>OOCM01002769.1_pt1 | contig 10899 bp, 7 predicted proteins | sample 1671111 | NCBI WGS metagenome assembly OOCM01 (sample SAMN06348123, study PRJEB24527) | human gut metagenome | biome: human gut; feature: ankylosing spondylitis patient; material: feces | host: Homo sapiens | place: China | collected 2015-10 | reverse complement strand
TAACGGTGCAGTTATCATCCATGTTGTAACACATAAAGGACATGGATATAAGCATGCAGAGCGTAATCCGGCTAAGTTTCATGGAATAGGACCATTTGATATTATAACAGGAAAAGAATTGAAATCGTCTGATAAGCCGACTTATTCTGATGTGTTTTCAGAAAAAATATGCCAGCTTGCCAAAAAGGATAAGTCAATAGTTGCAGTTACCGCAGCAATGCCTGATGGAACAGGACTTAATAAATTCTCCAAGTGGTTTCCTGAAAGATTCTTTGATGTTGGAATTGCAGAAGAGCATGCTGTCACGTTTTCAGCAGGAATGGCAGCAGGTGGATTAAAGCCTGTGTTTGCGGTGTATTCTTCATTTTTACAAAGAGCTTATGACCAGATACTTCATGATGTGTGCATACAGCATCTGCATGTGGTTTTTGCAATTGACAGGGCAGGGCTTGTTGGAAGTGATGGTGAGACACATCAGGGTATATTCGACCTTTCATTTCTGACTTCAATTCCAAACATGACTGTTATGGCACCTAAGAATGGCAGTGAACTTTCAGAAATGCTTGAATTCGCTCTGCTTAACTTTAATTCTCCGATTGCAATAAGATATCCAAGAGGTCAGGCGTATGATGGTCTTGAAGAGCATAATGCACCAATCCGGTACGGAAAAGCCGAGATGATTATTGAAGAGTCTGATATTGCACTTGTTGCAGCAGGCAATATGCTTATTACGGCACTGGCAGTCAGAGATAAACTTAAAGAAAAGGGATATAATATAACTGTTGTCAATGAGCGTTTTATTAAGCCGGTTGATACCGATATGCTAGACAGATTATCAGAGTCGCACAGACTTATAGTTACTATGGAAGAAAATGTTTTGTCAGGTGGCTTTGGTGAAGCGGTCTGTCAATATTATGATGATACATGTAATGATATAGATGTACTTAATATTGCACTGCCAGATGATTATGTTGAACATGGCAATGTTGATATTCTGCGACGGGAATCAGGTGTTGACAGAGACAGTATTATTGAGAAGGTGCTTAACAGATGGGCAAATGTATTGAATAAGGATAAGAGAAATGAGTAAAGAAAGATTAGATGTTTTATTAGTTAATAAAGGGCTTGCAACTTCAAGAGAGAAGGCAAAAGCTATTATTATGTCTGGCAATGTATATGTTGACGGACAGAAGGAAGACAAGGCAGGTCAGTCATTTCCTGACACTGCAGTGATAGAGGTCCGCGGGACAACTCTTAAGTATGTTAGCCGTGGTGGTCTTAAGCTTGAGAAAGCTATGCAGAATTTTGATGTGACGCTTGAAGGCAAGATATGTATGGATGTAGGTTCATCAACGGGTGGATTCACTGACTGCATGCTTCAGAACGGTGCAATTAAAGTCTATGCTGTCGATGTAGGACATGGACAGCTTGACTGGAAGTTGCGCAATGATGAGAGAGTTGTATGCATGGAAAAAACTAATATCCGTTATGTAACCCCTGATGATGTTGCGGACAGAATACAGTTTTCAAGTATAGATGTATCATTTATCTCACTTACTAAGGTACTTACTCCAGTAAGAAATCTTCTTACAGATGATGGCCAGATAGTGTGTCTTATCAAGCCGCAGTTTGAGGCAGGACGTGAGAAGGTAGGAAAGCATGGCGTTGTAAGAGATAAAGATGTGCATATAGAAGTAATCAATAAGGTTATTGATTATGCAATGTCAATAGGATTTGAAATCCTTAATCTTGAGTTCAGTCCTGTTAAGGGACCTGAGGGGAATATTGAGTATCTGCTGCATTTGCAGAAAATTGCAGAACCACAGATAAAGGAAATTCCATTTATTGTAGAAAATGTAGTTGAAAAAGCTCACGAAGTATTGTAATATATATTTAATTCTTTTCGTATACTAAATGAGGTTCAGCATGAAATATTTTTATATTGTTACTAACAGGTTTAAAGATCCTGATGGTGTTAATACAAGAAAGATTGCACATTTTTTACGCTCAAAAGGAGCTGAATGTGTATGCCAGATAGAACAGGAAAAGGCATTTAATAAAACAGGTTCATACAGTGATGTAAGACTGGTTCCTGATAATACTGAATGTGTTATTGTTCTTGGAGGTGATGGTACACTTATTCAGGCATCAAGGGAGTTGTCTGAGAAGGATATTCCTTTTATAGGCGTTAACATCGGGACTCTTGGTTATCTTACAGACACAGATATGTCAAGCTTTGAGGAGACATTAGAGAGTCTTCTTAGAGACGATTATGAGATTGACAGACGCATGATGCTTGATGGATGTATATATCGCGGTGAAGAACGCATTTTTTCTGATATGGCACTTAATGATGTTGTAATTAACAGAAATGGTGCTTTAAGAATTATTGATTTTGATATATATGTCAATGGCGAGTATCTTAATACATATTCGGCTGACGGGGTAATTGTTTCGACCGCAACAGGATCGACAGCGTACAGTCTGTCAGCAGGAGGACCTATAATACAGCCGACAGCAAGACTTATAATGGTGACACCTATATGTCCGCATTCACTTAATCAGAGAAGTATTATATTTGCTGCCGATGATGAGATTATGATTGAGATGAAGGATAATAAAAGCTCATCAGGAAGAATGACGGGTTCTCTTAAGAATGACAGCGCAAGAGTTGCCACATTTGATGGAGAAAGCTTCGGTGAAGTTGTAACGGGAGACAGAATTGTTATTACGCAGTCAGAGCGTATATCAAGATTTGTCAAGACAAGCAGAATTTCATTCTTAGAGAGAATAAGGAACAAAATGTAGTTGGGGATAATTATGAAAACAGACAGACATAAAAAGATATTAGAAGTAATTGACAGATATGAAGTTGGAACACAGGAGGAGCTGGCAAAGATTCTGAACGATGAAGGCTATAATGTTACGCAGGCTACTGTTTCAAGAGATATAAGAGAACTTAATCTGTCAAAAGTTTCTGTGGATGGTAAGAGAACAAGGTATGCAACACTTACAAAGGACAAACCTGTTGCAAGTGATAAATTTTTAACGGTTCTTAAAGAAGGCTTTGTATCAATGGATATGGCACAGAATATTCTTGTAATTAAGACTGCACCTGGAATGGCAATGGCTGTATGTGCAGCAATAGATGCACTGGAATGGAATGAGATTGTTATGACATTGATAACCGTGAGTTCGGAGATATTTTAGGTACCATTGCAGGAGATGATACTATCATGTGTGCAGTAAGGACAGTTAATGATACTTTGCTTGTTATGAACAAGATTAAGAAACTTATTAAGAACAATTAATAGACAGAATTGAAAGGCAGGATATGTTAGTTAATTTACATGTTAAGAATCTTGCACTTATAGAAGAAGAGAATATTGATTTTGATGAAGGACTTAATATACTTTCTGGTGAAACCGGTGCAGGTAAATCTATTATTCTCGGTTCTATTAATGCTGCATTAGGAAGCAAGACATCACCTGATTTTATAAGGTCAGGATGTGAATATGGACTTTCAGAGATAACATTTGCAATACCAGAAGATAAGATTGAACGAATCAAAGAACTGGGGGTTATATCATGTGATGACGGTGAACTTGTTATTTCAAGGAAAATTATGGCAAATCGTTCACAGATTAAGGTTAACGGGCAGTCTTTTACATCAGCCCAGACCAGAGTTCTTGCACATGAACTGATTGATATTCACGGACAGCATGATAACCAGCTTCTTATGGATGAGAGTAATCATTTGTCTGTTATTGATGCTTATGATAACAGCATCATTCCACTTCTTGACTCGTATAAAGACTGCTATAAAGAATATGCTATATGTAGAAAAGTATATGAAAGTCTTTCTGGTGATGATGAATCAAGGATTAAAGAGATGGCTTTTCTTCAATATGAAATCAATGAGCTTGAATCAGCTGCTTTAAAACCTGGAGAAGATGAACAGATTGAAGCTGATTACCGGAGAATGAGTAACTTTCAGAAGATTGCAGGAAATCTTTCTGAGGTGTCGATGCTGCTTTCAGAAGGTGACAATAATCTTAGTGATATGGCAGGAGCTGCATTAAAGAATATGATAGCTGCAAGCGAATATGATGAATCTTTGAAAAATGACTGTGATATTCTAGCTGATATTGAGAATCTTATATCAGATGTGGCTCATAACCTTTCATCTTATATGGATGATTTTACATTTGACCAGTCTGAATTCAATACACTTGAAGAAAGACTTGATATGATTAATTCTCTTAAGATGAAATATGGCAAGTCGATTGAAGATATATTATCTGTTCTTGATGATAAGAAACAGAAGTTATCTGAATATGAGAATTATGATGAAGTTGTTGCTGCAAGAAAAGCTGAATATGATAGAGCTTATAAAAAACTTATGAATGCGGCTTCTCTTTTAAGCAGCCAGAGGAAGAAAACAGCACTAAATTTTTCGCAGGATATAATAAATGCCTTAAAACAGCTTAATTTTCTTGATGTAAGATTTGAAGCTGAATTTGAAGAGAAAAATCCTGATTTAACCGGAACTGACAATGTCAGGTTTATGATATCAACTAATCCAGGTGAAGATATGAAGCCTCTTGCAAAGATTGCATCAGGTGGAGAATTGTCAAGAATCATGCTTGCTATTAAAAGTGTAATGGCAGAGACAGATGTATCCAAAACACTGATATTTGATGAGATTGATGCAGGAATCAGCGGAAAGACGGCACAGCTTGTTGCAGAGAAGTTAAATACACTCTCAAAAACTCATCAGATAATATGCATTACCCATCTGCCTCAGATTGCGGCAATGGCTGATAATCACTATGTTATTGAGAAGTCTACTAAAGATAATCGGACAATAAGTAACATAACAAAGCTTTCATATGATGAAAGTATAGGTGAGTTAGCAAGAATGCTTGGCGGTTCAAGTATTACAGATGCAGTTGTGTCTAATGCAAAAGAACTTAAGAATATGGCACAGACGGCAAAAAATAATTAAATACATTTTAACTGAATTTACAGTAATACCCTTTTTTAAAAGTATTTCATTGGTCAATACTAATCTTAGAAGGATGGTGGATTGATATGAAGGATTTTAAAAAAGGGTTAATTTATGCCGGGGTTCTGGCATTTTGCATAGGTTTTGGAGCTTATATATACTGTAATTCAATTAAGAAAAAGATTCCAGATAAGCTATATATATATAAGCAGGATAAGGCTGTTTTTTCTATGGACATACCTGTTGTTGGTACTGTATATGACAGTAGTAATAATATATGTGCCGATAATATTGATTTTGGAAAGCAGGTTACAATCCAGTCAGGAGATACCGGTCAGTATTATGTGGATTATAAACTTTTCGGACTGCTTCCTGTCGCAAGGACACATATGGAGGTAGTCGATGAAAAATATATTTATTCTGGTGGTTTTCAGGTCGGTATATATCTTAAATGTAATGGCGTATATGTTGTTAATACAGAAACTATATGCACATATGATGGGCAGAATGTTGTTCCTGCCAAAGGAAAGATTAATAAAGGTGATTATATAATTAAAGTTAATGGCTCTCAGACAGATACGAAAGAAGAACTTTTAAAGGCGGTGTCAGAATCGGCTGGAAATAGTATGGACATAACTGTCAGGCGGGACGGTCAGGAGATTGAAGAGCAGATTATACCTGTAAAAAACGTTGCAGGAGAATATAAACTTGGAATCTGGGTTAAAGATGATACACAGGGTGTTGGAACTGTTACTTATGTGTGTGAAGATGGCACATTTGCAGCATTAGGACATGGGATATCGGATAACGAAACAGGGAATGTACTCGATATAAGGGATGGTATGATATACAGAACAAGGATTCTGTCTATTGTACCCGGAAAAAATGGAGAGCCGGGAGAGCTTCTTGGTACGATTGATTACAGAGAGGACAACATAGGAAGTATAAGACGTAATACTGATAAAGGCATATATGGTGAAAATGCGTACTCTTTATATAAGGAGTATTCACCTGAACTGATGAAAGCAGCCGGATCATATGAAGCTTCAAAAGGAACAGCATATGTAAGGTTTTATAACAATGGCAGTTTTCATGATTATGAAATTGATATAACAGATTTAAAGTATGGCGATTCTAAGAATATAACATTTAAGGTAACGTCAGGAGAACTTCTCAAGCTGACTAATGGAATTGTTCAGGGTATGAGTGGAAGCCCGATTATTCAGAATGGAAAGATAATTGGGGCTGTCACACATGTATTTGTTGATGATTCTACTTGCGGATATGGTATATTTATTGATAGAATGCTGGATAAAGACGAAAAAGAAACTAATTAAGAAAAGGATTATGATACGATGGAAAGAGAGAAATTTGGCAGCAGACTTGGATTCATACTTATAAGTGCAGGCTGCGCAATCGGAATTGGAAATGTATGGCGTTTTCCATATGTTGCAGGCAATAATGGAGGTGGAATATTCGTTTTATTATATATGTTGTTCCTTCTTATGTTTGGAATTCCTGTACTATCAATGGAACTTGCAATGGGAAGAGCTTCTAAAAGCAGTATAATAAGGGCATATCATGAACTGGAGCGACCTGGACAGAAGTGGCATATTCATGGATATCTTGGAATGATAGGCAATTATATACTTTTGTTCTTCTATACTACTGTTTCAGGATGGATGTTAGGATATTTTATTAAGTATGTAACTGGTGATATTACTAAAAATACTGACAGTTCACAGATGTTTGCTGATGTAATTGCTAATCCATGGATAATGTTTGTATGGATGGCAGTGATAGTTCTTATTGCGGTTATTGTCTGCAGTATGGGACTCCAGAATGGTGTTGAGAAGATTACAAAATATATGATGCTTATTCTTCTTGGACTTATTGTTGTTCTTGCTATCCACAGTCTTACGCTTGATGGTGCCGCAAAGGGAATGCAATATTTTCTTATTCCTGATATGAATAAGATTGAAGAGGCTGGTCTTGGAAATATTATTATTGAGGCAATGAGGCAGGCATTCTTTACTTTAAGTGTTGGAATGGGCTCAATGATGATATTTGGAAGCTATATCGGAAAAGAACGCGCGCTTGTAGGAGAGGGAATACAGATTACATTACTTGACACATTTGTTGCAATTATGTCAGGAGTTATCATATTTCCAGCATGTATGTCATATAATATACCAACAGACAGTGGTCCAAGCCTTATATTTGTCACACTTCCAAAGGTGTTCGAACATATGTCAGGTGGAAGATTCTGGGGCGCAATGTTTTTCCTTTTTATGACATTTGCGGCATTATCCACAGTTATTGCTGTTCTGGAGAATATTATTGCATGCAATATGGAAGCTTTTGGATGGAACCGTAAGAAAGCAGGTGTAATTAACCTGTTTATTATAATTATCATGAGTATCCCATGCATTCTTGGGTTCAATGTATTAAGCGGATTTACACCGCTTGGCGCTGGAACTAATGTGCTTGATCTGGAAGATTTTCTTGTAAGCAGTCTTATTCTTCCTATAGGAAGCTTTGTTATACTTCTATTCTGTACGACTAAGCTTGGCTGGGGATATGATAATTATATGAATGAAGTTAATACAGGAAAGGGTATCGGCATGCCTAAGATTTTTAAGTTTTATCTTAAATATATCCTGCCTCTGATTATTTTATTCATTATTATTGATGGTTTGATTTAATAAACAAAAACTGTGTCGAATTTTGTCGAATGCTGCGATATCTTGCGATAAAAAGTGCTTGCAGACTGCTGCTGTAAAAACTATACTAACTATTGTGAAGTTGAAAAATGTCGGATTATTTAATTTTCACATTATGAAAGGGCTTGAATGTATGGAGAGAACTAAAATAGCTATCGCAGATGATAATCAGAGTATTCTGGAGGCATTAAGGAGTGTAATTGATGAGGAAGATGACATGAGAATTGTTGGAACGGCTGATAATGGTGCAGATACCGTGAAAATGATTCATGAGAGCCAGCCGGATGTTGTTTTACTTGATCTTATAATGCCTGGGATAGATGGAATTACTGTTATGGAAAAAGTAAGGGCAGACAAAACGTTAGATTCAAAGCCAGACTTTATTGTAATAAGCGCTATAGGCAGAGACAGTGTAACTGAGGATGCATTTAATATGGGAGCAGCATATTACATAATGAAACCATTTGACAATGAGGTGCTGGTTAACAGAATACGATACATAAGAAATCAGCATAACAAAGTAAATGTTAAAACAGTGCCAAGAGAACCGGTTTCTATTACAGACAGAAATCTTGAGACAGATATAACAAATATAATTCATGATATCGGGATTCCGGCACATATTAAAGGTTATCAGTATCTTAGGGATTCAATTACTTTATCAGTAAAGGATGCAGAAATTATAAACAGTGTTACAAAAGTACTTTATCCAACTATTGCAAGAAAATACGAAACTACACCCAGCAGGGTAGAAAGAGCTATAAGACATGCAATTGAAGTTGCATGGAATCGTGGTAATACAGATACACTGAATGATCTGTTTGGGTATACTATTAACTGTGGAAAAGGAAAGCCAACTAATTCAGAATTCATCGCATTGATTTCAGATAAAATCCGTCTGCAGTACAATATTAGATAATATTTAATATAAAAATGTTCACATATTTTTCATGTATATTTAATTGTAAAGTCTTGATAAATAGCAGCGTTTATATTATAATTACAAAATCGTAAACGATTTTTAACAATTTTGTAATAATTATTTTAGTTGAGGTTATATATGCGTAAGAGAATATTTAAAGGTTTTGCAGCCGTGTTATTATCATCTACATTAACTGTATCCACAGTATTTGCTGTATTTGCAGATGACGTTGATAAGTTAAAGCAGCAGAAGCAACAGACACAACAGGAATTGGATAATCTTCAGGATCAGTGGGCTTATCTGTTACAACAGATGGATGATCTGGAACTTAAGATGGCTAATAAATCTGATGAAATAGATGCAGCTAATGTAAAACTTGAAGAGGCAGAGAAGATTCAGTCAGCGCAATATGAGGATATGAAGCTTCGTATCAAGTATATGTATGAAGACCAGTCTGTATCATTAGCTGAAGTTTTCCTTACTTCATCAGACATGAGTACAATGCTTAATAAAGCAGTGTATATGCAGGAAGTTTATAATTATGACAGAAACAAGCTTGATGAAATGGCTCAGACAGCTAGTGAAATTAAGGAACTCAAGGAAAAACTTGAAAGTGATAAGCAGGAACTTGATGAAGCACAGACACAGCTTACTGAGAAACAGGCATTGCTTTATAGTACTATTCAGGAAACACAGGCTAAGGCTGATGATGTAAACAGCCAGCTTGAATCAGCTGTTAAGAAAGCGGCAGAAGTTGCGGCTAAGAGAGAACAGGAACGTCAGGCAGCAGCGGCAAAACAGAACCAGCAGATTAACACAACAGTTACACCGGCAAAGGGTGATTCATCTGTAGCAAGTGGTGTTGTTTCACTTGCGTATTCACTTCTTGGAGTTCCATATGTAAGCGGTGGAAGTTCACCATCAGGTTTTGACTGCTCAGGATTTACTTCTTATCTGTTCAGACAGTATGGAATTAGTATTTCAAGATCATCAAGTGCCCAGGCATATGGTGGTACAGCGGTTAACGGACTTGCCAATGCACAGCCTGGCGATGTTATATGTTATCCGGGACATGTTGGATTATATGTAGGTGGGGGACAGATGATTCATGCTAATGTTCCAGGCGGTTCAGTAAGACTTGTTGGTGTTAATTCAATAGGTATGAGTGTAATTGCTATAAGACGTTACTGGTAATATTATAATATATGTGATATAATGAGTGCAGTTTTACAAGGACTGCACTTATTTTTTTATAAATGCATGAAGAGTATGGGATTATAATTAAGAAGAAATGAGGACTAATGTATGAAAAATGTATTGTTGATTGCATCAGAGGCTGTACCATTTATTAAGACAGGCGGACTTGCTGACGTTGCAGGTTCACTTCCTAAGTATTTTGACAAGACTAAGTTTGATGTAAGGGTAATGATACCTAAGTATACATGTATACCTTGGGAGTATCGTGAAAAGATGGTTTATAAGACACATTTTTACATAGATCTTGCATGGAGAACACAGTATGTAGGTGTTTTTGAATTAGAGTGGAATGGTGTGACATTTTACTTTATTGATAATGAATTCTATTTTGGTGGTAATAAGCCATACAGCTGGATTCATGAGGATATTGAGAAGTTTGCATTCTTTAGCAAGGCTGCACTTTCAGCTCTTCCTGTGCTTGGCTTCAGACCAGACATAATTCATTGTAATGACTGGCAGACAGGTCTTATTCCTGTATATCTTAAGGAAAGATTCTCTCAGGGAGAGTTTTATCAGGGTATCAAGTCTATTATGACTATACATAATCTTAAGTTCCAGGGCATATGGGATCTTAAGAAAGTTAAGGATATTACAGGGCTTCCAGATGAATATTTTACATCAGATAAGCTTGAAGCCTATGATGATGCTAATTACTTAAAAGGTGGTATTGTATATGCTGACAGGGTTACAACTGTAAGTGAAACTTATGCAGAAGAGATAAAGACACCATTTTATGGTGAGAATCTTGATGGCCTTATGAGAGCAAGATCTAATGTTTTATCTGGTATTGTTAATGGTATTGATTATGATGAATATAACCCAGAGACAGATAAGAGAATTTACAACAACTATAATCAGGTAACCTTTAGAAAAGAAAAGTGGAAGAACAAGGTTGCACTTCAGAAGGAACTTGGACTCACAGAGGATAAGGGTAAGTTTATGATTGGGCTTGTATCGAGACTTACAGATCAGAAGGGACTTGATCTTGT
>OOCM01002761.1_pt1 | contig 10952 bp, 8 predicted proteins | sample 1671111 | NCBI WGS metagenome assembly OOCM01 (sample SAMN06348123, study PRJEB24527) | human gut metagenome | biome: human gut; feature: ankylosing spondylitis patient; material: feces | host: Homo sapiens | place: China | collected 2015-10 | reverse complement strand
CCTCCGTCTCGTCGTACCATTGTGTCCCTGCGGCCAGGGTTTTCTTACTCCAAGTAATGGTATCGGAGGTATACCAAACGTTTTTATCCGTATTCTTCGCACGCTTACCATCGGTCACGGTAATCTTGGAAATGTTGTAATCGCTGTTGTTCGTCGGGGCAACGATGCCGATGTCACGGCCAACCCAATAGTTGAAGATCGTCGTGGAGTTTTTGTACATGTCGCCCTCAGCGGGGGAAACCGTACCGTCGGGGTAGACAACCGCAACCGTCAGGGCTACCTGACCCTTACTGCTGGAGGTATCGGGCGTCGTGCCGTTCGTGCCATAACCCCAGTCCTTAACGGAGGTTTTTACTTCCTTCGTAACTTCAGTTTCCTTGAGGTAATATGCTACAAGCTGGTCGTCACTCTGGAAATAGTGCCATGCGCCATCCGTGGTTTTATACTGCCACGCACCGCCATGATAGCGGATGTGCGTCAGTGTCGTACCGGCTGCAGTCTGGTCAACACCAGATTTGTCGGTCTGCTGATGATCAGCATCCAGCCGCACAGCCTGCCAGTAATGGACGATCACCGTACCATCATAGAAGGCATACGCTGTTTCAGGTGCAACATCCGCAATCGCAATACCCTCAGCGCTGGTTACACCATCTTTAGAGGTCGTAATTTTCTGCACATTTTCGGTTGTTTTGTCATTTGTCTCATGGACAAGTTCGTTCGTAATCCAGTACTCGAGGTCAATAGACGTTGCGGTCAGCGCATCATCCGGTGCTTTGTCGCTAACGATAATGGTATACTTCACATTGCCGATGGTAACCGTGGTCGTACCGACGGACCTACCAGTGAAAGTAAGCGTAGTCTCTTTGCCGCCGGGCGTGGTCTTCTGCTTGTAGAGATAGAGATCCTTGGCACTGTCACTCGCAGAATACTCGGTACCATTTAGAGTTAGATATGCAGTAGTACTAAGAGAGAATCCCAAAAAACTTGTTTTAATTTCCTTAGAAATAACAATTTTATTTCCGCTCTTGGTCACATTGACGGTCTCTTTACCGCTGCCACGAGAATAAGTCCACCTCAAACTACTACCAAGACTCGCATCCGGATACACATACTCTCCAGCGCTGTTCTTGATGTAATACTGCCCATTCCTAGCGTCCTCAAACGTCAGCTGCTCCGTCGGAGCAGTATCGTTCGCCGTTGTGGACACATAGAATGTACCCTTGCCCAGCGTGGCAGGCTCATAGGTCGGCGTACCCGGCTTATCGGTCGGCTCGCCGCCAACAACAGATGCAACAGCATCATCCAGCTTCATGCCGGGATATTCTCCGTCAATCGTGTCCTTCGTCGTGCCGCCAACCGTGAGATTAATCGTCTTCGTCTCGGTCGCGGCATTCGCAGCCAGCTCATAGACGCCCAGCACGGAGAAGTGGGGAACGGTGAAGGTAAACTTGCCGTCCGCGGGCGTGCCGGTCACGGTCGTGATGGAGCCATCCTCATTCTGAACAAAGCCGCGGACGCGGGAAGCATCCCAGCCCTCGGGAATCGGAAGGGTCACGGTGCCGTTTTTCTCATAACTGCCGCTCGCCGTGGCGGGGGTAACGTCATACGCCACCACCTTGCCCTCGGCCGCCGCGTCAATGGCGGGCGCGTCAGCCGCCACTACAGTCAGATCCGTCAGGCCCGGAGCCGTAACGGTCACATTGTCCTTGGTCACAGTCTTCGACTCGACCGTCTCTACCTTCTTGACCTCCGGCAGCGCCTTGCCAAAGGCCGCGATGGTAGCCGCAGTCTTGCTGATCACGCTGGCTTCCGTCTCTGCACCGGGATAGTCCGCCCAGATGCAGAACATGGAGCCGACGGGATTATCAACCGTTCCACTCGGGAAGGCAGTCTTGTTAAAATTACTGGCCTTAGCAGCATCGCACTGCGCATCAGTCTTGCCCAACACCCAGTAATAGCTGCCATTGGTATTAATCAGCTTGAAGCCCTCTTTGACAAGAGCGGATTCAGACATGGGCGTATAACCCGGCCAGCCGTTCGACCAGTAGCAGATAATGATATTCGTGTCAAACGTGCCACTGGAAGTGTTGTTATTGAAGTAAATGCCATCATTGAACGCCATCGGTGTCATCTTGGCATTTTCAATCATCTTTGCAACAGCATTGACATACTGCACATAATAGCTGTACTCGCCCGTCGACTGCAGGTTGCCGAAGCCCATGGAACCGCCGGTATACTTATCATTGGCATACTCGTCCGCACCCATGTTGAAAAGCTTGCAGCCCTTCCCCGCGAAGTAGTCGATGTACTTCTGCAACAGCGCCTGCGTGAACGCCACGGCAGTGGTGTTCGTCACGTCGATCGTGCGGACAGAGCCGTTATAGGAACAGGTCTTCCCTGTCAGTTCCTCAGCCGCATCCAGAATCGCATCCATGTGGCCCGGTGTGTTGACGCATGGAATCACACCCATGCCCTTGGTAGCGGCATAGGCAATGATCGTGTCCATCTCGGACTGCGTCAGCTCATTTACATCCGTACTATACGGATAATATCTGCCGCCGACGTAACCGTCAAATGTCTTATTATACGCCACATTGCCAGCGTGAATAGCATCTGTCACCTTGCCGCTGTCATATGTCGTCCCGTTCACCGTCAGGGACATGTCGTCGAGCAGGAAGCGCAGGCCGTCGTTGCCAACCGCCAGCTGGATATAGTTGAACCCGGCCGCCGACGCGTTGTCGATGATCTTCTTGATGTTGTCGACGCTGTAATACTTACGGCCACAGTCGAGGAACATGATATTATACTCATATCCGTCCGAGGTCGCAGCAGTCGTGCTCGCCTTGCTGTCACCCGACGCGAAGGCCGAGATGGGCAGCAAGCTCACCACCATGACCACCGCGAGAATCAGCGACAGCACTTTCTTCCGCAGAGATCGTGTTTGCGTTTGATTCATGTTTTTCATCCTTTCCCAATTTGTGAATTTCCCTTCGCCTTGCAGGGGCCGCGGAGTCCGCCCCCGCGTATTCTTTCCGGCATTTTAATTCAGAATCTATTTTAATCCATTCGCCGCGCTTTTGCAATAGATATTTCGCGGATTCCGCGAAAAAAAACGAACCGTCGACATACCGCAGAATTTACCAGCACACCGCGCCGCATATTCGCCGCGCGCAGGGTTATGCTATGTGTGCGATACCCAACGAGCGACATTTCTCGCTCCCCAAATCACGAAAGGAGACTTTTCACTATGTCCAGCAAGAACAGCAACAAGCTCAACATCCCCGAGGCGCGCGCCGCCATGGATAAGTTCAAGATGGAGGCCGCCAGCGAGGTTGGCGTCAACCTGAAAAACGGCTACAACGGCGATCTGACCTCTCGCGAGGCCGGTTCTGTCGGCGGCCAGATGGTCAAGAAGATGATCGAGTCCTACGAGAAGGGCCTGTAACACAGGGGTCTGAACGGACAGAGGGGCTGGAGCGCTTCGGCGCTCCAGCCCCTTCGTCCGCGGATGCCGCCGCTTTCCCGCTGCTGGCAAAAAGTATGTCGCCGAAGGCATACAGGCCAATCCACGCTCAAACGCAAAAAATCCCCCATCACCGAAGCGATGGGGGATTTCTATATGCTATGATAAAGCCTTACTTCTTCGGCCCGATGGCTTCCTTCAGCGTCCGCCAGCCGAGGACGGCGCACTTGACGCGCGCGGGCATGTGCGCGATATCGCGCAGCGCCGACGCCTCCTCCAGGCTCTCGATCTCCTCCTCGGAGGCCTCGCCCTGGATCATCCGCATGAACGTCTGGCCGAGCTGCAGCGCCTCGTCCTTCTTCCGGCCGATGACCATGCCGAGCATGATATCCGCCGACGCCTGCGAGATGGCGCAGCCGTCGCCGATGAACGCGCCGTCGACAATCGTGTCGCCGTCGGTCCTGAGCTTGAGCCAGATGTCGTCGCCGCAGCTGGGGTTCACGCCCTCGAGGACGATGTCCGCATCCGGCAGGTCGTGCTTGAACTCCGGATGGACATTGTGCTCGGTCAGAATCTCATTATAAAAGTTTCTATTCTCCATATCCCATACGCTCCCGCAGCGAGGAGACGGCGGCGACGAAGCGATCGGCGTCCTCCTCGGTATTGTAAAAGGCAAAGCTCGCGCGCGCCGTGGAGCTGCAGCCCAGATGCTGCAGCAGGGGCTGCGCGCAGTGGTGACCCGCGCGGATGTTCACGCCGTCGCTGGCGAGAATCTCGCTGATGTCGTGCGGGTGGACGCCGTCGACGGTGAAGGACAGGATGCCGCAGTGCTCCTCGGGCTTCTCCGAGCCGAGAATGTGGACGTGCGGCACGCTGCGCAGCTTCTCGAGCGCGCGGGTCGTGAGCGCGATCTCGCGGCTGTGGATCGTGTCGAAGCCGACGCGGCGGACATAGTCGATCGCGGCGTGCAGCCCGGCGGCGTTGTGCTGTGCATTCTGTCGGCGATACCCGTGCTGCTCGGCACGCTGGCAGCGGACAGCGTTGCAGCCCCGGAGCGCATCATGCTGCCGTGCGTGTCGCTGCTGCTGGCGATGGTCGCCGTGGCAGTGTACCTGTTTGTCCGCGTCGGGATGGTGCAGGGGTCGTTCCAGCGGCTGCTGGAAGAAGGCGACTACACGCGGGAAGGCAAGCGCGCGGCACGTTCGCCGATTGTGCCGATTTACTGGTGCCTGGTGACGGCGGCGTATCTGGCGTGGAGCTTTATCACGATGGCATGGGATCGGACGTGGATTGTCTGGCCTGTCGCGGGTGTGCTGTTCGCGGCGGTAGTGGGTATCATCCGTATGACCCATAAAGAGGGTCGGAAGGAGAAAAAAGCAGGTTAAAAAACCTGTCTGGGTAATGCGACCAAGCTGGGCAGCCCAAAAAGGGTCAAGGGACAATGTCCCTTGCAGGGTGCAGGGACAGCGTCCCTGCTGGGGTCAAGGGGCAAAGCCCCTTGGGTCGCTTTTCTCCGTAAATCCGAACAAAAGACGAGAAAAACAGAAAAACATGTGGAAATGCGCGCAGACGAAAAGGCAAGAGAATACATGCCGGAAGCAGAAGAAGCGACAGAAGAGGACTGGGGAAAAGAGTATCTCGACTATATCGTATCCATTAAAACGGTTTCCTCTATCGACGAAGCGATCGCGCACATCAACCGCTACAATACCGGGCATTCGGAGGCAATCATCACAGAAAACTATGCGAACGCGCAGCGTTTTCTGGATGAGATCGATGCTGCCTGCGTCTATGTCAATGCATCGACGCGTTTTTCAGATGGATTTGAATTCGGATTTGGCGCGGAGATCGGCATCAGTACCCAGAAGCTTCACGCAAGAGGACCGATGGGACTCCTTGCTTTGACAACAACCAAATATATTATCTATGGAAATGGCCAGATTCGACCATAAAAGTAAAAAAAGGTCGAACGATAATGACCAGAAATATGCATCGTTGATTTGACATTTTGGATATGCGTGTGTATAATGAAAGACAGTTTATTGATGCAAACTTTGTTTGAAGAACAGCAAATTAACGATGTTACATATTTCGTGCAGCCGGAAAGTGATTTTATGGGAATTTCGACTGTGAAATGAAGACACATGGGAGGATTTAAGTTGAGACGTAAACAATTATATGCAATGATCCTGGCAGGTGCACTTGCTACCGGTGGTGTGCCGGTTACTGCAATGGCAGCAGATGCTGCATCTGAAACAGCAGGTGAGGAAACGGGAGATTTCGGATCTTCCGAAGATACAGATAATTCTGCAGCCGAAGAACAGCCGACAGAAGCACCGGCAGAACCGACCGAGGCACCGACAGAGCCGGAACAGCCGACCGAGGCACCAGCCGAAGAACCGGCAGAGGAGCCGACAGAAGCACCAGCAGAACAGCCGGCGGAAGAAACTACAGAAACTGAGACGGTAGCAGAAGAGAATACAGCTACTGGAATTGCTATTATTAATAAGGATGCCGATGGTAAAGATGTACCAGACTATCAGCCATCACTTCAGGCAGCAATTGATAAAGTAGAAGTTGCAACAGCAGATTCAGAAGCTACGGTAATCGAGGTTTCCGATCAGCTTGCATTATCATCTACAGTTACAATAGAGAATAAGAAAGTCTGCATCCGTGCAGCGGGAGATGTTTCTATCGGAAGGGCAGATGATTCTTTTAAAGGAGATATGTTCCAGGTATCTGGAGAAAATGCTTCCCTGCAGTTTGAAGTAAAAGATGATGGCAAACTGACAGTCAGTGGTGCATTTACGGATACAAGCAGTACAGCAGAGGGTTCCATTGTTAAAGTGACCGGTGGAAGTTTTGGACTTTTTTCAAATGTAATTCTTACCGGAAATAACAGCAGTGCAAAGGGCGCAGCAATTGACTGCACAAGCGGACAGATTGCTCTTGCAGGTGGTACGATCACCGGAAATACCGGCGCAAATGGTGCTGTATACAGTGACTCCGATATTCTTGTAGAGGGTACTGTCACAGTAAATGATAATAAAATCGCGGATACACAGGCAAATATTTATCTGGATAAAAATGCAAAATTTATGATTACCAAAGACCTTACAGGTTCGGAGATTTCCTTTACTCATGCGAATGCAGCAGAGAATCTTCAGGTAGTTACAGTTGCAGATAGTGTGACAGTGACAGATTTTGACAGTGCAGTAAAACAATTTAAATATGATACAGAGGAATATACATTGAAGGCAGATACAGAAACAACAGCAGTAATTAAGAAGGTAACGACACCATCGGTGAGTCCGTCGGTCAGCCCATCTGTTAGTCCATCGATCAGTCCGTCTATATCTGCAAAGCCGACAGCAACTCCAACTACGACACCTTCTTTCCTGACTTATAAAAGAGGTACTTTGAAATGGACAAATCATACTACAGTTACTTTGAATTTTTCTAAAACACAGGATTGAAAATGGTATTATTTCTTTGTAGATGCAGATACCAGTGTAGAGACAATCCAGAACATGTATGATTCAAGCCGGGCTACAAATGTAGCAAAAGCAAACACGGGATTCACTGTCAAAGCAGAGAATGTTCCGGAGGCAGACAGTTGGCTGGTTGTTTGTGCAAAGCCTACAACCGGTAAAGCTAAGATGAGTATTTTTAAATTAAATACTCCTAGCTTTAAGACGAAACGTCCGCCTGCATCAAACAATAATACTCGTAAAGCACGTACCTATTCTGTCTCTGAACTTGCTTCCAAGAGCAAGATCACCGGTCTGGAGAATCCGCTGAAATTTACTCCGGGTACATTTTATGAGTTTTCAGTAACCGGAGCCGGTCAGAATGATGAGCCGCCGTATGTTTCCGGCGATGAGAGATGGATTCCAATGTACTGGAGTATGAAGGAAGACCCTAAGCAGACAGAAGACAAGAATACTACTTTCCGAATTGGTTCTCCGAAAGGTATCAAAGATGCTAAGACTTACAACATCTATGTATTCTTCAAGAAACAGATTTACAACGGATCAGAATGGCAGGATACAGATGTAATTGAATCCGTCAAAACCCAGTTCAGCTCACAGGAACTTACAGACGCTGACCTTACCATAACCCCAACCGGAGATGCAGGTGGAACAGGCGGCGGAAGCGGAAGTGGAAGCGCAACTGACGCAGAGCTGACTGCAACAGAAGCAGCAACAGAGAAAGCAAATGGTTCCAGCTCCAAGTCCGCAGTTTCTACTATGGATGAATCTCCAATCGGAACTATGGCAACACTGGCAGTACTCTCACTGCTGGCAGCCGGATATATCCTGATCCGCAAACGCAAAAAAGACATTTAATAAATCTCAAAACAAAAGATTTTACAGAGGCAGGTTCTTTTGACCTGCCTCTTTTCATATATTAATACAGGGCAGATACATGATTTTGGATAAAAAATCTGTAATAAAAGAAATATGGAGGGAAAAGATTATGCCAGATACACGATCCTGTACATATGAAGATCTTTATTATGAAATGTGGGAGATTTCCCAGAGATACAGCCAGATCGCACAGTTTCGCGTCATTGGGAAAAGTCATGATGAGAGAATGATTCCGATGGTAGAACTGGGAAAAGGGACAAATTGTATTTTCTGTCTTTCCGGGCTTACCGGACTGGACAGGCAGACACCGATGTTTCTGATCCGGATGATGCAGGAATATGTCAAAGCCTGGGAAAGTGGATGGAAGATGGAAGAAATCTATGAAGTCGGAGAAGTTCTACAAAACTGGCGTCTGTGCTTCATACCGCTGCTCAATCCCGATGGTTATGAAATCTATACAGGAGATTTCCAGGCGATTCGTAATCCGATCTATCGGCAGATGCTTCGCATGCAGGAAATACCGAGTCAGGAGTATACCGGGAACAGCAGAGGCGTTGATCTCAGAAAGAACTTTCCTACACAATATTATCAGCGTAAACAGGTTATGCAGCAGCCTGCAAGTGAAAATGAGACGAAAGCATTGATCCGGATCTTTCAGGAATATCCAAGCTGTGGACTTTTATCATTTGACCATTTTCGAAATCGTATTTTGTATTTTAAACAGTCGAAATCTTTTGCAGCAAACCAGAAAAGTTATCGTCTGGCGAGACATCTCCAGAAATGCAGCAGTTACTACATGGAGAATTCCGGAACTGGCCAAGGGGATTTTTCTGTTGTAGGCCGTCCGGGAACCGGTTCGCCGGAACAGTTTTATGCAGAAATCTGCCATAAGCCGTCATTTCGGATCGAAACCCTGGAAGCAGAAGGGAAGACCAGAGAAGAGCAGCTGCAAAGCGAATATCGAAAGATCCATACCCTTCCGCTTGAGTATTTGTTTTCACTGTAGATATTCCGCTTGCACATATCAGAAATTTTTTGTACAATATATAATTGTTAGCATTTTGACCATGAAAGAATATTTTATCAGATCTGACTGATCATCGAGATATTACGAATCTATGGATAAGGAGTTATTGGAAATGACAAAAGAAACTGCACGTCAGAATTCTTTTATTGAACTGGCAAAGACACTTACTGCACAGAAATCAAATACACTTGGCCGCCCTCTGACTTACTGCCTGACAACATTTGGATGTCAGATGAATGAGAAACAATCCGAAGTTGTGGCAGGAATCATGGATGAGATCGGCTATCACAGACAGGATAACGAGGAAGCAGATGTCGTGATCTACAATACCTGTACTGTCCGTGAAAATGCAAACCTCAAGGTTTATGGAAGACTTGGACATCTTCACAGCCTCAAGGACAAGAATCCGGATATGAAGATCATCCTGTTCGGCTGTATGATGCAGGAGCCGCATGTTGTTGAGAAGATCAAGAAGACATACCCATTCGTAAACCTTGTTTTTGGAACCCACAATATTTTTAAATTTGCCGAGCTGTTTTATGATATGCAGCAGTCTGAACAGCAGATTGTTGATATCTGGGAAGGAACAGATCAGATCGTGGAGGATCTGCCGACAGAGAGAAACTATACTTTCAAATCCGGTGTCAACATCATGTTTGGCTGCAATAACTTCTGTAGCTACTGTATCGTGCCGTATGTTCGCGGCCGTGAGCGCAGCCGTGAACCGGAGGCAATCGTCAAGGAAGTAAAACGTCTGGCAGCGGACGGCGTTTCCGAAGTCATGCTTCTTGGACAGAATGTAAACTCTTATGGCAAGACACTGGAGAATCCGGTTACTTTTGCACAGCTTCTGGAAATGCTGGAAGATATCGAGGGACTCAAAAGAATCCGTTTCATGACTTCCCATCCGAAGGATCTTTCCGATGAACTGATCGCGACGATGGCAAAGAGCAAAAAGATCTGTCATCATCTCCATCTTCCGCTTCAGTCCGGCAGCAGCCGTATTCTGAAGGTGATGAACCGCCGCTATGACAAAGAGAAGTATCTGGATCTGGTAGACCGTATCCGCACAGCAATCCCGGATATTTCCCTGACAACAGATATTATTGTTGGTTTCCCTGGTGAGACAGAGGAGGATTTCCAGGAGACACTGGATGTTGTTGCCAAATGTGGCTATGATACAGCATTTACTTTCCTGTATTCCAAACGAAGCGATACACCGGCTGCTGCTATGGAAAATCAGGTTCCGCAGGATGTGGCAAAAGAAAGATTCAACCGTCTTCTTGCCCTGGTACAGCAGGAAGGCCGCAGACGTTCCTCCAGATTTGAGGGAAGCGTGCAGGAAGTTCTCGTAGAGGAAGAAAGCAAAGAGAAGGGAATTTTTACCGGAAGAACGGAATATAATCTGCTGGTACATTTCCCGGGAAATGAATCCCTCCTTGGCAAATATGTCAGAGTCCATCTGGATGAATGCAGAGGCTTCTACTATCTGGGAACACTGGAAGAAAACGAATGAAGATTTATCTTGCCCCGTTAGAGGGAATCACGAATTACGTATATCGTAAGGCTCTTTTTGAATGCTTTGATGGATTTGACAAATATTTTATCCCGTTCATCCGTGCCAAGCAGAATCTCAACTTAAGCGGAAGGGAAAAGAAAGACCTGCTGCCGGAGAATAATGAGGGAATGTATGCAGTTCCTCAGATCCTTACGAAGAAGGCAGAGGATTTTATCCGAACAGTGGAACTTCTCAGTGAATACGGCTACCAGGAAGTCAACTTAAATCTTGGCTGTCCGTCCAAAACTGTCGTGACCAAGGGCTGCGGCGCCGGATTTCTTGACCGACCTGAGGAACTGGAACGTTTTCTGGATGAGATCTTTGCGAAGTGCAATATTCAGATCTCCGTCAAAACACGGCTGGGAATGGAAGATGCATCGGGATTTCCTGAATTGATGAAACTGTATAATAAATTCCCGATGAAAGAACTCATTATCCATCCGCGTGTGCAGAAGGATTTTTACAAAAATACTCCAAATCTGGAAATGTTTGCAGAAGCTTTTGCGATGAGTACAAATCCGGTCTGCTATAATG
>OOCM01002758.1_pt1 | contig 10967 bp, 10 predicted proteins | sample 1671111 | NCBI WGS metagenome assembly OOCM01 (sample SAMN06348123, study PRJEB24527) | human gut metagenome | biome: human gut; feature: ankylosing spondylitis patient; material: feces | host: Homo sapiens | place: China | collected 2015-10 | reverse complement strand
TTTCAACAAAAAATGCCTGCTTTTCGACAAAACAGACATTTTGATGAATTTCGACAATTTTCGATCTAATAGCCGTTTGGATTCTTTTTCTGCCAGTTCCAGGAGTCACGGCACATTTCTAAAATTCCGTATTCTGCTTCCCAGCCAAGCTCTCTTTTTGCTTTGGATGCATCCGAATAGCAGGTTGCAATATCTCCGGCACGGCGAGGCTTGATCTCATATGGAATCTGAATTCCGGTTGCTTTTTCAAAATTCTTTACCACATCTAAGACACTGTATCCCACTCCGGTTCCCAAATTGTAAATACTGAGTCCGGAATGATCTTCTAGCTTTTTCAAGGCTTTTACATGGCCTTTTGCTAAATCCATAACATGGATAAAATCACGCACTCCGGTTCCATCCGGCGTATCATAGTCATTACCAAATACACCCAGGGATTTCAGCTTTCCTACTGCTACCTGTGTGATATAAGGCATCAGATTGTTCGGAATCCCATTTGGATTTTCTCCGATCAAGCCACTCTCGTGTGCGCCAATCGGATTAAAGTAGCGAAGTAGTACGATATTCCAGTCCGGATCTGCTTTTTGAATATCGGTCAAAATCTGCTCTAACATGGATTTTTTCCAGCCATATGGATTCGTGCACTGACCTTTTGGACATTCTTCGGTGATCGGAATCTGTGCCGGATCTCCATAAACGGTTGCAGAAGATGAAAAAATCAGATTCTTCGCACCATATTTTTTCAATACATCCACTAAGATCAAGGTTCCGGTCAGATTATTGTGATAATATTCCCATGGTTTTTCGACCGATTCACCAACTGCTTTCAAACCGGCAAAATGAATACAGGAGGTAATGTCCTCTTTTTCAAAAACGCCTTCTAAGAACTCTCTGTCTAAAATGTCGCCTTTATAAAAAGTAACCTCTTTTCCGGTAATCTCTTTGACACGCTCTAAAGACTTTTCACAGGAGTTGCTCAGGTTGTCAACGACAACTACATCATATCCGTTTTCTAAAAGCTCTACACAGGTGTGGCTTCCGATAAATCCGGCACCTCCGGTCACTAAAATACTCATACCGTTTCCTCCTTAAAAAAGGACAACTTCTGTATTTCACATGAAGTTGTCCTAAATTTCATTAAGCTACTTTACTTTTTGCTAATTCTGCTAATGTTGCAAATCCTTCTGCATCATTAACTGCCATCTCTGCTAACATCTTACGGTTCATCTCAACACCTGCTAATTTTAAACCGTGCATAAACTGGCTGTAAGAGATTCCGTTCATACGAGCTGCTGCATTGATACGTGCGATCCATAACTGTCTGAACTGACGTTTTCTCTCTTTTCTACCTGCATAAGAACTTGTTAATGCTCTCATTACAGACTGTTTTGCAACACGATACTGTTTGGAACGGGCTCCTCTGTATCCTTTTGCTAATTTTAATGTTCTATTATGTTTTTTCTTTGCGTTCATTCCGCCTTTAACTCTTGCCATGATCTTTTCCTCCTAATCTGATTCTTATAAATATGGTAAAATCTTCTTCATATTCTTAACGTTTGTAGAATCTACTAACGGCTGCTTTCTCAGATTTCTCTTGGTCTTTGCAGACTTCTTGGTTAAGATATGTCTTCTGTATGCTTTATTTCTCTTTAAGTTTCCGCTTCCTGTCTTTTTAAAACGTTTTGCTGCTGCTCTGTTTGTCTTCATTTTTGGCATGATATATTCCTCCTAGTTGTATTATTTTTTCTCTGCCAACACCATAGAAACGCTTCTGCCTTCTACCTTTGGTGCTTTTTCCACTACTGCCACCTCTTCTAACTCTTTTGCGATGTCATCTAAGATGTGTTTGCTGCTATTCATATGCGCCATTTCTCTTCCCCTGAAACGCAGGGTAACCTTTACTTTATTGCCTTTTGCAAGAAACTTGCGCGCAGAATTCATTTTCGTGTTCAAATCGTTTGCTTCAATATTTGGAGACAGACGAATCTCTTTGACCTCAACGGTTTTCTGCTTTTTCTTTGCTTCTTTTTCTTTTCTCGCCAGTTCGTATCTGTATTTTCCGTAGTCAATAATTTTACAAACCGGTGGTTTTGCCTTCGGTGCAATCTTCACCAAATCCAACTCTGCCTCTTCGGCACGTTTCAAAGCTTCTCTGGATGACACGATGCCAAGCTGTTCGCCGTCCGGACCAATCAGACGTACTTCCTTATCTTTGATTTGTTCATTGATCATTAACTCGCTAATGGTCTTGCACCTCCATAAAAAAAGTGGATAGGCAGACTATCCACAATCATTACTCAAATAAACATTGTCATCTGAAATATGAACGCTTAGTCGCTCATTTGCGCTAAGGTGAGAGTGGATACTCTACTTTGTTTTCTAACAACTTCATTACTATATCACAGACCTTCTGTGATGTCAATTGTTTTGTGAAACATTTTTATGTCTGTTCCTTTACAAGACTCCAGTCTAAGAATTTTTCTCACTGACGGTCTTGACTAACTCTTTCATTCTCTCTTCGATTTTTTTCAGGGTATCTGTATTTTCCTCTTCGGCATTCATGGTCTCACCTGCATGGGCAGACACTTCCTCTGAAACGGCGGAAATGGTCTGAATGGACTCCATGATCACACGGTTTGCCTCTTTTAACTCCTCTACACTGTGTGTCAGATTTTCCACCTGACTTTGTATTGCAAGGGTATTATGCTGGATAGACTGAAAACTTCCCGCGGTATTCTCTGCGGACTGTTTTTCCTCATTGATACCGGAGATCATCTGGTAAATAACCTCTACCACTTCCGTAATGGCAGTCGATACGTTTTCGATCAGCTCCGTAATATGTACCGTTGCTTCATTGGTCTGGGATGCCATGCCGGAAATCTCCGTTGCCACTACCGCAAATCCTTTTCCTGCCTCCCCGGCTCTTGCCGCCTCAATACTTGCATTCAGTGCAAGCAGGCTTGTCTGGGAAGCAATGCTTTTGATCAGTTCGACGATCGTATTCATCTGCTCCATGTATTTATCCAGTGTCTGGAGTTTTTCCGCAACATCTGCACCATTTTTTACTGATACTTCTACTTTTTGTACCAGTACCTCCATGTCTTGATTTCCGTCTTTTAAAACGGACAAAGTCTGCTGCATACTGTCTACGATCTGCTCGTTCGCATCATTGACAACATCTACTTTCTTTTGGATCTCTTCTGTCTGTAAAAGCTGATCCTGTACGGCTAATGCTGTGTCGTTTGCTCCCACGGAAACGCCCTGCATTGCTTCTTTGGTAACACCGGATGCACGCTCTAATTTTTCTAAATCTATGTAAGTTGCCTCAATTCCTGTCTTTAAGGTCTCAGAGAGTTCCTCCATATTCTTTAAAACTGCCTCCGTCTGGCTTTGCACTTTTTTGATCCGTCCTACCTTGTGCTCTGCATTGCTCTGTGCAGTTCTTGCTGCCATAATCGAATAGATTCCCACTAAGATCATGATCACGACCTGGATAATCGCAGAATCACTGCCGGCATAACCGAATCTTCCGGTCTTTGCTCCGATAATTCCCACTAGCAGGCTTTCAATTACGGTTCCTGTATTGATCATAATGGAATACCGCACATCATTATATACGGAGACGATCAGGATCATAGGTATTACAAATGCAAATACCAGATTATTTTTTGCCGTAAACAATGCAACACTATAAAAAATCGCAAAACCGATGGCAACAAAATGCTTGATCATCGGTGTGTTATGGTCTTTTTTCCAGTACGCCAGTTCCAGTCCCGCCGGAACCAGTCCCAATATGGAAAGTCCAAGCACATACAGCCATGTCTGCAATCCGGTCGCTGCCTGCAATACACAAAACGTCAACATTACCACGGTATCAATGATATATGCCCTCATTGCTGTCAGATTATTTCGTTCTACATCTGTAATTACTTTTTCTTCCATAATACTACCTCACTCAACGAATTTTTCCGTATGTTTCTCTTTTGGAATGAATCATCAAATATCGGCTTTATTGTACTATATAGAGCCCTTTTTCGCAAGGTGGTTTAGACACTTATCTTTCTACTTGACCCAATGGAAATTGTTTGAGAAAATGAAGAAAATATCTATCCAGAAAAGAGGTTTTTCCATGATCGATCTACATGTACATTCTACAGAATCCGATGGCACGGACACACCGTGCGAACTTGTCACACTTGCAAAGCAGGTGGGGCTTCATGCCTTTGCCCTGACTGACCATGATACCATCGGCGGTTTGAAGTATGCCCGCCCGGCTGCAAAAGAAGCCGGCATTGAACTGATCCCGGGGATTGAGCTGTCTACCGACTACGAAGGAAAAGAAGTGCATATTTTAGGATATTATATTGATGAAAACAATCCTGATTTTTTAAAGCATTTAGATACCTTTGTCAACAGCCGTGATCTTCGAAACGAAAAAATGACGGTCCTTTTGCAAAAAGAAGGTTTTGCGATCACGATGAAAGATTTATATCGTGAAAATCCGGAGAGTGTGATCACCCGTGCCCATTTTGCAAAATATTTAGTGGAACACGGTATGGTCAAAGACCGTGAAACCGTATTTGCAAAGTATCTCGGAGACGGATGCCGCTGCTATGTGCCACGCGAAAAAATCGATCCGTTTGAGGCGATCCGGTTGATCCGGCTTGCCGGCGGCGTTGCATTTTTTGCACATCCGGTACTCTGTCATATGAATTTTGACCGTTTAAAAGCTTTTATCTTAGAACTTAAGGAACATGGCTTAACCGGCATTGAAGCGATCTATTCTGCGAACTCTCCCGGAGATGAACGGAATTTTTGTCAGATTGCCAAAGAATATGATCTATTGATCAGCGGTGGCTCTGATTATCACGGAGCCAATAAGCCTTACCTGCATTTAGGCACAGGAAAAGGCGGCCTTTTGATCCCGGATGAGATTCTCATTCCGATCAAAAAAGCCGCCGGGGTGCTTTGAGGTGACATCTGATATTCTTACTATCCGTGATCTGTTATGATTCGGATAGTAAGAATTTTTCAATTACTTCTGCGATTCCAGCCTCATTATTCGTGCGTTGCGTCACATAGTCTGCACACGCTTTCACTTCCTCTTTTGCATTTTTCATTGCAACTCCGATGTGTGCCTCCTGCAGCATCGGGATATCGTTCCTTTCATCACCGGCTGCGACGGTGTTTTTGAGCGGAACATCTAAGTATTCACATATGAAATCCACACCGGCTGCTTTTGTTGCTCCCGGTGGGCAGTATTCTAAATAGGTATCCATGGAAAAAAGACTGATGCATTTTCCTTTCTGCCACTCCATATTATCCCTCTGGAACTGTTCTAACTTCGACTTGTCGGTCAAATGGATCAGCATTGCCTTTTGCGGTTCTTCATCTAACACTTCAAATACATCCTCTACCACCTGATAAGAAAGCTTTGTATGATTGCGGTATGCTTCTAACTCCGGGGAATCCTGCGTTGTAATGATCTGATTTCCTTTGTAGGTCTGAATGTAAAGCCCTGCTTTTTTTGCACGTTCAAACAGCTCTTTTACATAGGCAAGAGGAAGAGATTCTTTTTTTAAGACCTTTTCATTCCCACAATCATAGACAATCGCTCCATTATAGGCAATCAGATAACATCCCTGCATCATCAGTCCTAAATCCTTTGCCACTGCTTTTGCACTGTCTAACGGTCTGCCGGTTGCCACAACCACATAGTGGCCAAGATCTAAAGCTTTTTGGATCGCGGTCATATTTTCTTTTGGAATCTCCTTTTGGTCATTGAGCAGTGTCCCGTCAATGTCTGCAAATAAAATCTTTGTTTCCATTCCCTGTTCCTCCTACTGTCTGTCATCCTCTGCCTGTTCCGCCGGAATAAAGACACGTTCTCTGTGTTCTTCTTTTTCTTCCACGAAGCTGTTTTTTGCTTCCTCACAGAACTGCTCCTGTGAATTGACTAACACTTTTCCACGTTTATCGACTTTCACATACTGACCGTCGGCATTCAGGATATGGGCTTTGACGTTATCTGCAAGCTCTACTTCTAAGATGTGCATCACCTGTTTTTTCAACTGTTCATCCTCTACCGGAAACAGGATTTCTACACGGCGATCTAAGTTTCTTGGCATCCAGTCTGCACTTCCCATGTAGACATCTTCAAATCCGTCATTATAAAAATAGAAGATCCTGCTGTGCTCTAAGAAGTTTCCGACAATGGAACGCACATGGATATTCTCGCTGATCCCCGGAATTCCCGTTTTCAGACAGCAGATACCGCGGACTACTAAATCAATCTTGACTCCTACTGCCGATGCTTCATAAAGTGCCGCAATGATCCCCTGATCACAAAGAGAATTCATCTTTGCTACGATCCTTGCTTCCCTTCCTGCCCTTGCATTCCTTGTCTCACGCTGGATCAGGCTTAAGAACTTTTTACGGAGCCAGATCGGTGCAATGACTAATTTATTCCATGTAGACGGTTCGGAATAGCCGGAGAGCATATTAAAGACTGCCGTAGCATCCTCTCCGATCGCCTCTGAGCAGGTAAACATTCCACAGTCGGTATAGAGTTTTGCCGTGGAATCATTGTAATTTCCGGTTCCCAAATGCACATATCTGCGGATGCCGTCTTCTTCTTTTCGTACCACCAGTGCGATCTTACTGTGTGTTTTCAAACCGACTAAACCATAGATAACATGACATCCGGCTTTTTCTAATTTTTTCGCCCAGACAATGTTATTCTCTTCATCAAAACGTGCCTTTAACTCTACTAAAACAGATACCTGTTTTCCGTTTTCTGCAGCTAGTGCCAAGGATGCAATGATCGGCGAATTACCGCTGACACGGTACAGGGTCTGTTTGATGGCAAGTACATCCGGGTCCACTGCCGCCTGACGGATAAAATCCACGACCGGATCAAAGGTCTGGTATGGATGATGTAGCAGAATATCTTCTTTTCGGATTGCCTCAAAGATGTCGCAGCCTGCCGGGATTTTTGGCACCTTCTGCGGTTTGTACGGTGCATAACGCAGATCATTACAGCCTTCAATGCCATAGACTTTCATTAAAAATGTCAGATCCAGAGGTCCGTTAATTTTATAGATATCATCCTTTGGAATCTGTAACTCATCCTTTAAAAAATGAAGCAGTTTTTTGTCGATCTTATCCTCGACCTCTAATCCGATGATCTCGCCCCACTGACGTTTTTTTAACTGCTTTTGGATTTCCTGTAATAAATCCTCTGCTTCGTCCTCATCAATGGTAAGGTCTGCATTTCTCATGATACGGTATGGATAAGCACAAATTACATCGTAATTTAAGAAAAGCCGTTCCATATTTTTTTCAATGATCTGCTCTAACAGGATAAAACTGTGATTCTCTCCATCCGGGATCGGTATGATACGCGGTAGCACTCCCGGCACCTGTACCGTAGCAAATTCATAGTTTTCTTCTTTCTTTTTCTCGCCTTTTTTTAATAAAAATGCGGCAATGTTCAAAGTCTTATTACGGATCAACGGAAACGGACGGGACGCATCTACCGCCATCGGCGTAAGCACCGGATAAACCGTTTCCTCAAAATATTTATCCACAAATTCCTGCTGCTCTGCAGTCAGTTCTTCAAAAGCATCGATGATGCGGATGCCTTTTGCCTCTAACTGTGGTACTAAAGAGCGGTTATAGGTGGAATACTGCAGCTCCACCAGTTCTCTGGTTGCCACATTGATCTTTTCTAACTGTTCCGTTGCCGTCATTCCCGCAATATCTGTTTTTTTGTAATCCGCATGCACCATATCTCTTAAGGACGCGACTCTTACCATGAAAAATTCATCGAGATTTGAGGAAGTGATACTGACAAATTTTAAACGCTCTAAAAGAGGAATGGATTTATCCCGTGCTTCATTTAAGACTCTGCCGTTGAATTTGAGCCAGCTTAATTCCCTGTTTTCATAATATTCTGGGCTTAAAAAAACATTTTTTTCTTCCATTGTTTCCTCCTTATAACTTTCTCTTTTCCCGAAGAACCGGTTTGATCCCAAAGATTGCTTCAAAGCTGTCTGATTTATTTGCCAACAGCCCTTTTTCTAAAATAATGTCATCTTTTGTTTCTACCGTGATGAGAAGTTCTTTATTTTTTAATACGACTTTGATCGTACTGAATTTCTGTTTATGGCTGCGGTCTAATGCATTGGACACACGAAGGATGGCAGCTAACTTCGCTGCTGTCATATAGCTTTGTACATCCATTTTATCGGCTACCCGTTCATAGGGGTCTAACGGTCTGGTGTTGTAGCGCACGGTACTTGCCACGATCTCACGTTCTAAATGGGACAGTCCGATGATCTCTGATGCCATGATGATGTCATAGGCACAGTCCGGTCCGTTGGCAAGACTGACAAATTTTCCACAATCATGCAGGATGGCTGCGACCTGAAGCAGCAACAGTTCTCTGCTTCCCATGCCATGTACTTTCTGGATCGCCTGAAAGATCATCGTGGACATTTTCGTCAGTGCATCAATATGCGGTGAATAGCTGTGATAACGTTTCGAGAGGTTGGTCGCCGCACTTAATACGTCGTTATCAAAATCATGTACGGATTTTAATAATTTATTCTCACTTGCATACTGATATGCCATACCGTCACTGATATTATTTCCCGGAACCCAGACTTCGCTGGTTCCAAGCTCCTGTGCAATGCAGCGGTACATCACAATGGATGGCAACAACAGCGGGTCTACCGTAGACAACTTCAACTGCTCTGCCACATCTTCCGGAGTCTGTCTGCCTAACTCCTTTAAATGTTCTGCAAAGACTTCTGTTTTTGCCGTTTTGATCTCACCGTTTCCCTGAATACTCTCCATCAGTTCTAAGCTGTAATCACCTAAAAAGATCAGATAACGCAGTTCTCTTTTTTTCAGATACATTGCTTTAAATACTTCAATCTCTTTGTTGATCAGCTCTTCCATCTGCTTTTCAAAACGGGCAACCGTATTTCCGATCCCTGCAAGCTGCTCCCGCAAACGCATGGTTCCAAGAACAAGGTGCTGCGTCGTTACTACGCCGCCCTCGGAAAAGAGTGTGATCTGGATGCTCTCGCCGCCGACATCGACAACTGCCGCTCCCTCTTTAGTCATAGCATCAAATTCTTCTCTGGCCGCAACTGACTGATATCCGATAAACCTCCGCTCAGAGTTGCTTAAAATCTGTAAAGTCAGTCCTGTCCTGATCCGGATCTGCTCTAAGACAAACAGAACATTTCCTGCATCCTTTAAAAAGGCTCCTGCATAGACACGGTAAGCATCTACCCTGTAAGACTTCATGATCTCTTCATATTCTGAAAGGATCTCACAGAGTTCTTCCATGACTTCTGTTTCCACTTTTTTATGTTTATAAATATTTCTGCCGATCCCGATCCTGCTTCTGATCAGATCAATCTCTCTTATCTTGCGTTTTGCTGAGATTTCCGTGATCTTTAAGCTGACCTCATAAGAACCGACATAGATTGCTGCAAATGTTATAATCCTCATGTATTTCTCCTCTCAGGTACTATTTCATCGTTCCAAGCAGATGGTCAATGAACTGCTGGGCAGTCCTTCCTGACAGCCCGCCGTTGCTTAACTCCCATTTATTGGCTTCTAAAAGGAGCTCCTCCTGCGGCATGTTGATTCCATGCTTCTCTGCTAGAACTTTCACAATCTCCTGAAATTCTTTTTTGTTTGGTGCACCAAAATAGATGGATACGCCAAAACGGTATACTAAGGAAAGTTTTTCCTGTACCGTATCGGAAGTATGCATATCCTCTCTGACTTCTTCTTTGTCGCTGAAATTCTCGCGGATCAGATGTCTGCGGTTTGAAGTTGCATAGATCAAAACATTCTGCGGTTTTTTCTCTAAGCCGCCTTCAATGACTGCCTTTAAATACTTATATTCGATCTCAAACTCCTCAAAAGACAGATCATCCATATAAATAATGAATTTGTAATTACGATTTTTGATCTGCGCGATCACACTCTGTAAGTCTCCGAACTGGTGCTTATAAATTTCGATCATCCGAAGACCTTTATCATAATACTGATTGATGATCGCCTTAATACTTGAACTCTTTCCGGTTCCCGCATCTCCAAATAAAAGACAGTTATTTGCTGCCCTGCCTTCTACAAACGCTTCCGTATTTTCTACTAATTTTTTCTTTGCAAGTTCGTAACCGACCAGATCGTCTAAATGGACATGTGCGATATTTGTGATCGGTACGATCTCTGCGCCATTTTCATGGTGTTCCACGCGGAATGCCTTGTGCAGTCCGAGTTTTCCCACTCCAAAATCCCGGTAAAATTCCGTAACACAGTCTTTAAATTCCGATACATTTTCGGTCTGCTCTAACCGGACACTCAGATCACAGATGCGGTCGCGGATCCTGCTGTTAAATACCTTGCCGTTTCCTTCAAACCGCTCATAGTGCAAAAGTACCGGAATACAGTCTACTCCGAGTTTTCGTCCTAATTCTTCCAGATCAAATTCAAAGAAATAACGGAAAACCTCAAAATCATGCAGAGCGATCTCATTGATGCTTCCCTCGATATTTCCGCGTATTTCACAGGCTCTGCTGTATGCATTTTCATTGCTGATCAACAGATATGTAAGATAGTTATGCCACAGATTTCCCTGAAAACCATGACTTGCAGATATTTCTAATAATCGATGAAAACACTCGTAGAACTTCTGCCTCTCCTCCTTAGCATCCATTCCGCCGCGTCTGCTCCGCTCAATGATCGATGCCATCGGATAAAAAATCTCTTCATCTGTTCCGTTAAAATCTTTGTATAATATCAATTCGCCTGCACTTTTCATTTCATTACGCCTCTTCTCACTTAATAATTACCCAGTATTTTTAACTTACTTGTCTCTTCTGACAAACCGTTTAATGCATTCTGTACTGCTCCGTCATTCAGATTTCCTTCAATATCTATAA
>OOCM01002755.1_pt1 | contig 10970 bp, 8 predicted proteins | sample 1671111 | NCBI WGS metagenome assembly OOCM01 (sample SAMN06348123, study PRJEB24527) | human gut metagenome | biome: human gut; feature: ankylosing spondylitis patient; material: feces | host: Homo sapiens | place: China | collected 2015-10 | reverse complement strand
AGGCTTCCTGCACACCACCTTCCCCTATGACGTCAACATGGAAAACATGAGCGCCGAAGCCAAGACCTTCACCGATGCGTGGAAGAAGAACTTCCCCAACAAGGCCCCCAACGTGAACGCCACCCTCGGCTACACCTGCTACGACATGATCATCGAAGCCCTCAAGCGTGCCGGAAAGGCCGACCGCGAAGCCGTCACCAAGGCTCTCGCCGAAACGAAGGGCCTCGCCACCCCTGTAGGAATCATGACCCTCAACGCGAACCATGATGCCGAAATCCCCGTCGGCATCCTCAAGTACGAGAACGGGAAGCGCATCTACCTCGGTGAAATCGTCCCTGAATAAGCCCCCCCTGTCCACGGCGGTGGAGGAAGGTTCCGCTTTCCTCCCCGCCTTTTTTGCCGTTCCCGGCCTCATTCGGGAGGGTTCCTCCCAGGCGGAAGGATTTACGGATTCCAAGGATTTTCAACGAATAAGGCAGGCACTATGAGTCTGGACATGTTTTTCCAGCACTTCTTCAATGCCCTGACACTGGGTTCCCTGTATGGCCTCATCGCCATCGGGTACACGATGGTGTACGGGATATTGCGGCTGATCAACTTCGCCCACGGCGACATTCTCATGTTGGGGGCCTATTTCGTCTTTTACGGCACCACGACATTCTTCCTGCCCTGGGGGGTGGCCGTGGTGGTGGCCATCCTCGCGGCCAGCGCCGTCGGCATCCTGGTGGACCGCATCGCCTACCGGCCCCTGCGCGACGCCCCGCGCATTTCGGCGCTCATCAGTGCCATCGCCGTGTCCTTCTTCATCGAAAGCCTCTCCGTGGTGGTGTTTTCCGGCCTTCCGCGCCCCGTGTACCAGCCGGAATGGCTCATGACGCCCATCAACTTCGGGCAGCTGAAGCTGCTGCCGATCACGCTGGTCGTGCCCGTGGTCAGCTTCGTGCTCGTGCTCGGGCTCCTGTGGATCATCCACCGCACCAAACCGGGGCTGGCCATGCGGGCCATCTCCAAGGACATCGAGACCACGCGCCTGCTCGGGGTGCGGGTCGACCGCATCATCGCGCTGGCCTTCGGGCTCGGCTCCGCGCTGGCGGCGGCCTCGGGGATCATGTGGGCCCTGCGCTACCCGCAGATCAACCCCTACATGGGCATCTTCCCCGGCTTCAAGGCCTTCATCGCGGCGGTGCTCGGCGGCATCGGCTCCATCCAGGGCGCCATGATCGGCGGGCTGCTGCTCGGCTTCATCGAGATCATGACCGTGGCCTTCATGCCCAGCCTGTCCGGCTACCGCGACGCGTTCGCCTTCGTGGTGCTGGTGCTCGTGCTCCTCGTCAGGCCCACCGGCCTCTTCGGGCAGCGTTCGGAGGAAAAGATATGAAGACCTCCATGCGCAACCTGCTGCTCAATCTCGCCGCCATCGGCCTGCTGGCCCTGTTCCTTGTCTGGGCGGAGACCAACCTCGACGGCTACAAGGTCCAGATCCTCAATCTCATCGCCGTGAACGCCATCCTCGCGCTGTCCCTGAACCTCATCTACGGCTTCACCGGGATGTTCTCGCTCGGGCACGCCGGGTTCATGGCCATCGGGGCCTACGTTTCCGCCCTGTGCGTGCTCCCCGCCGCCCAGAAGGAAATGATGTGGATCCTCGAGGACATCATCTGGCCCTTCTCGGTCATCCATACGCCGTTCTGGTTCTCGGTCGTCGCCGGGGGCTTCGTGGCCGCGATCTTCGGGCTGTTCATCGCCATCCCCGTGCTGCGGCTCGGCGGCGACTACCTCGGCATCGCCACGCTGGGGTTCGCGGAGATCATCCGCGTGCTCATCGTGAACCTGACGCCCATCACCAACGGCTCCCTCGGCATCAAGGGCATCCCCTTCCACGCCTCGCTGCTGGTCAACTACGGGTGGCTGCTCATCACCCTGTACTGCATGGTCAAGCTCTTGGGCAGCAACTTCGGCAACATCTTCAAGGCCATCCGCGACGACGAAATCGCCGCGAAGGTCATGGGCATCGACACCTTCAGGACCAAGGTGCTCTCCTTCTGCCTCGGCGCGTTCTTCGCGGGTGTGGGCGGGGCGCTGCTCGGCAACCTCCTGACCACCATCGACCCGAAAATGTTCACCTTCCTGCTGACCTTCAACGTGCTCATGATCGTCGTGGCCGGCGGCCTCGGTTCCCTCACGGGCAGCATCCTCGGCAGCGCGGTCATCACCGTCCTGCTCGAATGGCTGCGCGCCGTGGAAGACCCCATCACCCTCGGCGGATTCGCAATCCCCGGCATCCCCGGCATGCGCATGGTCGTGTTCTCGCTGGTCCTCCTGTGCATCATCCTGTACCGACGCGAGGGCATCATGGGAATGCGTGAAATCACCTGGGACGCCATCTTCGACTTCTTCTCCCGGAGGAAACGCGCATGACCTCCTTCGCTCAGAACGGACTGCTGCTCGACGTGCAGCACGTGACCATGCGCTTCGGCTGGATCACGGCGGTCAACGACCTGTCCATGCGGATCCCCACGGGGTCCATCACCGGGCTCATCGGCCCCAACGGCGCGGGCAAGACCACGGCCTTCAACGTCATCAGCGGCTTCTACAACCCCCAGGAAGGCGACATCCTGTTCAAGGGCCACAGCGTGAAGGGCTTCCCGCCGCACCGGATCTGCAGGGCGGGCATGGCCCGGACCTTCCAGAACATCCGGCTCTTCGGCAGCGAAACCGCGCTGGAAAACGTCATGGTCGGCTGTCAGGTCCGCCGCAAAAGCCAATGGTGGATGCCCGTCTTCAGCCTGCCCAGCGCACGGCGCGAGGAAGAGGAAATCCGCGAGAAGGCGAAGGGCCTCATCCACCGCCTCGCGCTCGATTCCTACATGAACGAAAAGGCGTCGAGCCTGCCCTACGGGGCGCAGCGGCGCCTTGAGATCGCCCGCGCGCTGGCGACCAGCCCGGACTTCCTGCTCCTCGACGAGCCCGCCGCCGGGATGAACCCGCAGGAAAGCACCGAACTCATGCGCTTCATCCGGCATATCCGCGACGAGTTCGACCTGACCATCCTGCTCATCGAGCACGACATGAAAGTGGTCATGGGCGTGTGCCAGTACATCTGGGTGATGGAATACGGTGCGCTTATCGCACACGGCGACCCGGACGCCATTCGCAGCAATCCCGAGGTCATCCGGGCCTATCTGGGCGAGGACGTGGTGTAGTATGCTGAAAATCAGGGATCTTTACGTTCGTTACGGCGGCATCGAAGCCGTGCAGGGTGTCAGTCTGGACATCAAGCGCGGCAGCATCGTTACGCTGGTGGGCGCCAACGGCGCGGGCAAGAGCAGTATCATCCGTTCCATTGCCGGTCTGAACAAGAGCATCAGCGGCGAGATCTCGCTGACCCGCAAGGAAGGCGACGAACCTGTCTCCCTCATCGGCCTCAAGCCCGAGGAGATGGTGCGGCGGGGCATCTCGCTTTCGCCGGAAGGCCGTCGCATCCTGCCTCATCTGACCGTGGTGGAGAACCTGCGCCTGGGCGCTTATTCGCGTACCGACAAGGACGGCATCAACGAGGACATCGAGCGTGTCTATGCGTTGTTCCCCCGCCTGAAGGAACGCCACTGGCAGAAGGGCGGCACGCTTTCGGGCGGCGAACAGCAGATGCTGGCCGTGGGCCGTGCGCTCATGAGCCGCCCGGACATGATCATGCTCGACGAGCCCTCGCTGGGTCTGGCCCCGCTGCTGGTCAAGGAGATCTTCAACATCATCCGCCGCATCAACGAGGACGGCATGACCGTGCTGCTGGTGGAGCAGAACGCGTTCGCGGCCCTTTCCGTGGCCCATTACGCCTACATCCTCGAAGTGGGCCGCGTGGTGCTGGAAGGCACCGGCCAGGAACTGCTGGAGAACCCCAAGGTCAAGGAAGCCTATCTGGGCGGCTAGTTCCGGCATCATCGACATGCAGGGGAGGGGATGTTTCCGCAAGGGACGCCCCTCCTTTTTTATGCATGGCGGCAGGGGAGCACGGATCCCGTCGCTTCGGCTTTCGTGCCCGTCATCACACAGGGGCTTCGGCTCTTGTCAGGCGGGCTTTCTGACATTACTGTCCGAAAACGGAGGATGCAGGACCGGCTGCCGTCAGGCAGGGGGACCGGTCCATGCTGTTCCCCGGATGTCTTCGGAGGGGCCGGAGACGTCCGCAACCCTTCATAAGGAGTACCCATGCTGCGCATTTCCCGCCATGCATTGCTCATCCTTCTGCTGGGGATCCTGCTGTTGCCGCAGCTCGCCGCTGCCGCGCCGCAGGCCGCCCCGGCCAATCCTTCAACCCTTGGTAACGACACCATGCTCGTCCGCCTCAAGAACGGCCTGACGGTCTACATCATCCGGGACAGCCGCTTCCCGCTGGTATGCACGCGCCTCTATGTGGGCACGGGTTCCGCCAACGAGACCGCCGAGCAGGCGGGCATCAGCCATGTGCTGGAGCATATGGTCTTCAAGGGCACGGAGAAGCGTCCCAAGGGGCAGGTGGCCCGGGATGTGGAATCCCTGGGCGGTTACCTCAACGCGGCCACCAGTTTCGACAAGACCTGGTACATCACCGACATGCCCGCCAGGCACTGGAAGACGGGCATGGACGTGGTCAAGGACATGGCCTTCCATCCTTCGCTGGATCCGGCCGAGCTGGAAGCGGAAAAGGACGTGATCGTTTCCGAACTCAAGGGCGGTGACGACACGCCCACCCGCCGCCTGTTCGAGGACCTGCAGGTGGCCGGTCTGGCCCACACGGTCTACGGGCGCCCCATCATCGGCTTTGAAAAGACCATCCGGGCCGTGACCGTAGACGACCTGCGGGCCTATATCCATACCTGGTACCAGCCGCAGAACATGATGTTGCTGGTGGCCGGCGACATCGATCCCAAGGCCGTTCTGGCCCACGCCGAAGAGCTGTTCGGCGACCTGAAGAACGACACCATCCTGCCCGAGCCCGCTCCCGTGCAGCTGGAAGGCGCCGCGGGCGGTCCCCGGGTCGAGGTGACGCGCGGGCCGTGGAACAAGGTCTATCTGGGCATCGCCCTGCCTGCCCCCGCCCTGGGCGACCAGCGCTCCATCGACCTGGACGTGCTGGCCTATGCGCTGGGCGGCGACGGTACCTCGCAGTTCTATCGCAAGTACCGTTACGAAAAACAGCTGGTGGACAGCATCAGCGTCGGCAACATGAGCCTCAACCGCGCGGGCCTGTTCTATATGGTCGCCCAGCTGGATGCGGACAAGGTGGAGCCTTTCTGGCAGGAGTTCACCCGCGACCTGGCTACGCTGGACGCCGGCAAGATCACGCCCGACGTCATCGAGCGGGCCCGCTTCAATTACGAGGACGGCATGGACCGCGCCAGCGAGACCCTGGACGGTCTGACCTCGTGGAAGGCCACGGTACAGTTCGAGCTGGGCGGGCCGCAGGGTGAAGCCAATGTGCGTCATGCGCTGGCCGCCGTGGACAGCGCGCGCCTGCGTCAGGCCCAGGATCTCTGGCTGCGCCCCGACCAGGTGCGCGTGCGCGTGCTGGCGCCCGAAAAGGCCAAGCTGCCCGATCTGGATGCCATTTTGCAGCACAACTGGCCCGCGCCTGCCGTGGAGCGGCAAAAGGCCGCTGCTGCCGCGGAAAAGGTGGGCAAGCGCGAGATCGTCGATCTGGGGCAGGGCCGTACCGTGATCCTGCAGCCGGACCGCACCATCCCCTATGTCTCGCTGGAGATCCTGCGCCCCGGCGGCAATGCGCTGCTCAAGCCCGCCGACCAAGGCCTGGCCCAGCTCACGGCCGCCACCCTGACCGACGGTTGCGGCACGCGTGACCTGGATGCCATGGAACGCTTCGTGGCCGAACGCGCCGCTTCCCTGAGTGCCTCGGCGGGCGTGCAGAGCTTCACCGTTTCCCTGACGGGCCCGGCCCGCTTCAATGCCGATTACTTCGCCCTGCTGGGCGATCTGCTGCACAAGCCCACCTTTGCCGAAAAGGACGTGCGCCGTCAGGCCGATACGCTGAAGGCGGCCCTGGTGCGCCGTCAGGACAATCCCATGAGCTTCATGGGTTCCAAGATCAACGGTTTCCTCTTCCCCGGCGGCCAGCCCTACGGCTTTGACGGCCTGGGCACGGCGGAGAACCAGGACCGTTTCGGTCCCGGGGACGTGCAGGCCTTCTGGAAGCAGCAGAATGCCCAGCCGTGGATCCTTTCCGTGGCCGGGGACTTCGACCGGGAAAAGGTGCTGGCTTTTGCCCGCAGCCTGCCCGTGCCCACCGCGCCTGCCGTGGATGTGCCCCAGCCGACCTGGGGCGCCGACAAGCGTCTGCCCCTGTCCCTGCCCGGTCGCCAGCAGGCCCATCTGCTGCTGGCCTTCCATGCCGTGCCGCTGGACCATCCCGACGCTCCGGCGCTCATGCTGCTGGAATCGGTGCTTTCCGGCCAGAGCGGCCTGCTGTTCAACAAGCTGCGTGACGAGCAGGGCCTGGGCTACACGGTGACGGCCTTTTACCGCAGCCTGCCCGAAGCCGGTTTCATGGCCTTCTATATCGGGACCACGCCCCGCAATCTGGATGTGGCCCGGCAGGGCTTCAGCGGCATCATCAAGGACATCAAGACCGACCTGCTGCCCGCCGAGCTGCTGGCCAAGGGCCTGAACCGCATGGAAGGCAGCTATTATCGTGGTCGCCAGAGCCTGGGCGCGCGGGCCGACGAGGCCGCCAGCGAGCGTTTGCTGGGCCAGCCCCAGGACTTCCAGAAGCGTTTGCTGGAAAAGGCCGCCAAGGTGACGCCGGAGCAGCTGCGCGAGGTCGCCCGCAAGTACTTGCTGGTGGACAAGATGTATGAAGTGACCCTGCTGCCCTAGATCAAGGGTGACGGGGTGCAATGACAGGGGAAGGGTTCCGGCCGAGGGCAGGGTCCCTTCCCCTTTTGCTTGCGGCAGGGCATTTTTGCCGTGCCGGACAGGCCCGCCATCTTGACCGGCGTCCGGGCGGGCTTATCTCTGAATAAAGCATCCTGACGGCTGACTGACGCCTGTGCTGTTAGGCCAGAGGGGTGCGGCGACTGATGCGCCGGTGCTGCCGGTGTGGAAAGGTTGTCCGGGATATGTTTCCGTTTTGTGGAAATATGTCCTGTCATACGAAAAATGAAATTTTCAATCCTGCGAGGATGACATGAAACTGACGGACATGCATGTGTTTGACAAGGCCCGTGTGGTGGCCAAGACCCTGGGCATCCAGGTATGCCTTTTTGTGGGCCTGCTGGTGCTGGTCTGGGGCAGCCAGGCCTTCTACGGCGTCATCGATACCAAAAAATTCCCCCAGGCCTACACTGTGGGCGAGACGGCGAACCTGAGCGAGAACGACAAGGGCAAGCTGCTGGTGGATTCCGTCACCAATCAGCTGCGCCGCGAGATGGGCTCCACCTTCGGCTGGACCATGAACGACATCGTGTTCAACCGCTTCGTGCTGGATAACCGCGCCTATCGCCAGTACGGGGTCTACCACGCCACACGCGTGCTCATGGACCTGTACTCCACCCAGATCGCCAAGCTGGGCTCCAATGACCGCGAAAGCGAGTTCCTGTACCAGGCCCGCCTCAACGGCTTTGCCGTGGACCCGCGCAGCTTCATGTTCCCCTCGGCGGAAGGCTCCTACAAAAAGGCCCTGAAGCAGGTGGAGGAATACAAAAAGTCCCTGGATACCGGCAAGGGCACCTACAATTGCCGTACTGACGACCTGTACGCGGCCCTGAACACGGTGGTGGGCGAGAACATGCTGGGCTACGCCCTGGGCCTGCTGGCCGATGCCCAGGACATCCCCTTCTATACCCTGGACAACCGCATCTACGAAGTGCAGGGCATGGTGCTGGTCATCCGTGACTTCGTGAAGGCCCTGTACGACCTGTATCCCGAGATCGCCCAGAAGAACAACGCCGAGAACATGGCCGCCGCCATGCAGTTCATGAACGACATCTGCACCTATGATCCCATGTACATCACCTCGTCGTTCAACTCCGGTGAGCTCATCATCTCCTACCTGATGTTCACCAAGAACCGTCTGGAAGACATCCGCGACAGCCTGCGCATCTAGCAGGACGTCCATTCACATGCATCGGCAAGGCCGGAGCCCTAAAGGCTCCGGCCTTTTCGTGCTTATGGGCAGGGCTGCGGAGGGGAGGGGACGGTGGTCATGCGGCCGTTCGTGCGTTTCCGGCCTGCGGCAGGTAGGGAGGGGATTCCGTTTTTTTCCCGTGATCCTCTTCATGGTCCGGAGCCTCTCCGTTCGCTTGGCCGGGCTCTTGGCGCCTGCGTATCTGTGCACGGACTGGCAGCCGGAGACGGTCGTCATGGCCGGTCGGGCCGGGCTCCGGGCGATCGGGAACAGGATCCCGGAAGGGGAGGTTGCCGCTTGGGATACGGACAGAGGAAACTGCAAAAAATAATGGTGCAACGATGGGCAGGGAAGTAGTGATGATTGTACTTGTTTTCACAATTAAAGGCGGCAAGGCGCATTTTTATCACCGGAAAAGCTCAAAGCGTGACATTCCCCCGGAAATCATTGCAAAAGCGTGCATTATCAGCTGACACATCAAGCCATCTTATTTTATGAGGTTTTTCTTTGCACTTTTTATGAAAACTTGCTATTTCTTTTCCGTATCTCACAGTTTGTTCAGGAGAGACAATGAAAGCTGCTGCCATGAAAACCATTCACGTCAAGGACGCTGTCGGCAGCGTGCTCTGTCACGATATCACCCGCATCGTGCCCGGAGGGGACAAAGGGCCCGTTTTCCGCAAGGGGCATATCGTGAGGGAGGAAGACATCCAAACCCTTCTGGAGGTGGGCAAGGAACATCTGTATGTGTACGAGCCGCAGGAGGGCGTGCTGCATGAGAATGAAGCCGCCCGGCGCATCGCGGCCGCTACGGCCGGGGCCAACATCACGCTGAGCGAGCCCAAGGAAGGGCGCATCAACTACTCGGCGTCCTGTATGGGCCTCTTGCGGGTGGATGTCCCCACGCTGACCCGCATCAATTCGTTGGGAGAGATCACCCTGGCCACGCTGCACAGCATGCAGCAGGTCAGGCCGGGACAGAACCTGGCGGGCACCCGCGTGGTGCCCCTGCTCATCGAGGAAAGCAAGATCGTCGCTCTCGAGCAGCTGGTTTCCCGTCCCGTGGTCGAGATCCTGCCCCTGCAAAAGTTCAAGGTAGGCATTGTCACTACCGGCAGCGAAGTCTACACGGGCCGCATCAAGGATGCCTTCGGCCCTGTGCTTCGAGACAAGTTCGCCCGCCTTGAATGCACCGTCATGGATCAGGTCTTCACCAGTGACGAAGTGGAGATGACCTCGTCAGCCATCAGCGGCTTCATCCGACAGGGAGCCGACATGGTGGTGGTGACGGGCGGCATGTCCGTGGACCCCGACGACAAGACCCCCGCTTCCATCCGTGCCGCTGGCGCGCAGGTGGTGAGCTATGGCGCACCGGTCTATCCCGGGGCCATGTTCCTGCTGGGCTATGTGCCCACGGAACGCGGCCGCGTCCCCGTACTGGGGCTGCCCGGCTGTGTCATGTATTACAAGGCCAGCATCTTCGAACTCGTAGTCCCGCGCCTTCTGGCCGGACTGGAGGTGACAGCCGAGGATATCGCCGGCATGGGTCACGGGGGCTTCTGCTCCGGCTGTGGCGAATGCCGTTATCCCATCTGTCCGTTTGGAAAATAGACGGCGCGGCAGCGACCGTCTCAACTTGCAAGCCGTTTCTAGGAGTCGCATATGGAAACGAAAACGCTTGTGGTCAATGGTATTCCCCGTCAGGTCCTGGTGGATTCCGACACTCTTCTCGTTGACGTGCTGCGCAACCAGCTGCAGATCACCAGCGTCAAGGTCGGTTGCGGTCAGGGCCAGTGTGGTGCCTGTTCCGTGATCCTCGACGGCAAGGTCACCCGCGCCTGCATCGTCAAGATGCGTCGCGTGCCCGATCAGGCCCAGATCACCACCCTCGAAGGCGTGGGCACCCCCGCCAAACTGCATCCCCTCCAGGAATCCTGGATGTTCCACGGTGCGGCCCAGTGCGGTTTCTGCACGCCCGGCTTCATCGTGTCCGCCAAGGCCCTGCTGGACTCCAATCCCGCCCCCAGCCGTGAAGAAGTGCGCGACTGGTTCCAGAAACATCACAATATTTGCCGCTGCACCGGTTACAAGCCCCTGGTGGACGCCGTCATGGACGCCGCCGCCGTCATGCGCGGTGACAAGGACATCGAAGAGCTGCGCTACAAGCTGCCCGCCGACGGCCGCGCCTTCGGTTCGCGGCTGCCCCGCCCCAGCGCCTTGGTCAAGGTGACCGGTCTGGCCGAATACGGCGCCGACGCCGTGCGCGCCTACATCTTGTTCTTGGGGCCGCCCGAGAAGGAGAAGCTGTGGAACGAGGACGGCCTGCCGGGCATGTACAAGTTCCTGAACCGTCTGTGGCGCCAGGTGCACGACTTGTGCGGTAAGGCCGGCGACGAGACGCTGTTCGCGCAGAAGCCGGCTGACGAGGCGGCCGTGGCCGCGGCGAAGAAGCTGGTCCGCGAGCGCCATCGCGTGGTGGAGAAGGTGTCGGCCGACATCGAGCGCAACAACTTCAACACCGCCATCGCCGCCATCATGGAGCTGTCGAACGCCGCCGGCGAGTACCTGCGCGCGTTTAGCCCCGATGACCGCGCCGCCTGCGAAGACCATCGCGCGCTCGACGCGGAAGTGGCCGAGGTGCTGGTGAAGCTCGTGGCGCCGTTCACGCCCCATCTGGCCGACGAGCTGTGGCGCGAGGCGCTGGGCCGCGAGGGCTTCGTCTACGACCAGCCGTGGCCGGCATACGATCCCGATCAGGCCCGCGCCGACGAGGTGGAGCTGGCCGTGCAGGTGAACGGCAAGGTGAAGGCCAAGATCACGGTGGCCGCCGATGCTGCCGAGGACGACATCAAGG
>OOCM01002747.1_pt1 | contig 10997 bp, 7 predicted proteins | sample 1671111 | NCBI WGS metagenome assembly OOCM01 (sample SAMN06348123, study PRJEB24527) | human gut metagenome | biome: human gut; feature: ankylosing spondylitis patient; material: feces | host: Homo sapiens | place: China | collected 2015-10 | reverse complement strand
CGCCGCTACCTCGAAGCTCTCTCGACCTACACGCGGCGGCGCATGACGCAGGCCGCGGAGGCGAAGATAGAGAGCATAGAGAACATCCCGCCCGCGCTCGCGCTGCGCCAGCGCCCCGCCGTGCCCGGAGTGCGCAGCACCTTCGGCACGATGACGGAGCTGCTGAACAGCCTGCGGCTCATGTTCTCGCGGCTCGGGAGCCACAGGTGTCCGAACGGGCATATCTGCCCGCCGTCGATAGAGACTGCAGCAATGGGGAAGATAGTCTGCCCGGAATGCGGCGCGGAGTTCGAAGGGCCGAGCGCCGAGAGCTTCTCGTTCAACAGCGGCGGCGCGTGCCGGACCTGCGGAGGCGTCGGCGTCGTGCGCGCGGTCAACGAGGCGGCGCTCGTGCCGGACGAATCGCTCACGATAGACGGAGGGGCCGTCGCGCCGTGGAACTCGCTGATGTGGTCGCTGATGACGGACGTCTGCCGCGCCATGGGCGTGCGCACCGACGTCCCCTTCCGCGACCTCACCCCCGCCGAGAAGGCCATCGTCTACGACGGCCCCGCCGAGAAGCGCCACATCCTCTACCGCGCCAAGAAGGGCGACGACTTCGCCGAGCTCGACTTCACCTACTACTCCGCCGTCCGCACCGTCCAGAACGCCCTCTCCAAAGTCAAGGACGAATCCGGCATGCGGCGCGTCGCCCGCTTCCTCCGCCAAGGCCCCTGCCCCGAGCCGCCCGGCTCAGGATGATCAGGCCGCCGATAAGCAGCTCGCGGACAACAACGCGGCTGCCCCCACGACGGTTCAGCCCCAGACGCCTGACTTCTTTGTTCTCGTCGGTGCCTACAAGACGCCTGACGAGGCTGAAACAATTAGAGCCAAAATTGCGTTCTCCGGACTTGATTCCAGCGTTTCTCACGGCAATGATGGACGTTATCGCGTCCGTATTGGACCCTTCCACTCTGAAGGGGATGCCCGCAAGGCACAGAGCACGCTCCGCGCCAATGACATTCCTGGCCAGATCATTCACTGATTTTTAGGAAACGTTCTCAAATGATTTCTCGCAGAAACCTTCTGACTTTCTCGGCCGCCTCGCTTGCCTCGCTTCCGCTGTCTGCGTTTGCTACTCCTACCGCACCGGTGGAAGGCAAGGAATACACGATGGTTCGTCCCGTTGTGCCGATGAAGGGTAAGAAGATTGAAGTGGTGTACTTCTTCTCCTATACCTGCCCGCACTGCTTCCGCTTTGATCCGATCATCGAACCCTGGTCGAAGAAGCTCCCCTCCTGGATCGACTTCAAGCTGAATCCGGTTGCCTGGGACTCCCGCCTGGACCCGTTTGTGAAGACCTACTACGCGCTCGAGTCTCTCGGCCTGCTGCCGAAGCTCCACATGAAGTTCTTCGAGTCCGTCATTTACCAGACGCATAAGTACGAGAACCCGGCTGCCGATATCGCTGACTTCATGGTGAAGGCCGGCGTGAACGCCAAGCAGTGGAACAGCGCTTACAATTCTTTCGGCGTTGCCAACAAGACCCGCGCCGCTTCCCGTCTCTGGCAGTCCTACGGCATTGACGCGACGCCGATGATCGGCATTGACGGCAAGTACGTCACGGGCCCGCATATGACGCCGACCCGTGAGAGCGATCTGGTCGTCGTTGAGACCCTCGCCCAGCGTGCGAGAAAGGCTCGCCTCTAACTGGTTTCGGAGTTCTGCATGTCACTTAACGTTTTCATCACTGGCGCAACCGGCGGTATTGGTTCCGGTCTCGCCAGGGTTTACGCCGCGAAGGGCGCTACTCTCGGTCTTGTGGCCCATCATCAGGATGCGCTCGACCGTCTGATCGCCTCGCTCCCCGGCACCGGTCACAAGGGCTATGTCGCCGACGTGACCGATCGGGACGGCATCATTGAAACAGCCCACCGCTTCGAGAAGGAAGTGGGCCCCGCCGACGTCGTGATTGCGAACGCCGGTGTTTCAATCGGCGTGAAGACGCAGTACTACGAGGATCTGGCCGTCATGGACCGGGTCTATCGGATCAACGTTATCGGCATGGCGAACACCTTCCACGGCTTCCTTCCGGCGATGATCGAGAGACACGCCGGAACGCTGGTCGGCATTGGTTCTGTTGCCGGCATCCGCGGCCTTCCGGGGTCGGAAGCCTACTGCTCCAGCAAGGCTGCCGTTATCAACTACTGCGAAAGCCTCCGCATCGAAATGATGAAGCACGGCGTCAAGGTCCTCACTGTGTGCCCGGGGTTCGTCAAGACCCCGCTCACGTCGAAGAACCCCTACCCTATGCCCTTCATCCTTGAGCCGGATGAGTTCGCAAGACGCGCTGTCCGCGCGATTGACGCACATAAGACCTACACGGTGATCCCGTGGCAGATGGGACTGCTCGCAAAACTGATGAAGATCGCGCCGAACTGCCTGTTCGACCGTATTCTGAAGGGCCGCAAGCAGAAGCCCCGCGCGAAGGAGCTCGGAGTCTGATCCGGAAGCTCCGGGACTCGCCCGCATAAGGCATCGAAGTCAGACTTCGGTGCCTTTTTTCTTTCGCATGAAGTCCCGCACGATATGGAGAATCTCGGTCCCGTATGCGTCAAGCTTCTTCGGGCCGATTCCGTTCACGTGGCTGAGGGCTTCGAACGACTGCGGGTGGATCGAGGCGACTTCAGAGAGGCTCACATCAGTCATGATGCGATAGGCCGGAATCCCCTGTGCCTCCGCGGTTTCACGGCGCCAGGCGCGGAGCGCGTCCGCAAGCGGCCGATAATCCTCCCGGACTTCGATCGGCTTTCTGACGCGCCCCTGCTTCAGATCCGGGCGCGAGGGCGCGCTGACCCGCACCAGAATTGTTTCCTCACCCTTCAGGAGCGCTTTCGCGCGTCCGGGTCGCAGCACCCCTTCGCTCTTCCAGTCCGCGTTCAGAATCCGCTTCGCGATGAGAACCCGGGCGAGTTCCCCCCACTCTTCCTCACTCAGATCCTTTCCGATTCCCCAGGTGGAGAGTTTCTCGTGCCCGTCCCCCGCCACAAGGCTCGTCCTTTCGCCCCGGAGCACGTTGATGACATGCGTCATGCCGAAGCAGCACCCTGAGGCTCTCTCGCATCGGATCACGCAGCTCACGAATTTCTGAGCATCTACCGTCCGGTCCGCCATCTCAGGCGGCCTGTCGCAGTTGTCGCAGCAACCGCAGTGGGTCGAAGACTCCTCACCGAGACAGGCAAGGAGATAATGCCTCCGGCACTCACCGGTTTCGGCGTACCCCACCATGGCATCCAGCTTCTCAAGCGACTGCTGCTTGAATTCCGGGCTGCCGTCCCCGCTCTCGATAAACTGCTGCTGGATCATCACGTCGCGCCATCCCCAGATAAGCCAGGCTTCTGACGGTTTCCCGTCGCGGCCCGCGCGGCCCGTTTCCTGGAAGTACGCCTCAATGCTCTTCGGAAGGCCGATATGGACGACAAACCGGACATCCGGCTTATCAATCCCCATCCCGAACGCCACAGTCGCCACCATGACGACCCCGCGGCCCGCGATGAACTCCCGCTGGTTCTCTTCCCGGAGCGAGGCGTCGAGTCCCGCGTGATAGGGAAGCGCGGGGATCCCCATACCGCGGAGGAAGTCAGAGATCGTATCCACCTGACGGCGCGAGATGCAGTAAATGATGCCGGTCTGCCCTGGGTGACGCTGCGTGATGAAGGCAAGAAGCTTCCGCTTGACTTCCCCGGCGCCGAATGTCACCCGATAGTGAATATTCGGGCGGTCAAAGCTCGTAATGAAAATCTTCGGATCAATCAGAAGCCGTTCCGCGATTTCCTGCTGCGCCGAGGCATCGGCCGTAGCGGTGAGCGCGATCCGGGGAACGGACGGGAAACGCTCTTTCAGAAGACCGAGCGCGCCGTATTCCGGACGGAAATCGTGCCCCCAGGTCACAACGCAGTGCGCTTCATCAACCGCGAAAAGCGAGACCCTCGCTCTCTGCAGCATCGAGATTGTCCACTCGTTCACAAGCCTCTCAGGGGTGACGTAGAGAAAGTCGAGTGTCCCTGAGAGGAACTGACTCTCAATCTCCCGGTTCTCTTCCAGAGAGTTCGCAGAACTGAGGCAGGCCGCCTCAAGCCCCCGGTTCTGAATCACGGTGATCTGATCCTGCATGAGCGCGATAAGAGGCGACACGATCACCGCGGTTCCCTCGCGGACGAGTGCGGGGATCTGGTAGCAGAGGCTCTTCCCGCCGCCTGTCGGCATCAGCACCAGCGCATCCCGCCCCTCGATCACGGCTTCGATGATTTCCTCCTGATGCGGCCGGAAATCGGCATAGCCGAATACCTGGGTCAATGCTTCTTTTGCTGAATGGAAACGCCGCATGAATTCCTGGAGGGAGGGGAAAGTGTGAGGATGGAGCAGGCAGATAATATAAACCCTTCCTCCCGTTTCTATCAGGAGGAAGGGTTTTCAGAACTGCTTAAACAGCCGGATTTTCAGGCTTACTTGGCCTTTTCGGCATCGAGACGTTCCTGACGGAGGCAGGCCGCCGCCGTAAACATCACGTCGCTCGAAGAGTTCAGAGCCGTTTCGCAGGAGTCCTGGATCACGCCGATGATGAAGCCCACGGCCACCACCTGCATGGCGGTCGAGTTATCAATACCGAAGAGACCGCAGGCGAGCGGGATCAGCATCAGGGAGCCGCCCGGAACACCGGAGGCGCCGCCGGCGCAGATCGCGGACACGAAGCAGAGCAGGATGGCTGTCCAGAAGTCAACCTGAACACCCAGCGAATTCGCGGCAGCGAGCGTCAGAATCGTGATCGTGATGGCAGCGCCGCCCATGTTGACCGTGGCACCGAGCGGGATCGAAATCGAGTAGGTGCCTTCGTCAAGCTTCAGCTTGCGGCAGAGGTCGAGGTTCACCGGGATGTTCGCGGCAGACGAACGGGTGAAGAAAGCGCAGATACCGGACACGCGCAGGCACTGGATCACGAGCGGATACGGATTCTTGCGAATGCAGAACCAGACCATGATCGGGAAGACCACGAGGGCGATGAAGAGCATGCTGCCCACGAGGAGGAGAAGCAGCTTGCCGTAACCCACGAAGGCGCCGAGACCGACCGTAGCGACCGTGTTCGCGACCAGACCGAAAATACCGAACGGAGCGATACGGATCACGATACGGACGACCGTGGTCACAGCTTCCGAGAAGTCCTGAATGATTTCTCGGGTCGTGTCGTTCGCGCTGCGGAGGATGAAGCCGAGAGCAATAGCCCAGGAGAGAATGCCGATGTAGTTCGCGTTCGCGAGGGCCTTCACGGGGTTATCGACGATGTTGAGAACGAGGTTCTTCAGCACTTCGGCAATACCGCCCGGGGCAGTCGCCTCAGCGGCAGCCACGAGGTGAATCGTGGTCGGCCAGAGGAAAGACGCCACAACGGCAACGATGGAGGACGCGAGCGTGCCGATGGCATACAGCACGATGATCGGACGTCCGGGTGTCAACGCTCTGGTTCGCGATGGACGCGGCAACCAGGAAGAAGACCAGCACGGGGGCCACGGCCTTCAAGGCCGAGATGAAGAACGTGCCGAGGAATCCGAGGGGCACGGCGATGCCAGGCGCTACCAGGGCAACGATGATGCCGATCACTAGTGCGAACAGGATCTCCTTGACAAGAGACCCCTCCAGGAACGGCACGAGGATTCGTGAGAATTTCCGCATATTGACTTTTTTTCTTAGGACCAGGGGGGATACGCCCTTTTGCAACAATTTTTTGCAGGACGTATTCATTAGCATACCTGTTTTATTTAACTCTGTATTTTGTGGTCATCCTCCGATCCCCTATCTGAGGGATAATGTTCAAATTTCTGTACCTACCGTTTCCGGCACCACCGCATGAGCAGTCTTAAACCCGCCACCCGCTTTGTCCTTGCCTGCATCTTTATGGATGCCCTGGGCTTCGGGCTGATCATTCCTGTACTGCCCCGGCTGATCGGCGATCTGGCAGGCACCCGCGATCTGCAGACCTACTGGTACGGCGCGATCATGGTGAGCTACGGCATCATGCAGTTCCTCTCCTCGCCGATCCTTGGCGCGCTTTCAGACCGTTTCGGCCGGAAGCCCGTGCTGCTCACCGGTATCTTCGGCCTCTCCATCATGCAGTTTGTGCCGGCCTTCACGTCGTCGCTCCCGCTTGTGCTCGCGTCCCGCATCGCGGGCGGCATGCTGTCCGCGAACCTCGTCGTCGCCCAGGCCTACATTGCGGACATCACGCCGAAACAGCAGCGCTCCGCCGCTTTTGGGAAGATCGGTGCGGTCTACGGACTCGCCTTCGTGATCGGCCCGGCGCTCGGCGGCATTCTCGGGCAGATAGACCCGCGGATTCCTTTCGCCTTCGCGGGCGCCATCTGCTGCCTGAACTTCATCTACGGTTTCTTCGTGCTGCCGGAAAGTCTCACGACGCCGGATATGCGTCCCTGGACTTTCCGCCGCTTTAATCCTTTCATCGGGATCATCGCGCTCCTGAAGGTAAAGCCCATCATTCCGATGGCGCTGATCATCGGTCTCATCTATCTCTCGCAGTCACTCATGCAGTGCACCTGGGCGCTCTACACAGAGTTCCGGTACGGTTGGACACCGCTGAATATCGGTCTCTCGATGTTCGTGCTCGGCCTCTGCATCGCGTTCACTCAAGGGTGGCTCCTTCCCGCCCTGATCCGCGTTCAGTCTGAGAAACACCTCGTGATCGCCGCGCTTTCGATTGGGTGCCTCGCGCTTGCGGGGATCGGTTTCACCACCTGGGGCATCGTCGCCGCGATTCTCGCCTGGACGTTTTCGCTCCTTGGAATCGCCTCTCCGATTATTCAGAGCGCGGTCTCGCGTCAGGTCTCTCCCACCATGCAGGGCTCCGCGATGGGCGCCATCAGTTCCCTCAACTCATTCTCCGGTGCCATTGCCCCGGTGATCTCCACGCCGCTTCTTGTCTACACGGCAAAGGGAACGGATGAGCTGATTCCGCCTGGCATCCCGTACTATCTCGCCGCCTCACTCCTTCTTCTGAGTGTCGTGATCGCGCTTATCGCCCGGCGTCAGTTCCGCTGATTCACATTCAGTTTCCATCAAGCAAAAGAGGCAGGTTCCGTCAGGAACCTGCCTCTTCGCTATACCGATATCAGAAGATCCGGACTCAGATCTCTTCCTTCTTCATATCGATCGCGCCGCACGGACACTCGTTCGCGCAGATGCCGCAGCCCTTGCAGAACTCGTAATCGATCTTGTAGCCGCGGCCCGGGCCGAGCTTCTCGATCACGTTATCCGGGCAGACACCGTAGCAGTTGTCGCACTCGAAGCAGTTCCCGCAGCTCATGCAGCGGCGGGCTTCGTAAAGCGCGTTCTCTTCGGTGAGGCCCTTCAGCACTTCCTCAAAGGTCGTCTGACGGCGGACCATATCAAGCATCGGGCGGACCGTCTTCGGAGCGTCCGAGAAGTACCACGTGTTCAGATTGCTGAATTCGGCAGGCTTTCCGCGATAGGGTTCAGCGTACTTCTCGCCGCGCAGCCAGGCATTGATCGCGCGGGCAGCTTTCTTGCCGTGTCCGATCGCGACCGTCACGTTGCGGGCGCCTTCAATCGCGTCGCCGCCAGCGAAGACTCCGGCCTTGCCGGTCATCAGCGTGTCGTCGACCTCGATGCTGCCGTCCTTCGTCTTCACTTCCGAAAGACCTTCAATGAAGGAGAGGTCCGTCTGCTGGCCAAGCGCGAGCACGACGGAATCCGCAGTGATCGTTTCAAATTCGCCGGTCGGCTTCGGGGAGCCGTTCTCATCAAGCTCCATCTTCTCAATGCGGATTTCGCCGCCTTCGGCGTCCGCAATGGTGGAGAGCCACTTCATCGTGACGCCTTCCTCGATAGCTTCCTCAATTTCGAAGCTGTGAGCCGGCGCCTTCTGGCGGGTACGGCGGTAGACCATCAGAGGCTCTGCACCGAGACGCTTCACGGTACGGGCCACGTCGACCGCGGTGTTACCGCCGCCGTAGACCACAACGCGGCGCCCGAGCATCGGCTTCTCTTCGCCTTCCATCGAGCGGAGAACAGAAACCGCGTCAAGGATGTGAGCCGAGTCACCGGCTGGAATATAAGCGCGGCGGGCCAGCTTCGCGCCGACACCGAGGAACACGGCGTCATAGCCGCCGGCCTTCATTTCGGCCTCGAGATCCTGCACTTCGTGCGACAGCTCAAGCTTCACGCCGAGCTTCACGATGCGGTCGATTTCCTTATCGAGAATATCACGCGGCAGACGGTACTTCGGAATGCCGTAGCGCATCATGCCGCCGGCTTCAGGAGCCGAATCCACCACCGTCACCTGATGCCCGAGGAGCGTCAGATGATAGGCAGCGGAGAGTCCGGCAGGACCCGCGCCGACCACAAGCACCTTCTTTCCGCTCGGCTGAGCCGGCACAGGCGACGCCCAGCCCTTCTCGAGAGCCTCGTCACCGAGGAAGCGTTCAACCGAGTTGATGCCGACCGATTCATCGAGCTGACCGCGGTTACAGGCGGTTTCGCACGTGTGGTAACAGACACGGCCCATCACGGCGGGGAAGGGATTATCTTCCATGATCTTCCGCCACGCGGCCTCGTAGCCGCCATCCTCCGCGAGGAACAGCCAGTCGCGGCAGCGTTCCCCGGCGGGGCACGTCGCGCTGCAGGGCGGCTCGTGGAAGTTATAGGCCGGCTTCAGCGTACGCCACGCGCCCGTATGGTTCTCGAGCGACGTGAGCGGCTTCAGCGTAATCGCAAACGGCGTTTCATCATTGATTTTTTCAGACACTTTCTGCATCCCCCTTCGGGCTCACCAGGCTGCGGAACAGTCCCTCAGGATGCTCCTCGGCCTCTTCGGTCAGACCAAACTTTTCGATATTGCGGTTCGCCATGCGCTGCAGACGGGCCACCGTTTCCGGATCTCCCTTCTTGCCGAGCAGATGGGCGAAGCGCTTCTGCAGCTTCAGATACGCCTCAACCGGCGTGGGACGGCGAATCTTATAGGATCCCGTGATTTCTCCGTTCTCAGCCTCGAATACCGGGAAGATGCCCGTTTCAGCGGCAAGACGCGCCACTTCAACGGTCTTATCGGAGGCGAAGCCCCAGCCGAGCGGGCACGGAACGAGAATCTGGATATAGCGGGCACCGTGCATGGACATCGCCTTGCGGACCTTGCGCTCAAGGTCATGGAGGTCCGCCACGGTAGCGGTCGCGACGTACGGAATGCCGTGCGCCATGGCGATCAGCGGCACGCTCTTGCCCTGGCCGAAATTGTTGCCTTCGTAGCCCGGCTGCGGCATCGTCGTCGCGGTACGCGCGGTCGGGGGCGTCGCGGAGCTGCGCTGCACGCCGGTATTCATGTACGCCTCATTGTCGTAGCAGATGTAGAGCACATCGTCATTGCGGTCGAACATGCCGGAGAGGCAGCCCATGCCGATATCGGTGGTGCCGCCGTCACCGCCCTGGGCGATCACGCGGACCGGGGGCTTCCCGTCCTTCTTCGCACGGACCCGATAGGCCGCAGCCATACCGGTCGCGACAGCCGCCGCATTGCCGAAGAGCGAATGCAGCCACGGCATTCTCCAGGCGCTTTCCGGATACGGCGTCGAGAAGACTTCCAGGCACCCGGTGGCATTCGTCACGGCGATCCGGCCGTCGGTTTCTTCCATCGCCGTGTCCAGCGCGTAGCGGGCGCCGAGGGCCTCGCCGCAGCCCTGGCAGGCGCGGTGTCCCGATTCCAGCGAATTGAAGCGCTTGGTCGAGCTCTGCAGTGTCTTCAGCTTCTCATCCAGAAGCCGATTACCAACCGTAAAGGTGCCGGTCTGATAAAAATGGATTCTTGACTCTTCCATACTGGCCTCCTAAAGCCTACTTGGACGCAGCCTGGGCTGCGCTCCTGCGACCAACATCCTTCAGCATCTCTTCTGCTGCAGGACCGGAACGGCGGGTCTTCGCCTCGCGCGCGAGCTGATTTTCAACGAGTTCACGGTCGAGATCCATGAAGAAGATATCCGGGAGCTTCCCGGCCGCCGCGTCCTTCAGCGTCGCCTTGATGCTGTGGCGCGTAATCGCGCGGCCGCCAAGGCCGGCAATCACCGTATTCACGGCGGTGCCCGTGCCGCGGAGCGCGGATTCCACCTCCATGCCGAGAACACCGCGGCTGCCCGGGGTCACCGTGCGGTCGATCACGACCACGCGGGACGCGCCTTTCAGCGCTTCTCTCACCGCGTCATACGGGAAGGGACGGAAGCTCTTCAGGCTGACAACACCCACGTTGAGGCCCTCATCCCGGAGCTCATCCACGGAATCCTTGATCGTGCCGATGCAGGAACCCATGCCGATCACGCGGATATCCGTGTCTTCGGTACGGTACGTGGAGAGAAGACCGCCGGAGCGGCGGCCGAAAATCTTTGCAAACTCTTCCTGCACGCGGGGCAGGACTTCAAGCGCCGTATTGAAACGGTGCTGCGCGAGGTAACGGACTTCGGTAAACGCTTCCGGTCCCACCATGGCGCCGATCGACACCGGATCCTCAGGATCGAGCACCTGACGCGGCTCATAGGGCGGGAGGAACTGATCCACCTGCTCCTGGGACGGAATATCCATGCGTTCGAGCGCGTGCGTCAGAACGAAACCGTCCATGCAGACCATCACGGGGAGCGACAGCTCTTCGGCGATACGGAAAGCCTGGATATGGAGATCGACCGCTTCCTGGTTATCTTCAGCGAACAGCTGCAGCCAGCCGCTGTCGCGCTGGGAGAGAGAGTCCGACTGATCGTTCCAGATGTTGATCGGGGCGCCGATCGCGCGGTTCGCGACCGTCATCACGATCGGAAGACCGAGACCCGAGGCGTTATAAATCGCCTCAGCCATGAAGAGCAGGCCCTGGGAAGCCGTCGCCGTGTAGGCACGGGCACCGGCGGCGCTTGCGCCGATCGCGACGCTCATCGCGCCGAATTCACTCTCCACATTGA
>OOCM01002732.1_pt1 | contig 11040 bp, 9 predicted proteins | sample 1671111 | NCBI WGS metagenome assembly OOCM01 (sample SAMN06348123, study PRJEB24527) | human gut metagenome | biome: human gut; feature: ankylosing spondylitis patient; material: feces | host: Homo sapiens | place: China | collected 2015-10 | reverse complement strand
ATCCCCGAAATTTTCAAGGATATATTCCATATCGTAAGAAAGATTGCTTTTACTCAGATCAATACACATCACATTCAAAACACCACCGCCGTTCTTGCCTTTAAGAGATATTTTCTGAATACCGTTGGAACTGTCGGTTTCCGATTCAAAGGTACAGCCTTTCATAACTTCTGTTACCAATTTGCTCGTATCTGCAAAGCTGATACCTGAATCGAAAAATTCAGCAATAAATGTGTTTGTTTTTATCTTTTCATCCTCCGAAGAGTCGGTCGAGTCGTGTATGGTCTCTGTGATTGTAGTAGTAGTTTCCGTAACGGCATTCTGAATCGGCGGACTGATCGTTCCGCAGGCTGTCATTGTAAGCATAATCGCTGCTAAAATTGTACTCATTACTTTTGTTTTCATATTCATTTACACCCCTAATCAGATTATGCTCCAGATGTACAGCGAACAGGTCAGAGAAAAGATCAGACAGCCGAAAATGATAGCGATCGGCGTCCATTCAAGCTGACCGTGTTTGCGGTAATCGAGGTATGCGAGTGTTATCTTCACAAACAGCAAAACTGCAAGTATAACGTCTATCACGGGAAACACCACATTGTTTACGACTGATACGACCTGTGCTCTTGCCGTAGTCCAAGTGCTTTCCACAGCTCCTGCTACATCTCCGCTTGCATACGCCGTAAGACCGCAAAAAGCGGTCATCAATGCGGCAGTAATTAAAGCTATAAATGTTCTCTTTTTCATATTTAAACCTCCAAAATTCTTCCTGTCAAAACAGTCCTTGAAATACCCTCAGAGCCGGTGCAAGTAGACAGCGAAATAAACTGATCGTCCTCGGAAATTCCTATATTTCTCCAAATAAAAGAATTGGCTCTAAGATCGTCAAGCCACAAATTCACATCGGAATTTACATCATAAAAATCATCGTAATTTTCCGGCTGTGAAACTGAGAAAAAATCAATTTTATACACAGCATTCGAAGTGGTCAGCCAGCCGTAATTGTGACTATCAAAATAGCTGCTGTCAATGAACTTCATCACGTCCGCAAACATACTTCCGTCGCTCATATTGTGACCGTACAGAATGTTGATTCTGCTCGCAAAATCGGAATTACAACGGTAATCAAGAAATATCGAACCCACCCTTAAATAGCTGCCGTCAACAGCTCTGTGAAGATAAAAATCATTATCGCCTGAGTACATCACGGGATAGTTTATTTTCGTTTCGGGGACGTTGATCCAACCGATAGAATTATCAATATTAGTACACAATTCCTGAGTCTGTTCTTTCAGCTTTTCTTCCGCTTCAAATGGTATTTTAGCGCTGTTTTCTTCTTCTGAATTACTATCTTCCGACAGTTCCAAAAGTGTAAAATCCGGTATAAACGGCTTAAGTTTTTCTTCCTGAATTTTTACCTGAATATCGTCATGAAACAGTAAAAATAATCCCCCGAAAAGGAGGGCGGCTGAAACCACAGCCGCCGAAACTTTAATTATTTTATTCTTCATTCTTACCGCCTTTTCTCTTTCTACAGATAAACAAAACAGAGCCTATCGCAAGTGACAGTCCTATCATGATCCACGCTAAAAGATTACTGCTGTTATCGCCGGTGTACGGAGTTGTCTGCTGTGGGATTTTTGTATTTGTCATCCTGCACTTCACGATTTCACCGTTTTCTTTAATTGTGAATGGATACGAATTTTCATCGAGAATATATCCGTCGGGAGCGTCGAATTCACGGTAGAAATAATCGCCCACACGGAGCATTTCAAAGGTTACGATACCCTTATTATCAGTTCTTCCCTGAACGACAACATTGCCGTCCTTGTCAAGAATTTCGATGCCACAGTCAGGTATAAGCTGACCCGTTGAAACATCGGTTTTAGTGATCTCCACACTACCTTTTTCAGGCTTATTTATGAATCCATGTCCAGCCTCTGTATTTGAAATTTCTACGGTTTCGCAGTTCTTTTCAATGCTGAACGGGTACACATTTTCATCAATAATAAAGCCGTCCGGAGCGACAGTTTCCTTCAAGAAATACTTGCCGTATTCAAGGCTTTCAATAGCGTAAACTCCTTTTTCGGTTTCTGACAATTTGCCGATTTCAGACTCGCATTTTTCATCGGAATAAACAGTGAATTCTGCGCCTGAAAGCCTGTTATCAGGGTATTCCTCGTCAATTTTTGTGACGGTAACATTGCCTTTTATTTTCACATTTTCCGCTGTGATTTCTACAACATCTCCGTCCTCAGAAATAGTAACAGAATAACTTTCATCACTCAGAACATACCCCTCAGGAGCTGCGATCTCACGCACAATATAGCTGCCGAAAGGTACTTCTTCAAAGCCGAATTCACCCTTGGAATCGGACTCGGAAGTTACAATGGCATTATTTGCAGTAAATTCTTTGCAGTCCATTGCAAACAGACCAAACAGAGCATTTTCAAGCGGTTCTTCACTTTCGTTTACCTTAATTCCTTTGACTGTTCCTCGTTTAAGAAAATTTTTAAATTGCCCGCAGTCCACATACACTGTGGTCATTTCCTGACCCTGATACTCGAAGCTTACAAGGTACTTTTCACCATTTAAAATATAGTGCTCATCTGTTGCAATTTCCTGTACATAATACTTAGCGAATGGGATCTTTTCAGCGATAACAGCCTTCATATTTTCATCGAGGGAAACCTCTGCAACAAGTCCGTTTTCGGGGATAGAGCTGCCGTCTGCGGCTGTGATTTTCTCCGCAGCAAACAGTCCGAAACGTACATTTTTGTACTCGGAATTCATGCCGATTCCAAAAGCTTTATCCTGTTCCATAAGCTTCTCAAGGCTTATTTCAACGCTCTGATAATCGTTGACAAATGACGTATTCACGGTATCTCTCACGCTGACCTCCTGTCCTGCATAGCTAAGCTCCACAAGCTGTGGTTCTGTGTTTAAAACATAGCCGTAAGGCGCTGTAACTTCCACAACTTCATATTTTCCAAGATACAATAAATCTGTTTCCGCATAGCCGTTTTCATCGGTTGTAAGTTCGGCAACAATTTCGCCAGCGTTAGCTCTGACAGTACCGTCAGCCGTTACGATATCCTCACTTGCGATAACCTGATATACTGCCCCTGACAGTCCCACTTCATTAAAAACAGGTGTATAAGTGGTCTGTCCGCTTTCATGAATTTCACCGTTTTCATCAATATATATCGCACTGCCGAGAGCAGTAACAGAACTGAAAGTATCGCCGGATTTCTGAATGCTGATCCTGCCTTTCTGAGCAGTATTGTATTTTTCAACAACTACGGTTTTATCTGTACCGTCAATCGTAAATGGAACAGGATTCTCATCAAGAACATACCCGTCAGGTGACTTCACCTCATGAAGCTCATAATCACCGTAAGACAGTTCCTGCGGCAGCATTAATGTCCCGCTGTCATCAGTATAAAAAGTGTCAAGAATCATTTCTGAAGGATAGTTGATTTTCTGTGTTACATAGCATGAATCTGCACAGTCCCATACCTTGAACCCGATTCCTGAAACAGGAATAACATTACCTGTTTCAGCATCTTTCTTCACAATTCTTACAAATGAAGTTAAGACAGCGTCATTAATGAGGTAAAAATAGTTCTTTTCATTTTCGCTGACATTAACTTCAAAATCCGGCATAAACTCTGTATTTTCCCATCCCTTGGTCTGGTGAACAATATATATTCCATATGGCATTAATTTTGTTTCGGCAAAGCCGTTTTCATCTGTAATGAGATAATCACGCTCATTTTCCTTCGCATTGCCATAACTGCCTGCATTTTTAAGATACACCTCGAATTCTGCACCTGTTTCGGGTGTTTCTATCTGTGTTGTACCATCGTCTGAATGCTTGATGATACTGATTTTGCCCTTAATAACTTTTTCACTTACTTCCTTAAAAAGAGTATTTTTCTCGATGATATAATTTTTCGGATCTGCTCCTATAATGCATACTGTTTCATCAAGGAGATATCCCTCCGGAGCACTTATTTCACGAAGCGTCCAGTTATCTCCGCAGATATATTCTTTTATCCTGAAATATCCGTTTTCGTCCGTTGTATAGGTATCAACCAGTTCCTCTCCATTAAAAATACCGTATACTGCACCTGAAAGTGTACCGTCTCCCTGTGCCGTACCTGTTTCCGAATCCTTCTTCACAATTTCAGCAGTGAATTTCTTCAGCCTATTTTTAAATGTAACACTTTTTGTTGCATCTGCCGTAAGAGTTACAGTCTGATCAGCAGGAACGACATACTTTACAGGAACATTTTTCTCGGAAATGGTGTACACTATTTTCTCATTATTGCTGTCATAAACAGGAATATCCGAAAGAACAGCAATTCCGTCAGAACCTGTTTTTATGCTGTATTTCTTGCCGTTTCCTGTTATTTCAAATGTTCTGTCACCATTTTCTCCGTCCTCTGACTGTTTGTTGATTTTGATTGATCCTGTTTTAAGTTCATTATTGAATTTCACATTCACAGTCAGATCTGCATTTCCGCTTGTCAGCGTCACATTCTGCGCCTTTGGAGTTTCATAACGGGTTGCAACATTAATTTCGGAAACCGTGTAGGTAACAGGCTTTCCGGATTTCATGTCATAAACTTTAAGTCCTGAAAACTCTGCACTTCCATTAGAATCAGTCTTTTTTGAATATGCACTGCCATCAGAACCGGTCACTTTGAATTCGATATCCTTGACAATTTTGTCCTCAGAGGTCTTGTTTACCTTGATTTTTCCCGTACGATAATTTTCATAAACAGTAACCGTCTGATTTGATTTCAACTCGTAAACTTTAGTCGAGAGAGCGTAGCCTTTCGGTGCTGAAAGTTCCTTCACATAATATGTGCCGTCGGGAAGCTTGATCGAACCGATACCGTCAGCTCCGATTGTAATTTCTCCGACCTTTGTTTTGCACTCAGAATCGGAGTAAACGCCGTACTTTGCAGTACTGCCGTCAACAGGTGATTTTCCGACAATCTGACTCGTACCGTCGATGCATTTTTTAATACTGAAAGTGGCGTCACGGGAGGTTAATTTATAGGCAACAAAGCTTTTGAACCTCGCCTTGCCGTCGGTATTATTGTTGATAACACAGCCCTGAGAGCCATTGCACTCGATACGCCAATGCTTACCGCCGTCTCCGTTTCCGCTGCCTACATAGGGGGAAACTGCATTTCTGTCATATCCGAGTTTTACAAGGTAATCTAACACAGCGTCCCTGCTGTCAAACTTCCCCATATAGAACCACATATGTCCGATCCCATTATCCTTTGCAGTACCTGATACAACTGATCCAGGAATCAGATTTTCGCTGTCAAAATACTGATGACTGTCCGCATCAAGTTTTTCATAAACGACTTCAATTGGTGAAGTTATTCCTTTGTAGGTCATGGTACAGTTTTTATAGGCAGATCCGTCCGCATACTCCCAGTAATTCTGCGGAACAGGGTTATTGGACGGGAATCCGGCAGTGCTTACGCCCAGATCTGTCAGTGTAGCATAAATCAGACCGGAGCAGTCAAGACCCCTTTGGAGTACAGTTTCCATAGACTGTTTGGTAGGATTTGAAGATGAATAAACTCCATCGTAACCCTTGCAGTCCCAGCCGTAGGGAACTCCGAGGTATTTTGCCGCCTGCTTGATGACCACATCACCTGAGAGCAGAGGCTCTTTAGCGGTTTCGGCGGCAGAGATTTTAAAGCCGCTGAGATTTGTTCCGATCAAGGTAAAAGCGCATAGTCCCGCCATGAGACCTGCGCCGAGTTTTTTCAGTATTCTGTTTTTAAACATATTTTTTCCTTTCAATAAAAAAGACCCGCATTTGCGAGCCTTTCATGATTTTTTATTCGTATCTTACACTGCTGATGATATCGGCAGATGCGATATAGCTTTCGTTTGCGTCCACTATCTCTGTAAATTCACACATATTTTCCGTGAGGAAGCAGCCTGCCTGCGTATCAAGAACGTACCACATCCCATCTATATTAACCACGTTTGCAACGTGTCCGTACAGCTTATTTTCAGTCCATGCGAAGTAACATTCCAGACCGTATTCCCGACACATCTCATAGGTCTGATATGCGTATTGTACGCACGTTCCACTTCCGTTTACGGTCATATATTCGTAGATTTCAGCAGCCTTTTCGTAATCGGATAATTCACACATCGGAGGCTCGGTTTCTTCTTCATATTTTTCCAGTTCGGTGACCGTAACCTCCGTAGTTTCACCGGGTGACCCCGGTAGACAATTCGGATTTTCTTTACTGCGTGAATTTTCCAAAGGGCACGACCGGGAAGATTCTTCCAATGCATTTTCGATATTCGATACTGTATTATCCGTTGGATCATATTGACTTTTTTTCTTCTGCACATCGGTTATCGCAGTAGTTGTGCAGATTGTTTCGCACTCTGTCGACGGCTGAGTTTCGATTTCAGAGTATTCTTCTGATTCGGAAATTTCTTCGGATTCCGATGCTTCTGTGACTTCCTGAGCAGTCGATATTTCCGACGATTCCTGCGAATTTTCTACAGGCATACAGCTCGTTAAAAGACCCGCTAAGATAAGGATAAGTATTGATTTTTTCATGGTATTCAACTCCTTTTTAAATTTTATTCTGACTTAACAATACCATAAAATCAATGCAATATCCAGATCTTTTGTGCAAGTTCTACTTTTCCAATAAGGCGGCGATCTTATATTTGGGCATAACCAATTAATCATTAAAATTCATCGCCCCCTTCGTCATCGCAGTCTCCCTGAAAAATACAGTTTTCGCAGCCGTCGGTGCTGTTGCAGATCTCCATCAATTCAATGTCTGTCAGCTTTCGGCGAACTACTGTCAACACAACTCCGTCCTCGTTTACCTCAAGTTCAACATTTACCGGCAGACCGTTTTCATCATAAAGTCCGCTGAAATTTGTTATGCCGTTTTCGGCAAGCACCTGTGAATAAATAACCTTTTTCATATCTTTCCTTTCTCCATTACATCTTCTTCGCAAGCGTTTATCTACATTTTAACTGATTTTAAATGTGCAGCATGGGTTCAGTGTCACGCTGAAAAAAATGAGAGTTGGTTAACTGCACCAACTCTCCGTGTTGTATCGTAATTTGAAATCAGCAGTTCTGCATACTGACAGCCGCTGTCATATCTCTGTGCAAGATTATTCAGACGACTGATTTCTTCAATGTTGATTCCGGATTTATCCCATATTTCACGGATTTCCGGACAGTCGTTGTAAGACACCAGAAATTTGCCCTTGATTCCCATCAGCGTATCTCTCAGCCGCAAGTGATCTTTTGCTGTAAATCCTACATCTTTATAGTAGTTTTCCGTTGCATAATACGGCGGATCGCAATAAAAAAAGCTTACCGGACTGTCATACTGTCCGATAAGCCTTTCAAAATCTCTGTTTTCAATTACTACCTTCTGCAATCGCCGTGATGCCATATCTATCTGCGGAAAATCCGCCCACATGGAATGCGGCTGACAGCCAAAGCTGTCCAGTCCCGATGCGTAGCTGTAGCGAATAAGCTGGTAAAATTTCGCCGCCCTGTCAACATCATGAAGCTTTGAAAACAGCTTTTTCTTGTGAAGCATGGCTATCCAGTCAAAATCCTCACGAGAGTTCAAAACATACCGCAGCTTGTATTTCAGCTTATCCGGCTTGTCCCTCACACAGCGAAAAAGGTTTACAAGATTGCTGTTGAAATCGTTGTAAACCTCCATTCTTTTATCCGGTGTCCTGCGGAACAATACCCATCCTGCGCCGCCGAAAACCTCGATATACTTGTCATATTCCGGCGGCAAACGCGCAAGGATATCGTCCCTGAGCAGCTTTTTGCCCCCTATCCATGATATAAAACTATTCATTAAATTCCTTCTTCAGTCTGCCAATTATATATGCCTGTCCCTTACCAGTGACAAACGTCTGCTGATAGGTTTTGGTCATAGAACCTGTTTCAAAAACCGACTCCTTAACAGCAAAATATCCGCAGTCGATAAAAGTCTGATAGGGGAGATTGTTTGCCATAAGCACGCCTTTTCCTTTCAGCCAACTATAGAGCCTGTTTCTGCCGACAGGGATATTTTCGGCTCTCGCAAGCTTCGCCATAGCGTTCATGTCAATGAGATTGGTTGTATCAGAAACCTGTTCCGCAAACTCCACCAACGGTTCGTCGTGGCGGATACGCTCGTTGAGCTGATTTATCGCCATCATCTGCAGACGGAAAAGATTCTGATACGGCTCGTCGAGGAATGGGAGATAGTTATCGATAAACATATCTTCGTTAGCTACGTAGCCGCCTGTTTGATTGATTTGAGGCAGGATCTTATCAAATATCCACGACTCAAATTCCGCAGCTCTTGGCAGTTTGCTGTGTGCGACAAGTCTGTAAACATCGCCCTCAGGAATAAAAATCATCTTAATGGTCTTGCTTGGGGACTGCGGATGAGGTAGGTCGTGTTTCACGCCCCACCTGCAATGCCGCCTTATTGCGTCCTTTGTGTTGCTGTAGCCCAATGCAGAAGCCACATCCTTGCCGCAGAACATGATTCTGCCGTTATCTTCCTTTAAAATTCTGAGCGAACCAAATTCCTCATTTTCAAATATCTTTATCATATTATTCATTTGCATTCTCCTTGTCAATTTCTAAAATAAACCTTGCAAGAGCCTCAATAACATTCGTAGTAACGGCATTTCCTGCCTGCTTGTAAAGCTGTGCGTCGGACATTCCGGTTGCCGCCACCTTGTTGAACTGCTCGTCTGTAAACCCCTGCAAACGCCAGCATTCCAAAGGCATGAGCCTGCGGATATATCCGCAGTAGATCACCCCGTGTTTATCGGTGACAGTTATCGTAAACATCGGTTCGTTTGGGAGTTTAAATCTTCGCCCTTGCTGACGAACTTTCTCCTTTTCGGGAGTAAGCACCGCAATCGGATCGCTAATCACGATCACCCCCGACTTTTCTCCTTTATGGTGACCTATACCGCTGTCCTGCCTTGACGTTATGCACCTCGCAAGCTCTGTAACTTTCGGTTCGGGATTCATATCGATACACATAGCGTAATATCCCTGATTACAGCTTGTTGTCAGCGTGTGTGCTACATCGTGACCTACACGTCCTCGTCTTGAATTAATGTTAGGGTAGGCGAGATCAATACTGTCGCCGGGCAATGCTAACTGATAGCCCGACTTGGTTTTGACCTTGATCGGAAGTCCTATGATCTCGTAAAGTCCTGTCTTTCCTCCGAAGCCTCCTGCCGTTCCCGTAAGCGTTATGCTCAGTCCGTCGGCTGAGTACACTCTGCAGCCCTCTCGTCCGGGTATGCGTTGTACAAGAGTTTTTGGATTTGCGTCCGTGAAAGACAATACTTTTCCGGCGCATTTTTCTCTAAGAAATCCGATAATGAACACTCTTTTTCGGGATTGGGCGACTCTAAAATTTGCGCTGTTAAGCACCTGCCATGCGACATCGTACCCCAATTCGTCCAGCGAACCAAGGATGGTCGCAAACGTCCTGCCTGAGTCATGCGATAACAATCCGGGTACGTTCTCAAGCAGCAGATATTTAGGTTTTTTAACGGCAGCGATTCTGGCAATTTCAAAGAACAGAGTTCCTCTTGCGTCGTCAAATCCGCCCCTTTTTCCAGCGATTGAAAAGCTTTGGCAAGGGAAGCCTCCGCATATAAGGTCGAAATCGGGTAACTCGTTTGGGTTGATTTTTCTTGCGTCATCGTAATACACCTCGCCTTCCGTATCGTACATTGTTTCGTATGCTTTTTTAGCATATCGGTCAATCTCGCAGTACCCGACGCACTCAAAGCCTCCTGCTTTTTCAAGTCCTGAGCGGAATCCGCCGATGCCTGCAAAGATATCAAAATATTTTATCATTTATCACCGATCCTTTCTTGTTTGTGTAATAAAAAAACGGCTAAGTCTTTTTCAAAACTTAACCGTTACATTGACATTTCCATTTCTTCGGATTCTTCAATTTCCTCTGTTTCTGTAATTTCGTCATTCAGAGCATTTTCTTCTGCTTGCTCGTCTGTCTGAGCTTGTTCCTGATCGATTTTATGGAACTGATCCACATCGGGGATAACCCCAAGCGTTCTTCCGTTGTCAAATTTACAATGCAGAGTTCCTGCATCGTCCACAAATTGAACTATGCCTTTAGTACCTGGTGGAATCGGACGGGGATCGTTATCCATACTGTCAAGGCATATCCGAGTTCCTTCGGGATATCTCTGTCTAAGCGTTTCTACTTTCTTTTCGTTGTAAATCATATTACACCTCACATCGTCATTCCCATATCGGGTTCTTCGGTCATGTCCTCGGTCTGACTGCTGTTCATTTTTTACTTGATCACCTCCAGTCGTTTTAGATTCCCTTTTTATAGTATTTTTGTTATCGAGCCTCCTTTGAAACAAAAAAAGGCCGCTTTGTCGTTTATCGCATTTCGTGATATTTGACAAAACAGCCTTCTAAACTTTGTGAATGTTTTTTTATAAAAAAACGGCAAGCCGGGAGCGAAATCTGCTCAAAGCTTGCCGTTTTATTTGACAATATTCATTTGTCGAGGGTTCGAACCCTTCCGGTCGGTGAAAATCATGAAAAAGCATCCATGGTTTTTACCTTGAATTTTTCAGCTGAAAAGCATGAAAAAAGCCCGTAAATACGGGCTTTTAAGGGTGAGCATCCATTTAGTCTCACCAATATGGTTGCGGGAGCTGGATTTGAACCAACGACCTTCGGGTTATGAGCCCGACGAGCTACCGAACTGCTCCATCCCGCGATATTTTATTGTTTTTTACTGCTCTCTCCTGAGTGCTTATTTATTATATCACAAATGAATGTGAATGTCAATACCTTTTTTGCAATTTTTTTATTTTGACCGAAAACTCTTGACTATTGTATCCAAATCGGGTATAATATATACGTTGTCGGGGTGTGGCGCAGATTGGTAGCGCGCTACCTTGGGGTGGTAGAGGTCGTCGGTTCAAATCCGGTCA
>OOCM01002729.1_pt1 | contig 11049 bp, 16 predicted proteins | sample 1671111 | NCBI WGS metagenome assembly OOCM01 (sample SAMN06348123, study PRJEB24527) | human gut metagenome | biome: human gut; feature: ankylosing spondylitis patient; material: feces | host: Homo sapiens | place: China | collected 2015-10 | reverse complement strand
TCTTTTTATAATATTCCACCAATAATTTCCGTCTTCAAACTACAAATCACAATTTGCAATAAATTTCGTAAAATGTTAAGATTAATAAAGAAACACACCCAAGGAGAAATACAAAAATGGAAGAAAGATGGGACATTTACGATAAGAATAAACAACTGACAGGCCGTACAATGAAGAGAAATGACTGGACATTAAAAGATGATGAATATCATCTGACAGTTCTTGGAGTCATTAGAAGATCAGATGGCAAATTTTTGATCACAAAGAGAGTTATGACAAAGGCATGGGCACCAGGATGGTGGGAAGTATCTGGTGGTGCTGCACAGGCAGGGGAAGCATCTTATGATGCAGTTCTTCGTGAAGTGAAAGAAGAAACAGGACTGGATGTTAAAGATGCTGAAGGCGGATATATGTTTACATACAAGAGAGAGAATCCAGGAGAAGGAGATAACTATTTTGTAGATGTTTATCGTTTTACATTAGATATCGATGACAGTGATGTAAACTTTCAGGAAGCAGAGATTGACGGCTATATGTTTGCCTCAATAGATGAGATCAAAGTATTTGCACAGGAAGGAATTTTCCTGCACTATGACAGTATAAAAAAGGTATTTGAGTAAGGCAATGAGTTCAACAATAAAACGTAATAAATATGAAATTGATATGTGCAATGGAACGATTATGGATAAACTGATCTCATTTTCGTTACCATTGATGTTATCCGGAATTTTGCAGCTGATGTTTAATGCAGTGGATATTATAGTTATTGGAAGATTTAGTGGGAGCCAGTCGCTTGCAGCGGTTGGATCAACCACTGCCCTGATCAATATGTTTACCAATTTATTTATTGGAATATCCCTTGGAGCGAATGTTTTATCCGCAAGATTTTATGCGGCGGGCAAAGATAAAGAAATGTCTGAAACCGTTCATACGGCAATCACACTGGCGCTGATCAGCGGAATTATTATGGTCTTTGTAGGATTGATCTTTGCAAAACCAGTATTAGAATTAATGGATACACCAGATGATGTGATCAATCTTTCCACTCTTTACATGAGAATTTATTTTATGGGGATGCCGTTTTTTATGCTTTATAATTATGGAGCATCCATTTTAAGAGCGGTCGGAGATACAAAACGTCCGCTGTTTTATTTGATCGTTGCTGGAATTGCAAATGCAGGTCTTAACATGTGTCTGGTTATCATTTTTCATCTTGGCGTTGCAGGAGTTGCGATCGGAACGGTAATTTCACAGCTGATTTCAAGTATACTTGTGCTTCGATGTCTGTATCAATCAGAAACAAGTTACCAACTGCGTTTTTCAAAATTAAAGATTCAAAAGGAATATTTAAAACAGATTTTTCAGGTGGGAATTCCAGCAGGAATTCAAAGCACTGTTATTAATTTTTCTAATGTATTATTGCAGTCATCAGTGAATTCTTTTGGATCGATCGCAATGGCAGGATATACGGCAGCAAATAATATTTTTGGATTTTTGTATGTTACAGTGAATGCAGTGACACAGGCTTGCATGAGTTTTACCAGTCAGAACTATGGTGTTGGAAAATGGAAACGAATGGATCGTGTCTTGATCGACTGTCTGATCTTATCATTTGTCGCAATGATGATCTTGGGAAACAGCGCTTATTTCTTTGGTCCTAAACTCTTGACGATCTATACAAGTAATTCAAAAGTAATTCAATGTGGAATGGAAATCTTGTTATATACAACGGTTACGTATTTCCTCTGTGGATTTATGGATCTGTTTCCTGGAGCACTTCGTGGAATGGGGCGTTCTGGTGTGCCAATGATCCTTTCGATCATTGGGACAGTAGGAACAAGAATCGTATGGATTTTCTGGATCTTCCCGAATCATAGATCTTTGGATATTTTATTTATATCATATCCAGCATCCTGGATCATAACAATCGTATTACAGGTGATCTGTTATTACTTTGTGAGAAAACAATTATATGCAAAAATGAGAGCAGAAGCATAATAACAAACAGGCAGTACATTAACCAGAACTGGAAGAATGTACTGCCATTTTTTGTTGAAATCCTGCATATCAGAATTCTATTTTTTCTTTTTATGAATATGAACCTCAGGAATTGCTACATTATCATAGAGAATAGAATGTTTTTCTTCTTTTTCCTGTTCTATTTCATCAATATGTTCCTCAATCTCATCAAAATCTTTTGTATGGATTTCGGGTATTGCAACATTTTCGCTTTTCATTTTATATTCTGATTTCTCACGGAGCTTATTTCGGATTGCTTCGCGTCTTTTTTTTCTTTTTCCAAACATTTTTCATCGTCTCCCTTTAGATTATAGAAAATTGATAAAGAACGTGATTACCAGACTATTTAAGAAGTCTGCAAATAAACTACCGATCAAAGGTACCAGAAGGTAAGCTTTGACGGATGGGACATAACGTTCACAGATTGCCTGCATATTCGCCATGGCGTTTGGCGTGGCACCCATTCCGAAACCACATACGCCAGAAGATAATACAGCGGCATCATAGTCTCTTCCCATGATATTAAATATTACAAAATAAGTAAATAAGAACATCAAAATAGTTTGTCCTGCAAGTAATGTGATCAGTGGAAGTGCAAGGTCTGCAAGCTGCCATAATTTTAAAGTGATCATGGCGATTCCTAAGAATAAAGATAGGCTGATACCACCAATATCATTGATCTCACCCATATAAATTGTAAATTGTCCAGAATATTCGCCGATGTTACGCATAAATGCAGCAGCAATCATGGCACCGATATAGATTGGGAATGTCATACCTGTCATGGAAAGCAATTTGGAAATGATCGTTCCGATCCCCATGGCGATGATCAGCTGGAACACGGCAGCTGGATACATACTTGTGTGACGTTCATGCTTTTTCTCTTCTTCAATTAACAGGCTGTTATCTTCAGGAATTGCAGTCTTTAAAAGATTTTTCTTCTCAATCAGACGTTTTCCAACGGGACCGCCCATGATACTTCCAGCGATCAATCCAAATGTAGCAGCAGCTGTACATAAAGTGCTGGCACCTTTAACACCAAAGTCTTCAAGAACAGGTCCAAATGCACCAGCGGTACCATGACCACCGATCATAGGGATAGAACCTGTACAGAGTCCAACCAAAGGACTGATCTGTAGTGCTTTGGACAGACCGACTGCAAGAAAGTTCTGGCATATGATCAACATGATCACAAGGATCAGGAAAATGATCAAAGATTTTCCACCACTTTTTAAGACTTTTAAGTTTGCCTGAAATCCAACAGATGTAAAGAAGAATACCATACAGACTTCTTTTAGAATATCATCAAAGGAAAATTCGGCAAATCCAGTTACATAACATACACAGGTAAAGATTGCAAAGATCACACCGCCGATCACAGGTGCAGGAATACAAAATCGTTCTAAGATCGCAATCCTGTGTTTTAAAAAGTTTCCTAACATCAAAACGACTACGGCAACCGCGATCGTCTGATACATATCTAGTTGTATTGTCATTTATTTACACCGCAGCGGTTAATTGCTTCCTTTCTCTGTATTTACTGTGATTCCATGTTGTTTATAATAGGCAGCAGCACCGTCATGGAATGGAATCGTGATACCATCAACGGCAGTTGTCTCATCAAGAGAAATATCTACAGGTAGTGCATACTGAATCTGCTGTTGATTCTTAAACAGAATCTGTGTAATGTCTTTGACAGTATCTTCGGAAAGTTTATCACTTGCAAGAAGAACAGCTTTGACACCAACAGTTTTAATTTCTTTAGTCTGATTTACATATGTACCTGCAGGTATTGTATATTCTGTGTAAAATTTATAAGATTTCTTCAGACGAGAAACCCCTTTTTGATCAAGACTGACCAGACGAATCTTACACTGTTTTGACAGCTCATTGATCACAGTCGTCTGAACACCTGCGGTACAGAAAAATGCATCAATATCGCCAGATTTTAATTTCTTGGCGGCATCTGTATAATTCAGATTTACAGTATCAACAAGTCTTTTGTTTAATCCATAAGCATTTAAAATCTGCAACGCATTCTGTTCAGTTCCAGATTCTTCTTCACCAATGCAGACCTTTTTCCCTTCTAGATCATCCATAGACTGAATGTCTGAATCCGCAGGAACCACAATCTGACAGGCTTCTGTATAAAGGGAAGCAACAGCACGATATCCCTGATATTTCTTATCATTTTCAAAAATACCAGTGCGGTTATAAGCATCATTGATCAAATCCATTTGGGCAACAGCCATCTGAATGTAATCTTTAGATAACAGACGAAGATTTGCAGCAGAACCTGCAGTTGTTTTTACTTCAATGTTATATTTTTTACTCTTAGATGAGATAAGGTTGGCAAAAGTATCACCAAAAATCTGGTAAGTACCACCGATTCCAGCAGAACCAAAGCGGATTTTTCCAGAATTCATCTTACACCCAGTCAAGCATGTACTGATCATAATTGCGACAGCACAAAGTACCATAAGTTTCTTTTTCAAAATATCACCTCTCATTTTTAACATTTCCTTGTCTTTATTTTAACATTAAATTGTTATTTCGAATAGTTTTAGGGCAAAAAAATTATTCATGACCTTCGTTATATAGTTTTTGTATGTTTTCAGGAAGTTTATCAGGCAACATGGCATTTATAGCATCTTCATTACCGTCTTTCATTGCTGTTTCATAATACCAGCACTTGAATTTTAAGAGGGAGAGAGTTTTTTGAAGTTCCTGAATTTCAGTTTCAACAGCTGATTTTCTGGTTTCAAATAATTCTTTCCTTTTTTCATAGCTGGAGCTGCCTTCAGATACCCAGATAAAAAATTGCTTTATATCTTTTATCTCAAGACCGGATTTCTTCAGACATTCAATGATACGAAGTGCTTCTAATTCATTATCGCTGAAATAACGGATGTTTCCCTTACGTTCCAGATTAGGGAAAAAACCTTCCTTGTCATAATACCTTAATGTAGAAACAGGAAGATTAAACATTGCAGAGACCTGACCGATTGTATACATAAAAAACCTTCTTTCAAATTTATGCTTGACCTAAAGTTAACTTTAGGTTGTAAGATATTTATATCATATACTATTGTTAGTGTAATTACAAGAAATTTTGCATATGGAGGATGTTAAATATGTTAAAAACAGAAGAACTAAAGCTGGTATCTGAATGGGATAAAACTTTTCCACAGAGTGAAAAAGTAGACCATAAGAAAGTGACATTTGTAAATCGTTATGGAATCACACTTGCCGCAGATTTGTATAAACCGAAAAATGCATCTGGGAAATATCCTGCGATTGCCGTAAGCGGACCATTTGGGGCAGTCAAAGAACAGTGTTCCGGATTATATGCACAGACAATGGCTGAAAGAGGATATTTAACGATTGCATTTGACCCTTCTTTTACGGGGGAAAGTGGAGGCTATCCAAGATTTATGGCTTCTCCAGATATTAATACAGAAGATTTTATGGCTGCTGTTGATTTCCTTTCTGTTCGGGAAGATGTGGATCCGGATAAAATAGGAATCATTGGAATCTGCGGCTGGGGTGGAATGGCTCTTAACGCAGCTGCGTTGGATACAAGAATAAAAGCAACCGTTGCTTCTACCATGTATGATATGACAAGAGTAAATGCGAATGGATACTTTGATTCTGAGGACAGTGAAGAAGCACGTTATGCAAAGAAACAGTCACTGAATACCCTCAGGACAGAAGAATACCGTAAAGGTGAATATTCAAGAGGCGGTGGTTGTGTTCCCCTTCCGGTTCCGGAAGATGCACCTTTCTTCGTAAAAGATTACAGTGAGTATTATAAAGGCAGATGTTATCATAAAAGGAGCCTGAATTCAAATGATGGCTGGAACAGTATTGGATGTATGTCATTTATGAATCAGCCAATATTAAAGTACAGTAATGAAATCAGAAGTGCAGTCCTTATCGTTCATGGAGAAAAAGCACACAGCTATTATTTTGGAAAAGATGCTTATGAAAATATGATCAAGAACAGCAAGTACACATCCAATAAAGAACTGCTGACAATTCCGGGAGCTGTTCATACAGATCTATACGATAATCCGGATGTGATCCCATTTGATAAAATTCAGAAATTTTTTAAAGAAAACGGAGTTGGTTAATTATGACGTGTGAAGAATATTTGAGTAATATGAAGCCCGGATATATCGTAGATGGTGGAAGTGAAGAACATCTGGTTATGCATGAGCTGTCTCAAAGGGCATTAAAGATAACGATGGAGCTGAATAACAAATATCATACAAAAGAAGAAATTATACAGCTTATGTCGGAACTTACCGGACAAAAAATAGATGAAAGTTTTGGAATGTTTCCTCCGTTTTATACAGACTGCGGACGAAATATCCATATAGGTAAAAATGTTTTTATTAATGCAGGATGTAAGTTTCAGGATCAGGGTGGTATTTATATAGAGGATGGAGTCCTGATTGGACATAATGCAGGATTGTGCGCCCAGATAAGGGCGAGTAGTCTAGCAGGTGGAATGCCTGTCTGGTAAGGTCTAACCAACCGCCAGTAGCGAGTCTTGGGTGACTGCCAGTAATGGTAGTTGCTAAGCGTAGACAGCGAGAAAATAGAGAGTGTGATTGAGCCTCGAAATTTTGATATCTAGAAGGCTGACGTTTTAATTCCAGCGGAAAGCAACACAAACCAAATCGTCATGGTAATCTGTGTTTTCCACTTTCCCTGAAGCATCAGAAGCAGCGGCGTGACCGGGCTGTTGCCCAGATCGGTGACGATTCCCTTCTTGACATCGCGCAGATATTCCTCATATGTCATGATATGATCCATCTTGATTCCTCCTGTTTATAGCCTTGGTCAGTAGTTTGATACTATGTACGAACTTTCTGCGTACTTGCTTTCGTTTTCGGATACCGTACAATATTTATACAATGAATCGTCAAGAGAGGAGGCAACAAGGTGACTTCTTTAACCATAGAACAAAAAAGAGTGGACATATACCCAAGCGCAAAGCCGGGCAGCCCAGTTATCTATCTCAACACCTTTTCCAATGCCGTTAACAGTGTGTATAAAAACCTGATGGCGCTCGGCTGCCCAGATTTCTGTCTGGTGGCGGTCAGTAATCTGAAATGGGATCATGACATGACACCGTGGTATATGGGGCCGATCTCTAAACACGATACGCCCTGCACCGGGGGTGCGGATGATTACCTGAAACTGCTTCTGGATGAAATTATGCCGGAAGCGGAAGCGCTCCTTCCCGGTGCGCCCGCCTGGCGGGGCCTCGCCGGTTACTCGCTGGCTGGGCTGTTCGCCCTCTACGCTCTCTACCAAACGGATGTGTTTGCCCGCGCAGCGAGTATGTCAGGTTCCTTCTGGTTTGAGGGCATCATGGAATATGTGTGCTCCCATGAGATGAAGCGCAAACCTGACTGTCTGTATTTTTCTCTCGGAGACAAGGAGAGCTCCACCGATAATCCGATTTTGAACGTTGTGCAGCAGAATACGCAGGAGATAGAAACACTGTGCCACGGGAAAGGCATCGAAACCACCTTCGTACTGAACAGTGGCAGCCACTATCAGGCGTGCAACAAGCGCACAGCGGCTGGCATTCACTGGATATTAAATAGATAAACCGACAAGGAGATAAAACGATGGATACGATTTATTCGCTTTTTCAGAAAGTAGTTAAAGAACATGAAAATGCCCCGGCTATCATTGAAAACGACCGCGCCATGACTTTTGGAGAGCTGTCCAACATGGTAGATATGATCACGTGCAGCTTTCCGCAGGAAGTACACAGCATCGGCATCGTCATGCGTCACCGAACCGAGATGATTGCCTCGATTCTGGCGGTACTCAAATGCGGCGGCCAATATGTCCCAGCCGAGCCGGATTTTCCCACCGGGCGCATCCATGACATGATGACCGAGGCACAGGTGGATTTTGTGCTGACGGAACACGCCTTTGCGCCCAAACTGAGCAGTTTCCCCATCCGCTATACAGATTGTGAGATCTGCGGCGTGGAGACGCCCTCCTGGAAGCGCAACGCCATCGAAGACCCGGAACGCCCCGCCTATGTGCTGTATACGTCAGGTACCACCGGGCGGCCCAAAGGTGTCTGTGTCACCAACCGCAATGTTTGCCATTATGTCCGTGCCTTTGCCAACGAGTTCCATCCCGGCCCCGGTGATGTCATGCTGCAATATTCCGTCTGTTCTTTTGACATCTTTGTGGAGGAAGTGTTCACCAGTCTGCTGAATGGTGCCGCTCTGGCCATCCCCGCTGACGAGGATAAGGCCGACATCCATGCGTTGATGGCTTTTGTGGAACGTCACCATGTGACTATGATCAGCGGCTTTCCGTATCTGCTGGCAGAAATGAACCACCTGTCTGTCATTCCGTCCTCTCTGCGGCTGCTTATCAGCGGCGGCGATGTGTTGCGGGGCGTTTATGTGGATCACCTGCTGAACAAAGCAGAGGTTTACAACACCTACGGCCCCTCCGAGACAACGGTCTGCGCCTCCTATTACCGTTGTAATAGTGGAACTGTGCTGGAGGACGGTACCTATCCCATCGGTCATCCTGTACTAGGTGCGCAGATCAGGATTCTGGATCAGTCTGGCAACGAGGTTGCCAAAGGGCAGACGGGTGAGATTTGCATTTATGGCGGCGGTGTATCTCTGGGCTACATTGGCGACCATGCCGAGGAAAACAGCGCTTTTGAGCGGCAGCCGGACGGTAGCACCATGTACCGCAGCGGCGATTTGGGCTATATCCTGCCGGATGGCAACATTGCATTCCTGCACCGCAAGGACGACCAGATCATGATTTACGGCAAGCGGGTGGAACTTGCCGAGGTGGAGTCCCGGCTCTATCGGTGCAAGGATGTGCAGCAGGCTATTGTCCGGGCTTTTACAGACGAGGATGGACTGTCCTATATGACCGCCTATGTGGTGCCTTCCGACAATAAGCTGAAAGTCTCGGAAGTAAAAAAAGAACTGTCTGAAAATCTGACTTCCTTTATGATCCCAGAGTTCTTTGTGAAGATGAAGCAGATTCCTTTGAATGTCAACGGTAAGCCGGATGTGTCGAAACTGCCGGTGGTAATGAAAGCGGGGGCATTATAATGGAGATTCAGATCCGGCAGGCCACGATCCAGGACCTGAATGTATTGATGCAATGGCGAATGGAAGTCTTGCATGAGGTATTCTCCATCCCCTCGGAGCGGTCTGTAACAGAGCTGGAATCGGAAAATCGCCGCTACTATCAAACAGAACTGCCGCAGGGCGGACATATTGCCTGCTTTGCCTACGTAGGGGAGGAAATCGTCGGCTGCGGCGGGATATGCCTCTATCATGAGATGCCCTCACCGGACAATCTAAACGGGAAATGTGCCTACCTGATGAACATTTATACCCGGCCGCAGTTTCGCGGACACGGCATAGGGAACAGAATCGTCAGGTGGCTTGTAGAGCAGGCTCGTCAGCGGCATATTTCAAAAATATATCTTGAAACCTCAGACAAAGGCAGGCCGCTGTATCAAACAATCGGTTTTGCCGATATGAAGGATATGATGAAACTGTCCCGTGAAAAATAAGCAAAATCAAAGGAGCATACATACAATGGAGCCAATCATCTGAAACGTTGAAGTAAAAAGCGTCCTCACAAAATCCAATTTGCCTGTGAGTGATTATTATTCTGTCAATCCTTATGTGGGCTGTGGCCACGGCTGCAAATATTGCTACGCATCTTTTATGAAGCGTTTTACCAATCACCCGGAGCCCTGGGGAGAGTTCATAGACGTTAAATTTTGGCCGGAAATCAAACACCCGGAGCGGTATGCAGGGAAAGAACTGTTTCTCTGTTACGTGACCGACCCATATCAGCCGCTGGAGGAAACCGCCTGCCGCACCCGCGCCATTTTAGAGCAGATGCAGGGCAGCGGATGTAGCCTCAGTATTGCTACCAAGTCTGACCTGGTGCTGCGTGACCTTGACCTCATTAAAACATTCCCCAATGCGCGGGTATCCTGGTCGATCAAACACACTGGACGAAGATTTTCGCGCTGATATGGACAATGCAGTGAGCATTGAGCGGCGGCTGGCCGCTATGAAAGCATTCCATGATGCTGGTGTGCGCACCACCTGCTTTATCTCGCCGATTTTCCCCGGCCTCACCGACCTGCCCTCCATCATCCACCGGGCGAAGAATCAATGTAATTTGGTCTGGCTGGAAAACCTAAACTTGCGGGGCGGTTATAAGAAAACGATTTTTGACTATATAACGGAAAAACATCCAGACCTGCTGCCGCTGTACGATACCATTTACAATAAAAAAGAACGCAGCTACTGGTCAATGCTGGATGCGCAGATGCGGCAGTTTTGCCAAGAGGAAGGGCTACTGTATGTCCGGGATGATGATTCCATCAAACGCCCGTTCAACGATCCGCCTATCGTGGTCAATTATTTTTTCCACGAAGAGATTATCCCTCGGCCAAAATGCAGAAGAACAGGTAATCAAAACTATATAGTAACATGCAGAAAGCTAGAAGTTGTAGAGGTGAGGTTATGAAACGCGCAGAATTAGAATCATTTATAATGGAGACATATAACGCTGAGACAGATTATCCGTGGCTCAAATATCCGAATTATGAGGTGTTCCGGCATTGTAATAATCGGAAGTGGTTTGCTCTGATTATGGATGTACCAAAGAACAAGCTGGGGCTGCAAGGCGAAGAAATGCTGAAAGTGGTCGCTTTCAAATGTGACCCAATTCTGATTGGCACACTACGAGAGGAACCCGGCTTCTTCCCGGCGTATCACATGAGCAAGGATAGCTGGATTACTGTTGCACTGGATGGCAGCGTATCAGATGACAAAACCAAAATGTTGCTTGATATGAGTTATGAAGCAACGATACCCAAAACATGCAAAAAGAGATACTGACAAATTCAAGTTGAACAAAATCGCTGCGCGATGGCTTGCCAAGGCTGTGGCGCAGCTTTCTTTTTCTCAATAATAAAATAGGCAATGGCAA
>OOCM01002724.1_pt1 | contig 11063 bp, 7 predicted proteins | sample 1671111 | NCBI WGS metagenome assembly OOCM01 (sample SAMN06348123, study PRJEB24527) | human gut metagenome | biome: human gut; feature: ankylosing spondylitis patient; material: feces | host: Homo sapiens | place: China | collected 2015-10 | reverse complement strand
ACTTGCTCTTCAGTACGTCCCGAAGTTGTCGGGTCGACTGCCACCCGGGTACCGGCCAACGAACCGGTAGACAGGCGCATGGAGAGAAATGCTTTCTCGGTCGGTTCCGGAGTTTCCTTACCGGTACTTCCACCAGGGTCAAAATTCTCTTCATCACTACAAGATGCCATCATCATCATTCCGGCTCCAATTGCGAGGCCGAACATTAGTTTTTTCCATTCTACTTTCATAGTTCTACAATTGTTTAATTAAAAAAACGCAATAAGATGAAGAAGTTCGAAAATGTATATCAAGACGCTGCTTTAATGAGAAAGGTTCTTTTGGGGGAGGCTGATGAAGTGGAACAAAAAGATCTTGAGAAACGGTTGGCAGAATGTCCGGACTTACGAAATGTATACGAGCAGTTACAGAGCGGGGAGACTTTGAAAGTCGCCTTTGGAGAATATCAAAAATATTCGTCAAAGAAAGCTTATCAGTCTTTTCTTCAGAGTATCGGGCAGATGGAATCGAAAGGCCGGAAGAGTCGTTCTCGTCGGGTGGGGTGGTACGCTGCTGCGGCTGTCGTTACTTTAGCCGTTGCTCTTTCTTTCTATATGTCGAATTATATCTCATCGGAAAAAGAAGGGAAAACTTTGATTCAGCCGGGAACGCAGCAGGCACAATTGACTTTGTCCGATGGCAGCGTGATTGATGTGCATAGAAAAGAAGTAAGCGTAGTAGTAGATGGCGTTCAAGTAAAATATAAGAAAGGAGTGCTGTCTTATCAGCCTACCGTCACGACACAACATGAGGAGAAAAACATTGAAGAACAATCTGGCAAATCAAATGAACTGGTAATACCGCGTGGAGGTGAAAATACTGTAATCCTTGCAGATGGAACGACAGTACATTTGAATGCCGGTTCTAAATTGACCTATCCGGTACGTTTTGCCGGTAAACGTCGAATTGTGCGTTTGGAGGGTGAAGCTTATTTTGATGTAGCAGGAGATGAGAATCATCCATTTGTGGTACAAACTCATCTCGGGGAAATAACTGTACTTGGTACTGAATTCAACGTGAATGCTTATGCCGATACCCCTGTTTGTTATACAACCCTAGTACATGGAAAAGTGAAATTCTCTACATTAAATGCGGAAACGGTTACTCTCTCACCGGGTGAACAAGCTGTTGTATTTGCCAATAGTTCAACGAAACGCAAGGTGGCTCTTTCTCTCCGAATTCAGATAAATGTAAACTAAAACGAGGCGTTTCTTCTCCATCAAAATAAAAACGGAAGAGCGGATCACTTGAACTCATATAGCGATGTTGTACAAGATTATAAATACATCCCGGACCATCAACATCAAATATTACCCATTCTCCACGTTGATCCTGGTAAAGGCTCCAGTCCCAGTCGGAATTCTTTCCTCTTTTATCAATACTACCTTCATAATGGACAGAGATTCCACGATCTAACAGGGGCAAAGATGCAATATCAACCATTCGAGATATACCATAAGATATACTATCGGTCTGCCAACCCGACTGTGCTACAGAGACTATCGAGCCAATTGCCGACAATGACACAACCCCGAAAACAACAAAACAAACTAAAAAAATACTTCTTTTCATAAGGTGATAAATATAAAATAAAACATGAATCTATCTATAAAATTTAATTCATAAAAGTACGGCAACTTATATAAGCATACAACCACTTTATTATCAAATCAATATACTATTTTAACCTTCAAGCCATCTGTTATCATATTTATTTTCCGGCTTAATCTTTTTTGTATATATATAATAAGGTAATATACTCTTGCCTTAAATAAATAGTAAGAAAAGTATCAGTATATGATAACAAAGCACTTTTTTACATATTTTTTTTGTGCTTACTTTGCAACGTCCATCTTATATGTTATACCTAATTTATTATGAAAATGAAGAAAGTCATTTTGTTTATCACCTTATTCTCCATGATATCATTATTCAGTTACAGTAAAGATCCTGTAAAACAATGGGGACAACTACAAGTAAAAGGTAATCAATTATGCAGCCAAACCGGAGACCCTATTGTATTAAGAGGGGTTAGTTATGGCTGGCACAACCTATGGCCCAGATTTTACAATAAGCAATCTGTGAAATGGTTGAAAAAAGATTGGAAATGTACCGTTTTACGCGCCGCCATGGGAACAGTTATTGAAGACAACTACATTGAAAATCCGGAATTTGCATTAAAATGCATGAATAAAGTGATTAAAGCGGCAATTAAAAACGACCTCTATATAATAATCGACTGGCATACTTATTATCCACAAAAAAAAGAAGCAAAAGCATTTTTCTCAATGATGGCACAGAAATACGGAAAATATCCTCATATTATTTATGAAATATACAACGAACCTATGGAAGACAGTTGGGAAAGTGTGAAAGAATATGCAGCTGATATTATCTCTGAAATACGTAAATATGATCCTGATAATATTATTCTTGTAGGCAGCCCACACTGGGACCAAGACTTACACCTGGTAGCAGAAAGTCCTTTAGAAGGATTCAATAATATAATGTATACCCTCCATTTCTATGCCGCCACTCATAAACAAGAGTTACGGGATAGAGCTGAAGCAGCATGGGAAAAAGGAATTCCCATTTTTGTGTCTGAATGTGCAGGCATGGAATGTACTGGCGATGGCCCATTAGATATACCCGAATGGACTCGTTGGGTAGAATGGCTGGAAAGCAAAAAGATCAGCTGGGTTAACTGGTCCATTTCAGACAAGAACGAAACTTGCTCCATGATTCTTCCGCGAGCAAACAAAAACGGAGGATGGGACGAGTCTTTAATAAAACCTGCGGGACGTCAAAGCCGTAAGTTTATCCGACAATACAACTCACATATTTATAAAAATAAAGAATGATAAAATAATATCAGTTTTAGGCAAATAACGTCAATAATTTACATTCCTTATTTACTAGCTTTGCATCAATAATAAATGTACGAGATTTTATACTAAAGTTAATTTTAAATTTGATAAAAATGAAAAAGAATCTCTTTTCTTTTCCCCGCTCAAAAGTGCGGATGCTAAAAGGATCAAAAGGAGTCTGGCTCTTTTTGATTATGTTCTGGATGATAAATACAGCTGCATCAGCAGCAGGTATTGAAATTAAAGGTACTGTAACAGACAGTAAAGGTGAACCTCTTCCCGGAGTTAATATTGTTGAGTTAGGAGTTAAAAAAAACAATGGTACCATCAGTGATTTAAATGGTAAATATACTATAACAGTAGAAAGCCAAAAATCTGTTCTTCAGTATACTTTTATCGGTTATAAAACAACAGAAGTCACTGTAGGAAACCGTAAAACAATCAATGTTTCACTCAAAGATGATACTCAATCTTTGGATGAAGTAGTAGTTATCGGCTATGGTACAATGAGGAAAAAAGATTTATCCGGAGCCGTTGCTTCTATTAAAAGTGATGACTTGATGCTTGGTAACCCGACCAGCATTTCCCAAGCCCTACAAGGTAAATTAGCTGGTGTACAAGTAAACCAGAGTGACGGTGCTCCCGGTTCAGGTGTAAGTATCACCATCCGTGGCGCTAACTCATTCTCTACAAATTCACAACCACTTTACATTGTCGACGGTATTCCGTTTGAGGTAGGAGATACTCCAAGCAGTAAAGCCAACGAGGGCAACAACTCCACCACTAATCCTCTGTCATTGATCAATCCTAATGACATCGAATCAATCGACATTTTAAAGGATGCTTCGGCAACAGCCATTTACGGTTCTCGTGGAGCGAATGGTGTCGTATTGATTACCACAAAAAGAGGTCGTGCCGGAGACGCTAAAGTTGAGTTCTCGGCCAATTTCGGACTTTCCAAAATAGCCAAAATGGTTAAAATGCTGGATGCTTACACCTATGCTAATTATGTAAATGAGGGTGTAATCAATGGAGCTGCTTATGACAATCTTCCTTATTCATACCTTCCTTACCGTGGTAAATGGAACTACCGTCGCGACGAGAACGATAAAATCGTTCCCAATTCCGGTAAATACTATGCTTCACCGGAAGATTATCTCAATCCGGGTTATCGCGAAGACGAATACGGCAATAAAGAATGGGTAGAAGGCACCAACTGGATGGACGAGATCTTACAAGATGCATTAACACAGGAATACAATCTTAGTGTATCAGGAGGAAATGAAAAGAGCAACTATGCATTTTCAGGCAACTATACAGACCAGACAGGTATTATCAAGAATTCTGGTTATGAACGTTTTGCTGTTCGTGCCAACATCGGAAGCCATGTGAAACCTTGGTTAAATACGGGACTAAATATCAACTTCACCCGTTCGTTAACTAAGTTTGCTAAGTCAAATTCTTATGAATATAGTATCATCCGTTCTGCCATGCTTTATTTACCGACATTATATGTAGGAGACAAGACAGAAGATGATTCTTATGCATGGTTGTCAGCCAATCCACGTACATACGTTAATACAGCTAAAGATGAGCTGAAGTCAATCAATGTATTTACTTCTGCGTTTGCCGAGATTAAAATCCTCGACTGTTTGAAATTCCGTCAGAATCTAGGTATCAGTTATTCAGTAAACGATCGTGCAAGTTACTACAATCGTGAAACAGGAGAAGGTAAAGCATCTAACGGACGTGCTGGTAAGAGTGATAACTTCTGGCAGAACTTAACAGCAGAATCATTGGTTACTTTCGATAAGACATTTAACAAGTTACATCATCTCAATGTAGTAGCCGGTTTCACTTACGAAAAATCAGACTGGGGTGGCAAAACAATGAATGCGTCCAACTTCCCGACTGACATCACACAGGACTTCGATATGAGCCAGGCGTTAAATATTGAGACACCAGCCAGCTATCGAGGACAAGCAGTTCTAGTCTCCTTATTAGGACGCGCCAACTATACACTCAAGGATCGCTATATTTTCACAGCATCGTTCCGTCGTGATGGTTCAAGCCGTTTCGCTCCCGGAAATAAATTCGCGAACTTCGCTTCAGGAGCAGTAGCATGGACTATATCTGAAGAAGAATTCATCAAAAACCTAAATATATTCAGTAACTTAAAGTTGCGATTCAGCTACGGTCAAACCGGTAATCAAGCGATCAGCAGTTACCAGACCATCGCTTCACTTGCACCATCCAATTACCCTCTCGACGGAACATTGAGCAGTGGATTTGCAGGACAAACTTACAAAGGTCCTTTGAATGACAAACTCAAATGGGAAACAACCGACCAATATAATGTCGGACTCGACATGGGATTCTGGAATAACAGGATTAGTTTATCCGCTAACTATTATTATAAAAAAACTAATGACCTGCTACAAAATGTATCTATACCGAATAGTACCGGTTATACTACCATGTGGACGAATTTCGGTCATGTAAAAAACAAAGGACTTGAGCTAACCGGTAAAATCATTGCATTAGATAAAAAAGACTGGACCTTGGACTTAGACGGTAACATCTCTTTTAATAAAAATGAAATCGGAGGTTTAACGGCCGATCAATATGCTAACCAATTATGGTATAGTGCCAAAGAAGTCTTTCTGCAAAGAAATGGATTACCTATCGGAACACTCTTCGGCTATATAGAAGACGGCTTCTATGATAATATAGCAGAAGTCCGTGCAGATCCAATATATGCCAAAGCATCTGATGATGAGGCTCGCAGAATGATCGGTGAAATCAAATACCTGGACAAAAACAATGACGGAAAAATAACGTCAGAAGACCGAGCTATCATCGGTGATACTAATCCAGACTTTATTTACGGGCTGAACGCCAATTTACGATGGAAAAATCTGACTCTGGGATTGTTCTTCCAAGGTACTCATGGTAATGATATTTTTAATGGTAACTTGACAAATATCGGAATGAGCAGTATTGCAAACATCACTCAAGATGCTTATGATTCCCGCTGGACACCAGAGAATGCAGCTAACGCCAAATGGCCTCGCGTCACTACTGCAATGACCCGTGACATGAAACTCTCCGACCGTTATGTAGAAGATGGTTCTTACTTCAGACTAAAAACGATCAACTTAAACTACAATTTCGGTTCAGTCATAAAAGGAATTAGCAACTTGTCTGTTTTCGGTACAGTAACAAACGTATTCACGATTACAGGTTATAGTTGGTTTGATCCGGATGTAAACGCCTTTGGTTCTGACGCTTCCAGAAGAGGAGTTGATATTTTCTCATATCCAAGCAGCAGAACATATTCAATAGGTTTTAAATTAACGTTATAATCTCAAGAAATAATGAAAAAGAAAAATATATTCATATATCTGATGGCATCCAGCCTCCTATTATCCGGAGCAGTAATGACATCATGCGAAAGTATGATCGAAGAAAAGCCTTTCGACTTCATTGTCCCTGAAGATGTTGAGGATTCTGATAACGGTGCCGACATGTGGGTAACAGGAGTATATAACACATTACACGAAGCCATGTTCAGATACGGTAGTTTCCCACGTCCGCTGGATTATGACTGTGACTATATTTCCGGTGCAGTATGGCAGTTCAGCCAATTTGGAAGTGGTAACTTCCAGGGAGGTGACGGACAAGCCGATGTACTTTGGACCGGAATGTACTCTTTGATTAACCGAGCAAATATAGCGGTTTCTGAAATCAACAAGATGCAAAATGTATCAGAAGTATTTAAAAAGAATGCATTAGGAGAATGCTATTTTCTTAAAGCATGGGCATATTTCTATCTGGTACGTGCTTATGGAGCTATCCCTATTTATTCCGTCAGTGTAAACGAATCCGGGCAATATACTAATAATCCGCGCATTCCAATTGCACAAGTATACACGGAAACAATCATACCTTTGCTTAAAGACGCCAAAGATATGATTTATAAAAATTCGGACAATGGATTTAAACCCGGAAGAGTCTGTGCTGCAACTGCGGCAGGTTTGTTAGCCAAAGTATATGCGACTATCGGCTCTGCGTCCATGGCTACCGGAGAACAAATAACAGTAAAAACCGGCGCACCGTTTGTCATGCAGAATGTAAACGGCACTATGACCAAAGTATATACAGAACCTGTTCCGACAACATTCTCCAAGGATCAAGTTGCCGGTTACGAAAGCTTTTCCTCTCAAGAATATTATAGACTGGCCTACGAAATTGCAGGAGATATAATAGGAGGAGAATATGGAATACACAAACTTGAGGACTATGATTTGGTTTGGTCTCCTTCCGGCAAGACTTGTAGCGAACATTTATTCAGCTTACAAACTAAGTCCGGTGATGAATTATACGGTACATTATTCAGCTCGCACTACTGTGGCAGACTCAATGCAGCAGGAAATATAGACAATAGCTTAACGGTAGGATGTAGAAAACACTGGTATCTATTATTTGAAGAAAAAGACTACCGCGTGGACAAGGGAGTGTTGCATTGTTGGATACGTCAGAACTCTGATACAAGTTGGGGGGGTGGTTCATACTATCCGAACTTTGGGAAATGGCAACGTATGGTTGAAGCCAAAGAACCTCCGTTCGATAATCCTAAAGTAACCTCCGGATGGAGATGTGATGAAGGAGGATCAGAACAGTTCTTCGCTTTCACGACCAAATATTCACAACAAATAGCCGATCAGACTCAACCTCGTACAGATGCCAATTACCCATTTTTACGTTATGCTGATATTGTTCTAATTTTTGCAGAAGCAGCTAATGAATTAAATGGCCCGACAAAAGAATCGGTAGATGCTTTAAATGATGTTCGCACCCGTAGTAATGCAACAGGCAAAGAACTGGCAAACTTTACAGATAAAACCAGCCTGCGTTCTGCAATCCTTGAAGAACGTGCAATGGAATTAGCCTTGGAAGGCGATCGTCGTTGGGATTTAATACGTTGGGGAATTTATTTGCAGGCAATGAATGCTCTAGGCGGAATGGATGAAGCTAACAACGTAAAACAACGTTCCAGCAAACATCTGCTATTCCCGATTCCGACTCTTGAAATCCTGACAAACCAAGGAATTAATGAGAATAATCCTGGCTGGGATTAATCACTTATAACCATGTAAAAAACAGATTATGAAGAAAATAAAATATTTTGCAATAATCGCAGCATCCATATTTACTTTAACATCCTGTACGGATATTGTTGAAGTCGACGATCTGAAAGCCAAAGAAAACAAACCGTCAACAGGTGCTCCGACTGTAGACAAAGTCGTTTTGGCAACAGATGCTGAATTTCCCATTGAGGGAGCAAATTTCGAACAAGTAGTACGAATCGAGGGAACAAACCTTGGAGATATCACTTCCCTAAAATTCAATGATATCGAGGTGGACAGTAAGGAGATATATTCGACATACGATATGCTTCTCGCACCTATTCCCCGTGCACTTCCTAAAGAAGTGACAAACACAATTTATATTACAACCAAACACGGAGAACTAAGTATTCCTTTTGTCGTTTCCATCCCTGATTTAACAATCAATGGACTCAAGAATGAATTTACCCAGCCGGGAGATACGACGGTTATTACAGGTGATAATTTTGACCTCTACGGTATTACAATTGAGGAAGCAATTGTTAATCTAGGCAATTTACCAGTAAATGTAATCGATGCTACTCGTACAGAGCTGACAATAGAAATTCCTGCAAATGCCGCTCCGAAATCTACTCTTACTATAAAAGGGGCAAACATGGATGAAGCATACAAGCTCACATACATGGATCCGGGAGTATCTCAGCTTTTCGACTTCAACAATTGGCCGGGAGCTGGTGCTTTTACGCATTCCAGTCAATTCCCTGATGCCCCGAAAGATTTCTTATGTGACGGCACATTAGAAGGACAACCGGAACCATTAGTAGAAGGAGGAAAATATATTCGCTTCAATAATTCCGTGAAAGCTTGGGGATGGATGGTTATGTGGGCCGGATATATTACTGTACCGGCAGAAGTAGCCGCAGACCCTTCATCTTACGATTTAAGATTTGAAATCTGTACTGGAGCTAAATTTCCGATATCAGCCCAGGCGCGTATCATTTTAGGAGATTATGGATGGTATCCTTCCAAAGGAGGAATTCCTGTTAATACTTATGGTGGATGGCAAACTGTACGGATCAGTGCCGATACAGAAGCATTGTTGCCTAATCCTATCGATCCTAGTACCAACACAGCTTTCAAAATCATATTTTCTCCCGAATCTGCTCAAGATTTTGATTTAAGTATGTGTAATTTCAGGTTTGTTCATAAGTAAAAATAAAAAGGGAACGCTCGTACTAAAGCGTTCCCTCATAAACAAAAACAATTCGATTTATGCTAAAAGACTTATTTTCATTATTAACGATTATAGCACTTCTATTTTCATCTTGTTCCAAATCAGACGAAGAAGAAAATGGTGATGAACCTCAACCAACCAAACAAACAGCTTATTTCGGAGTTAACCTGTCAGGAGCTGAATTTGGGAATGTATATCCGGGGGTAGATGGTACTCACTATGGTTATCCCACAGAAAAAGACTTGGATTACTTTAAAGCCAAAGGTCTTTATCTGGTACGTTTTCCATTTCGTTGGGAACGCATACAACCCACAATGAATGGAGAATTAAATGCAACAGAACTGGCAAAAATGAAGAAATTCGTCAAAGCTGCCGAAGATAGAAACATACAGATACTATTGGATATGCATAACTTTGGAAGATATTGTGTATATTGCGACGGGCAAAGTTCACAAAATAATCAATATGCAATCATTGGTAATGCACGATGCACTGTTGACAATTTCTGTGACGTATGGAAAAAACTGGCAAAGGAGTTTAAAGACTATAAAAATATCTGGGGTTACGACATTATGAATGAACCCTACGAAATGCTGGCATCGACACCGTGGGTTAACATAGCCCAAGCTTGCATTAATGCCATCCGCACTATAGATACTAAAACAACCATCATAGTTAGCGGAGACGAATTCAGTTCTGCCAGACGATGGAAAGAATGCAGTGACAATCTGAAAACTCTTACAGATCCAAGTAATAACCTGATATTCCAGGCACATATATATTTCGATTCGGATTCTTCCGGAAACTATAATAAAGGATATGATGAAGATGGTGCAACCGTTCAAACAGGGGTGGCTCGTTTGAAACCTTTTGTTGACTGGCTGAAAGAGAATAATAAACGTGGATTCGTCGGTGAATATGGAATACCTGATACTGACGGTCGTTGGCTGGATATTCTTGATGCAGCACTTAAATATCTACAAGAAAATGGAATAAACGGAACTTATTGGTCTGCCGGTCCACGATGGGGTGACTATCCCTTATCTGTCCAACCGACCAATAATTACACACAGGATCGTCCGCAATTAAGCACGCTCCTGAAATATAAAAGTACACAACAATAATCAGAATAAATACTGTCCATGAGAACTCGAATCATCACCATTATCACTTTACTGCTATCTACTCCAATGATTATTGCACAAAAATCAATGGATGAGATAGACAGGGAAAGCTTTGCAGCAAAGCTATCTCCAATAGAAGTAAAAGGTATACAGATGACTGAAGCAGGAAATATTCCTCTTGTCAGGGATACTCCTGCGAAAATCTCTTTGGACGGAACTTGGCAACTGGCAGAAGGAGGAAGTGAAAAAGAACGTTTACATACCATCTGGACAGATCAAATACCCGCCCGTGTGCCTGGTAGTATTCACACCGCATTAGTAGAAAATGAAATCATACCTGATCCATACATCGGACAGAATGACTCTATTGCAGAAAAACAATCTTACAAAACATGGTGGATGAAGCGGGAGTTCGAACTAGACTCCCCCTCATCGCACTGTATATTATCTTTTGGCGGAATCGCTAACAAATGTACAATATGGCTCAATGGAAAACTTTTGGGAACACACGAAGGTATGTTCGGAGGCCCCGATTTTTCAATAGGTAAATATTTAAAGAATAAAAATACTCTCATAGTAAAACTAGAAGCCATTCCCCAAATGTTTCTGGGAAACTGGCCTCCCAACGCAAATGAAAGTTGGAAATATACTGTTGTATTCAATTGCGTTT
>OOCM01002719.1_pt1 | contig 11072 bp, 6 predicted proteins | sample 1671111 | NCBI WGS metagenome assembly OOCM01 (sample SAMN06348123, study PRJEB24527) | human gut metagenome | biome: human gut; feature: ankylosing spondylitis patient; material: feces | host: Homo sapiens | place: China | collected 2015-10 | reverse complement strand
CTCTTTCCCTACACGACGCTCTTCCGATCTATTCTCCACAAAGCAAGACAGCAAGAAAAAACCGATGCGCCTCATGCCGATGCTCCGCTGGACGGCACGTATCGCGGCAGCTATCGTCATTGCCGTATCCGGTTACTATATGACCGCAGATTATATATATAATAAGAATGCACAACCTCAAACCATTACCGTTCCTGCCGGACAACGCGCCCAAATCACGCTTGCCGACGGCACACGCGTATGGTTGAACGCCCAATCAACACTTACCTACGCCTCCAACTTCGGCCGCAAAGAACGCAACGTAGAACTGGACGGCGAAGCCTATTTCGAGGTCGAGCACGACGCCCGCAGGCCCTTCGTCGTCGTCACGGGACAGGTCGTCTCGACGGTGCTCGGAACGACTTTCAACGTGCACGCCTATTCCGAGGACGAGAATTACCAGATCACGCTGGCGACGGGCAGCCTGCTGGTGGACGGCGGTCCCGAGTCGCGGAGCGTGCGGCTGCGTCCCGGCGAGCAGGGATTCTTCGAGAGGACCTCCGGACTGCTGTCGCTGCGCAGGGTGAACGTCGAGCAGGTGCTCTCGTGGCAGGAGGACAGGCTCTACTTCCGGGCCGAACCCCTGGCGTCGATCGCCCGGAGCCTCGAAAGGCAGTTCAACGTCGACATCACGATCCCCGACGAACGGCTGCGCAGGATCTGTTTCACGGGTGAGTTCGTCGACGGCGAGAACATCCACGAAATCATGCGGATCATCTCGGCCGACAGCCGTATCCTCTGCCGCAGCCGCAAGAACCATTTCGAGCTTTACAGAAACCGATAGAGATTCACGATTTTTTTCACTACAACCTAAATTTCAATCCTTATGAGTAACAATTCTACCAGCAGAAGGTCCTTCCGGGACCTTTTCGGCCAGCGGATGCTGTGCAGACTGAGCGGATTGCTGACCCTGTGTTGGTTCACGGTGGCGGCCCAGGCTCTTTACGCGCAGAATCCCGTGATTTCGTTGACGCTGAAGAACGCCACCGTGCGCGAGGTGATCGAAGCGGTCAAGACGCAGAGCGGCTACTCGTTCTGGTATCGGGAGAGCGAGATCGACCTCCGGAAGCGCGTTTCGGTCGAGGCGCACGATCAGAACGTCCTGAAACTGCTCGACGGCGTGCTCGCCGACCAGGGAATTCTGGCCAAACTCGAAGGCCGCCACATCGTGCTTTACAAATCCGACCCGGCAGGCCGGGGCCGGGAATACCAGCTGAAGGGCCGCGTCGAGACCGAGGCCGGCGATCCGATCGTGGGGGCGAACGTGCTGGTCGAGGGCACGACGAACGGCATGGTGACCAATTCGAAGGGCGAATTCGCCCTGAACGTGACTGCGGGCGCGCGGCTCAGCGTGTCGTTCATCGGTTACGACGCGGCGCAGGTCGAAGTGGGCAACCGGACGCATCTGACCGTGGTGCTGAAGGAGAATAACCAGCTCCTCGACGACGTGGTGGTGATCGGATACGGCGTGCAGAAGAAGGTCAACCTGACCGGCTCGGTCGCCGTGCGCCAGATGTCGGAGATCGAGAACCAGCCCATGACGCACGCCTCGCAGGCGCTCTATTCGATGCCCGGCGTCTACATCAACCAGGCTTCGTCGAAGCCCGGCAGCGACGGCGCGACGATCCGCATACGCGGCGTCGGCACGATGAGCAGTTCCAGCCCCATGGTGCTGGTCGACGGCATGGAGTATTCGCTCAACGAGCTGAATCCCGGCGACATCGAGACGATCTCGGTGCTGAAGGACGCTTCGGCCTCGATCTACGGTTCCAAGGCCGCCAACGGCGTCATCCTCATCACCACGAAGCAGGCCAAGAAGGGCGCACCGGTGGTGAAGTTGAGCGCCAACTTCGGCATTCAGTCGGCGACCTACGTGCCCGACGTGGTGACCGACCCGATTCAGTATATGAACATGCGCAACCAGGCCGAACTGAACGAAGGCAAGCTGACGGTGACCTACAACCGCGACGACATCCTCGAATACGAGGAGGGCATGAAGCACGACAAGTACATCTATCCCGCCTCCGATTGGTACGACCTCTGCTACCAGAACGGTTTTCTCCAGCAGTACAACGCCCGCGTTTCGGGCGGCACGGACAAGATCTCCTACTCGCTGGGCGGCGGTTACATGAACCAGCGCGGCATCATGGTCGCCAACGACGACGCGGAACGCTTCTCGTGGGACATGAAGATCAACGCGCAGGTGACCAAGCGCCTGAAGGTGGGCATCAGCCTGCTGGGCAACCTGCGCTACAACACCGACCCGATCTACGGCGTATCGACGACGGTCAACGTCATCAACCGCGCCCTGCCGATCTTCGGCACGCAGCTGCCCGACGGCAAGTGGCTCTCGACGTGGCTCTCGACCCCCGGGCGCAACAACCCCGAGAATCCGCTCATGGAGCTGCACGAGGGCAACACCAAACGTCAGCTTCACCGCATTCTGGGGCGCATCAACATCGGCTACGACCTGCCGTGGGGCATCAAGTACAACGCCAACCTGGGCTACGTGAAGGTCGACCACTATTCGAAGGACTTCAAGCACGCGATGTACACCTACAATCCCAAAACTCTTGAGCGGAAGAACTTCAGCGCCTACGTTTCGGCCAAGGACTGGGACAACAACGCGATCAACTACACTTTCTACAACACCCTTTCGTGGGGCAAGAGCTTCGGCGGCAACCACAACTTCAACGTGATGGTCGGCACGGAGTACAAGCGTTACGACGGCAAGAACTTCCAGGCCAAGAAACGCGACTACTTCAACAACCAGCTCACCGCCCTGTCGGTCGGCGCCACGATGGAGGATATTTCGGGCGGATCGTCGCTCGAACTGCTCTTCTCCTACTTCGGGCGAATCACCTACGACTACAAGGAGAAATACCTGATCGACGTGACGGCGCGTTACGACGGTTCGTCGAAATTCGCCAAGGGCAACCGATGGGCCTTCTTCCCCGCCGTGTCGGTCGGGTGGCGCATCGACAAGGAGAATTTCATGCAGAACGTCCGGGCGGTCGACGTGCTCAAGCTCCGCGGCTCGGTCGGCGAGATGGGCAACCAGGCCATCGGCAACTACGAGTACCTGATGGCCGTGCTGGCGAACAAGAGCTACAATTACAGCTTCGGCGACGTGCTGTCGGGCGGCGCGGCGATCAAGGATTTCGTCGACGAGAACATCTCGTGGGAGACCACCCGCACCTACAACCTCGGACTGGATTTCGAGGCCTTCGACCACCGCCTGCTGTTCAGCGTCGACCTCTATAAGAAACGCACCGAAGGCATCCTGCGCGACGTGAAGATTCCGGCGCAGATCGGCAACCTGAACGGCCCGAAGCAGAACATCGGCGTGGTGGCCAACGACGGCGTCGAGCTGAACCTCCAGTGGCGGAGCGCGGTCAAGAATTTCCATTACAGCCTCGGCGGCAACTTCTGCTACAACAAGAACATCGTCGTCGACCTCGACGGGCAGGAGTACATCAAGACCTTCAACATCATCCGCGAGGGCGAACCCATCGACGCGTGGTATCTCTACCAGGCCGACGGCTTCTACAACAGTTACGAGGAGATCGCCAATTCGGTGACCGTCGGCAGCGGCGTGAAGCCCGGGTACATCCGCTACAAGAATCTCAACAACGACGACAAGATCGACAACGACGACCGCGCCGTCTGCGGCAACCTCACGCCGAGCATCACCTACGGCTTCAACTTCTCGCTGGGATGGAAGGGACTCGAACTTTCGGCGCAGTTCCAGGGCGTCGCCGACGTGAAGACCTATCTTTCGGGCAACCTCGCAGCCCCGTTCTGGAACGGAGCGGGCGTGCTGAAGGAGTGGGCGACCGACGCGTGGACCCCCGAGAACCACAACTCCCGCCTGCCGATCCTCCACACCGCCACGGGCGCGCCCGAGATGCACGACTACAAGAACACGCAGTGGCTCTACGATGCGTCGTACCTGCGCTGCAAGCAGCTGCAACTCTCGTACACCCTCCCCAAGAGGTGGATTTCGAAGCTCGGAATGAGCCAGTGCCAGATCTTCGTCAACGGCGAGAACCTCTTCACGATCTCCCCGCTGAAGATGTTCGACCCCGAGATCGACCTTTCGTCGACCAACCTGATGCAGTATCCTTCGCTGCGGACGATCAACTTCGGCTTCAACATTACTTTCTAATCGCTTCAAATACGGAAAAACATGAAAAAAACAGTAATCGGATTGATGCTTTGCGGTGCGGCGGCGCTGGCCTCCTGCAACCTCGACACCATTCCCACCGACAAATATACGGTCGAGACGTTCTGGGAAACCGAAGAAGGAACCGAGGCCGCCATGACCGGCTGTTACAACATACTGACCAACAGCGCGCTGTTCGGAGACTCGGCGCCGCTGCTCGAAGAGACCTGCACGCCCAACGCCTATAATTACAACAACGCGGGCGGATACAATGTCATCGCCCAGGGGACCCACACGGCCAACAGCTCGGGCATCATCGCCAACCGCTGGAAAAAGTGCTACGAGGGCATCGGACGCTGCAACACCCATCTCAACCGCCTGCCTGCCGCCGTCGTGGCCGACGACCGCAGGGTGCAGATGGAGGGCGAGGCCAAGTTCCTCCGCGCGCTCTATTACTACATGCTGGTGACCTATTACAACGGCGTGCCGCTGATCCTCGAAGAGCCTGTCTATGCGCACGGTTCGCTGCCCCGCGCCTCGCGCGAGGAGGTGGTGCGGGCGATTCTCGACGATCTGAACGACATCATCGACCGTGAACTGCTCGACTGGCAGTGGACCAAAGCCGCCGACCAGGGGCGCGCCACGCGCGGCGCGGCGATGGCCCTCAAGGCCCGTCTGCTGCTTTTCGAGGCCAGCAAGCTGGTCAACCCCTCGAACGACGCCGCGAAATGGCAGGCTGCGGCCGATGCGGCCAAAGCCGTGATCGAAAAGGAGGCCCAGGCGGGCTACGACCTGTTCGGCGACTACCGGAAACTCTTCCTGCCGGCGAACGAGCACAGCTGCGAGTGCGTCTTCAACATCGAATTCTCGAAGACCAAGAACACGGCCGTCAATTCGTTCAACGTTTACAGCGTCCAGTACCGCAACAACGCACCGCTGCTCGATCTGGTGATGGACTACCGGACGACGACCGACGGTGCGGCCACGATGGGCAAGTACGACAACCTCGATCCGCGTTTCGCGGCGACGAATTTCTATCCCGGGAGCACGTTCCTCGGCAAGGCCAACTGCCCGGCCGGGGAGGTGTGCCAGTTCACGGGCTTCGCACACCGGAAACTCACGATCTACGACGCGCAGAAGCGCGATTCGGACGACAGCAACGGCGAGACCAACTACATGTTCATCCGCTACGCCGACGTGCTGCTGATGTTCGCCGAGGCGCAGAACGAGGTCGACGCCACGCCCTCCGATGCCGTTTACGACGCCGTGAACCGCGTGCGCGGCCGCGTCGGCATGCCCACCTATGCCTACGGTTCGAAGAGCCAGTCCGAAATGCGCGAGATCATCCGCCACGAGCGCCGCGTCGAATTCGCCGGCGAGGGGCTTTATTATAACGACATCCGCCGCTGGATGACCGCCGAGCTGGTGATGAACGCCGTGATTCAGGACTATGCGGGCACGGACATCGCCGTCCGGGCGTTCGACCCCGACCGCGACTACTGGTGGCCCGTTCCGGCGGACCAGATCCTGCTGAACAAGAAACTCGAACAGAATCCCAATTATTAATCCGACAACCGCTAACTGGCAATTATGAAAAAATATCTGTGGATACTGGCTGCCGCATTTCTCCTTCAGGCTTGCAGCAAAGACGAGGAGGAGGGACCTTACGTTCCCTGGCGGCCGGGCGACGACAAGGAGGAGACGATCGACCTGGACAAGGCCACGAAGGTGATGATTCTGACCGAGCAGGCCAAGAACCGGATCGTGATGATCGACCAGCCGACGGGAAAGGTCGCCTGGGAGTGGACGGCCGCCGACAGCGGGCTTTCGGCTGCGGAACAGGCGTGGTTCGATCTGCCCGACGAGGCCAAACCGGTCTACAACCGTACGTGCGTGCTCGTCACGGCTTCGGGCGGCGGCGTGGCGCTGATCCGCATTGCGGACAAGAAGGCGATGTTCTACGCCAAGCCGGGCGGAAACCCCCACTCGGCCGAGGTGCTGCCCGACGGGAATGTCGTCGTGGCGTCGAGCACGGGCAACCTGTTGAGCGTCTACGTGTACAATGGCGCCGACAGCTACGTTTCCAGACCCGCCTTCACCATGCCGGTCCATTCGGCCCACAACGTGGTCTGGGACCGGAAGCGCGGCTGCCTCTGGACGGCGACGGGCGCCCAGCTGCTCAAGCTCGCCTACAACGGGAAGCGTACGGCTCCGGAATTGACGCAGGTGCGCTCTTACGATATGGCGGCGGGGAATACCGATGCCCACGACCTGGCGCCCGTCTGCGGGGAGGATGCGATGTATGTATCGACGAATCAGCATGTCTACAAGTTCGACTGTGCGGCGGAGAAGTTCCTCGACGTGCAGATCTTCCAGCAGAACACCATCAAGAGCATTTCGACGGGTCCGGAGGGGTATTCCACGATCGTCATGCGCCCCACGTCGGGCGGGAGCAACTGGTGGTCGGCCGAGGTGTGCGACATGAAGGGCAACCGGCTGTTCAACCGCGCGGGCTACCAGATTTACAAGGCCCGCTGGTATGTGGAGAATCCGTTCGGGTATCCCGAGGTTCACACTTTGTAAAACTTAAAATGCAAAAACGATGAAAAACATCCGAAAATACATGATGGCCGCGGCATGCATGACCGCCGCTGCGGCGCTGGTCGCCTGCACCGAGGCCGTGAAACGCGACACCGAGGAGGAAATCCAGGAGATGACCGTTCCCAAGAAACCCGGACCGATCACGAAGGTGCCGGCAACGCTCACCTGCAACGGCGGCGAAGAGTTCACCTTCTCGGTTTCGAAGGTTCAGTGGGCCGAGACCTACGAATGGACGATCGCCGAGCAGGAGAAGTCGAAAATCTCGATCATCGACGGTCAGGGAACCAACGTCATCACCGTCAGGGTGGTCAACGACGACGTGGTGATTCCCGCCCAGTCGGTGTCGGTGGTGGCCAAAAACGAACTGGGTGCGAGCAAGGTGCGCGAGTATTTCGCGGCGATCACCGTGTCGGTCCCCATCGAGCTGCCGGGCTATACGATCAAGAAGTACGGCAAACGCTGGTGGATGACCGAGAACTGCCACGAAGCGGGCGAGGACGGCAATCTGGGCGTTGCGCCCGACCTGACGGCTTTCTCGGTTGCGGGGTTGGAGGCGTCGCATTTGCAGCGGTTGAACGACGCAAAGGGCCGTTACTACACCTGGTATGAGGCGATGACCGGCATATCGGGCTGTACGGCGGAGCAGTGTCCCTATGTGCAGAATTACGAAGGGGTGGACGACGTGGGCAACGCCTTCAAACTCGACGGTACGGAGGAGGGCGAGTTCGGCGTCCAGATACGCGGCTGCTGTCCCGAAGGCTGGCACGTGGCCAACGCCAACGACTGGTGGGACATGCTGATGGCTATCAAAAGCGAGTATGCCATTCCCGACGATTTCGCGCAGGGCGGATACACCTTCTCCGGCGGCCACGACGGGAAACCCGAGAATGCCATTACGAAGGCCGGATTCTACAAGTCGGGCTGCACGGTCAAGAATACGGGCAACGTCGGCGCATGGCTGCGCGGCGGCAACGGCCGTATCGTTGACGGCGGTATTTGGAATCAGGCGAATATGACGCTCACGGACGCCGGGGAACCCCTCCTGCAATTCGTCGACGGGGCCGAAAGCATCGGTTTCGGCTGGTATCCGCTGGGCTATCAGAAGGCCGACGGCAGTTTCAACAGCGGCGCGCTGGGCAAATGGGGCTACGTGTGGTTCATCGGGCAGACCAACGCCTCGACGGCCCGTTCGCTGGTCATCAGCGGTACGAGTCTGAACCTTCAGACCAAGACCAATCAGGAGGCGGCCAAGGATATTTATCTGAACGTCCGCTGCGTGAAAAACTACACCAAATAACCGGAAGCGATGAAAAAAAGAATTCTGTTTACGGCAGCGGCGCTGGTGTGCGCCGCCAACCTGACGGCCCAGTGTCTCGGCGTCGGAAGCTCGACCAGCAGCATGAGCCCCGAGGAGATGGCCGCCGCCGCGAAGGCCGGCGTGGAGTATGTCGAAATCGGCATCAGCGGCCGCGGGACCGTGGCTGAAATCCGCGAGAAGGCGCTGCACGCCAAACGCATGGCCGACGAGGCCGGTCTGAAGGTCTGGTCGTGCCACCTCCCGTTCTCCCGCAAGCTGGACATCTCGGTGCTGAACGACAGCGCCCGCATGGCCAACCTCGAATTCCTGACCGAAATGATCGCGATCTGCGGCGAAGTGGGACCGGAGAAACTGGTGCTGCATCCCAGTTCCGAACCGATTGCGGACGGGGAGCGCGAGCAGCGTATCCGGAACAGCATCGCTTCGATCGGCATATTGCGCAGGGAGGCGGCGCGGATCGGCGCGCAGCTGTGCATCGAGGATCTGCCCCGCACGTGCCTCGGGCGGAACTCGGCCGAGTTGCTGCGCATCATCGCCCCTTATCCCGAGGTGAAAATCTGTTTCGACACGAACCACCTGCTTTCGGAGGACCTGCTGCACTTCGTCGAGGCGTGCGGCGACCGGATTGCGACCGTCCATGTCTCGGATTACGACATGGTCGATGAACGCCATTGGCTTCCGGGCAAGGGCAAGATCGACTGGCCCGCGCTGTACGGGGCGCTGATGAAGGCCGGTTACAAGGGCGTCTTCATGTACGAGCTGAAACGCGGCGAGGGATCGTTCGGCGAAATGGTCGCCATCTACGAAAAGCTGGCCTCCGACGCGGCGAAGCTGGAATAACGCCGCTCCCGAAGAGTGCGAAAAAAGAGGTTACGGCAATTCGTAACCTCTTTTTCTGTGGGCCCAGAGGGGCATGATCCCACGACCTTCGGATTATGAGTCCGCTGCTCTGACCAACTGAGCTATGGGCTAAATGTGCGTCAGAGTGCGTTGTGGGGTACATTTTCATTGCAGAAAACTCCTTTCGATATTTGCGGTTTACACAGCGGTTTACACAAGTTGCAGGGTTAATAATAATTAGTTAAAGTTAAGAAAAAAGACAGAAATTGGGCAGAAAATCGGCGAAAAATTTTCCCCTCTCGCCGTTCGTCTGTTTTCTGCAATTTTCAGTAGCTTTGATTTTTATATTAAAAATTGTATTTTTGATATGCGTAATAACCCAAGCATTATGAGTGACATCATTCCGATAGATTCCGAAATCACGACTTTCTCTGACTATCTTAATAATAATTGCCGTGGTATTTTATCTGCCCGATTTGGAGACGGAAAGAGTTTCTTTCTGAATGAAGTTAAGAAGCAATTATCCGATAAATATATATTCATCACTATATATCCTGTAAATTATCAAGTTGCAGAGAACAAGGATATTTTCGAGTACATTAAGCGAGATATATTGTTGCAAATCTTGATGACATCCGAGATTGATTTTTCGGATGAAAAATATGGCTTTTCATTGAGATTATGGGAATTCCTAAATCAACATGGAAAAGACCTTGTATCGGATATTGTTTCTTTAATTGCATCCTCTTTGGCCAATATTCCCCAAGATGCTATAAAAGTATTTCGGGACAACATTGCCAAATTCAAAGACTTTTCAGAGAAAGCCAATCATTCCCAGTCCGATAGTATCGAATCATATTTGGATGAATTTGCAAGCCAAAAAGGAGGGATATATGAATTTGACCCTATATCACGGATTATTTATCAACTAATAACAGATATTAAAGAAAATAGTGGCAGGCAAGTTATCCTTGTTATTGAAGATATGGATAGAATTGATCCTGCCCATATATTCCGCATCCTCAATGTATTTTCCGCACATTGGGATATGCAAGATTATTCAGAACAAAAACTTGCACATGGCAACCCTTTGAATAAATACAATTTCGATAAAATATTGTTGGTTTGCCATTTTCAAAACATCAAGAATATCTTTCATCATTTTTATGGGGAGAGAACAGATTTTACGGGTTATATCCATAAATTCTCGTCTTCCACGCCCTATGAATATTCATTGAATGATGTGATTGAAGAATGGATTTTACAGAAAATACCTTTTAGTAAAGATACGTTTCCTGCTATTTGCGAGCGGTTGGCAGACCTTATTATGCGGAAATATGAGAATTGTGAAAAAATAATTACCAACATTCGGCACATTACCCATTTCTTAACCCAATCCGATTACAATATCAAGAAAGAGGATATTCCACCGTATAGCTGGCAAAATGGACATAATGGGTTTAATTATTTTATCTCCACCTATAATCAAGTTACCCATTTGTTATGTATATTAGAAAACTTTAGAATATCCATTGATGAGTTTTTAGATTCCCAAGCAGATCAGTTTTACAGTCAACTATGTCAATTTATTGGTCAATGTTGGTTGATTTATCCACAGCTCAATATAAATTCAGATTCGTCAAAATGCAAATTTAGATTCTCTGATTGCATAAACAATTCAATATCGTGCGAATGGGCAGGTTATCACATATCTTTGTCATGTAAGGCCGTGAAAGTCGATACGAATCCTGTTATCCAGCGATTTGAAATAAAATGGATGCAAATGGATAGTCTTTCGTGCTCATCTCGCCTTAAAGAGTTATTTCCAAAGCAGAGTTTTGAAACTATATTATTGTTTTTTAAGGATTACATTTATTGATTTATATGAATTGTTCTAAATATTTCTCGTTGAATCCAGCCAGCGGGAATTTGAAAGAACTCTGTTTCCCCTCCGTCGATGTGTAGCCGAATATGACCGTATCGCTCTTTATATGGGCTTCAAAAAGATTGAGCATACAGTTGGACTTGGGAATATCTACCATGTTAGGTAATATAATGGCGAGACAACCCTCCTCTACGGCTTTTGGATTTAGCAGATAGGAGAATCCT
>OOCM01002708.1_pt1 | contig 11122 bp, 10 predicted proteins | sample 1671111 | NCBI WGS metagenome assembly OOCM01 (sample SAMN06348123, study PRJEB24527) | human gut metagenome | biome: human gut; feature: ankylosing spondylitis patient; material: feces | host: Homo sapiens | place: China | collected 2015-10 | reverse complement strand
ACCTTCTGTTTGAGCGTTTCCTGAATCCGGAACGAGTATCCATGCCGGATATCGACGTTGACTTCTGTTTCGAACGAAGACAGGAAGTTATAGATTATGTAGTGGAAAAATATGGAAAGGATTGTGTTGTTCAGATTGTAACATTCGGAACGATGGCGGCAAGAGCTGTAATAAAGGATGTTGGACGAGTGCTTGATCTTCCTTATGCAATGGTTGATAATATTGCAAAAATGGTACCTAGAGAAATAGGAATAACAATAGATAAAGCAATACAGGAAAATCCGGATTTGCGTAATGCATATGAAAATGATGCACAGGTACATGATTTAATTGATAAGAGTAAACGACTTGAAGGATTACCTCGTCATGCGTCAATGCATGCGGCTGGCGTGCTTATAAGCCAAAAAGCCGTAGATGAGTATGTTCCTGTAGCGACAGGGTCAGACGGTGCTGTAGTGGCACAGTTTGTTATGACAACGCTTGAAGAACTTGGTCTTTTAAAGATGGATTTTCTGGGGCTTAGAACACTTACAGTAATTCAGGATGCCGAAAAGCTGGCGAGAAAGAAAAATCCGGAATTTTCAATAGATAATATTAATTATGAAGATAAAAATGTCTATGACATGATAAGCACCGGTAAATGTGAAGGTATATTCCAGCTTGAAAGTGCGGGAATGAAGAACTTCATGAAAGAATTAAAGCCGCAGAGCATAGAAGACCTGATAGCCGGAATATCGCTTTACAGACCGGGACCTATGGATTTCATTCCACAGTATATAAAAGGAAAGAATAATCCAGGAGATATTACGTATGACTGTCCTATGCTTGAACCGATATTAAAGCCGACATACGGCTGTATTGTATATCAGGAGCAGGTAATGCAGATAGTGCGTGACCTCGCCGGATATTCGCTTGGACGAAGTGACCTTGTCCGTCGTGCAATGTCTAAGAAAAAGACGTCTGTCATGGAAAAAGAAAGGCAGAATTTCATATATGGCAATCCGGAGGAAAATGTACCGGGTTGTATAAGTAATGGAATAGATGAAAAAACGGCTAATAAGATTTACGATGATATGATTGACTTTGCAAAGTACGCATTTAATAAGTCACATGCGGCATGTTATGCGGTTGTTGCGTATCAGACAGCATATTTAAAGACATATTACCCCGTGGAATTTATGGCGGCTCTTATGACGTCTGTTGTCGATAATACTGATAAGGTGGCGGGTTATATCTATGCATGCCGTCAGATGAATATACAGATGCTTCCTCCTGACGTAAATACTTCGGATATGGAATTTTCGGTTGAAGACAATGCGATAAGATTCGGTCTTTCAGCTGTAAAATCGCTTGGAAGACCGACGATAAAAGCTATAATTGATGAAAGAAATAAAAGCCGTTTTACAAGTATGCAGGATTTTATAAGCAGATTGTATACAGACTTAAACAAGCGTACGCTCGAAAATCTTATAAAATCGGGGGCGTTTGACACATTTGGAAATAACAGACGCCAGATGATGAGCGTGTATGCACGCATGCTTGATAATGAGGCAAAGCAGGGAAAAGATGCGATTTCGGGACAGATGTCGCTTTTTGACCTTGTTGATGAGAGTGAAAAATCACAATTTGAGATAAAAATGCCGGATGTAAGTGAGTATACAAAGGAAGATATTCTTGCATTTGAAAAAGAAGTGCTGGGAGTCTATGTAAGCGGACATCCGCTTGATGAATATGCTGCTATGTGGAAAAAACATATTTCAGCAATGTCCACAGATTTTGAGATTGATGATGAGACAGGTGAGCCGAAAGTCAAAGTGGATTCAAAGGCAACAATCGGCGGAATGATTATGGCAAAATCGGTGAAACCTACGAAAACAGGGCAGCTTATGGCATATCTTACGATAGAGGATTTGGTGGGAACTGTTGAAGTAATTGTATTTCCGAGGACATTTTCGACATATAGGAATATAATAGAAGGAACTGATAAATTATTCATAACAGGCAGAGTTAATGCTAATGCAGATGAAAATGCGAAGCTTATATGTGAGAGTGTAGTCCCTTTTGAAGATGTTCCGCGAAAATTATGGATAAGATTTGCAAGCGAGGAAGAATATCTTAAAAAAGCGGCGGATTTAGCGGAAGAATTAAAATATTCAGACGGAAAAGATTCGATTATAATTTACTGCACAAAAGAAAATAAGAGGATTGCACTTCCACAGAGCAGAAATATCAGGATTACACCTGATATTCTGGCATCACTCAGGGCACAGTACGGTATTAAAAATGTTGAAACAACATAGTTGAAATACGGACGCGATTGCGGTAATATTATTTTAAGATATTCATAGGAAGAGCAGAAAGGAAGGAGTAGTTATGGCAAAGGAAATAAAAACAATTGGTGTTTTAACAAGCGGTGGAGATGCACCGGGAATGAATGCAGCGATAAGAGCTGTTGTCAGAACTGCACTGAACAAAGGGCTTAAAGTTAAAGGCATACAAAAAGGATATAATGGTCTTATTAATGATGAAGTTATAGACATGGATAAGAAGAGCGTTTCTGATATTATCCAGAGAGGCGGAACTATTCTTTACACAGCAAGATGTCTTGAATTTATGACTGCAGATGGACAGAAAAAGGCAGCAGAAGTATGCAAAAAGCACGGCATTGATGGCATAGTTGTAATTGGCGGTGATGGCTCATTTCGAGGTGCACAGAAGCTTGCTGAGAATGGTGTCAACACAATTGGACTTCCGGGAACAATTGACCTGGATATAGCATGTACTGATTACACAATAGGATTTGATACAGCTGTAAATACTGCCATGGAAGCTATTGATAAGATTCGTGATACATCTACATCACATGAAAGATGCAGTATTATTGAAGTAATGGGTAGAAATGCAGGTTATATAGCACTCTGGTGTGGTATTGCTAATGGTGCAGAAGATATTCTTCTTCCGGAAAGATATGATAATGACGAGCAGGCTATTATTAATCATATTATTGAAGGACGTAAGAAAGGCAAGAAACATCATCTTATTATTAATGCTGAAGGTATAGGTCACTCAACAGGTATGGCAAGACGTATTGAGGCAGCAACAGGCATTGAGACAAGAGCTACTATACTTGGTTACATGCAAAGAGGTGGTTCTCCGACATGTAAGGACAGAATGTATGCATCTGTAATGGGCTCATATGCAGTTGATCTGCTTGTTGAAGGCAAGAGCAACCGTCTTGTTGCATACAAGAATGGCAAATTCGTTGATTTTGATATAGATGAAGCACTTGCAATGAAGAAAGATATTAATGAGTATGAATTTAATATAAGTGCACTGCTTTCAAAGTAAAATTGTGCAGATTTATCAAATAATAATGCATAATATGTGCAGCAGTGGTTTTAAGACTTTAATATAAAAAGTAAACAGGAAAAATATATGATAACAAGTACAGGAAGTTCACAGGTTAAACGTGTAATCCAGCTTCAGAAGAAGTCAAAAATAAGAAAAGAAAACAGGCAGTTTGTTGTCGAGGGTGTCAAGATGGTGTGTGAAGCACCATTTGACCGTATTGAAAAAGTATATATGTCAGAAAGATTTGCAACTGACAATGAGGATTTTGTCAAGAAACTTGGAATGAGTGATGACAAAGTTGAGACAGTTGCAGATAACGTATTTGCACATATGTCTGATACACAGACTCCGCAAGGCGTTATGGCTGTTATTAATATGAAAGAATACAGTGTTGATGATATTATCAAAGCCGGTTCTGACAGAAAACCTCTTATAATAGCAATAGAAAATCTTCAGGATCCCGGCAATCTCGGAACTATAGTAAGAATGGCTGAGGGAGCCGGTGTCACTGGTATTGTGATAAGTTCTAATGCCGTTGATATATATAATCCAAAGACGATACGTTCAACTATGGGGTCAATATACAGAGTTCCGTTTGTTTATGCTGCTGATTTTATAGGTGCAATTGAACTGATGAAAAAGAACGGAATTAATGTTTATGCGGCTCATCTTGACGGAAGTTGTGAGTATACAGAGGCTGATTATACAAAGCCAAGTGCATTTCTTATTGGAAATGAAGGCAATGGACTTACTGATGCGGCTTCTAAGGCAGCAGATAATCTTATAAAAATCCATATGGAAGGTAAGGTTGAATCGTTAAATGCGGCAATAGCCTGTACAGTGCTTACATATGAAGCTATGCGTCAGAGACGGAGTTAATGACATTAATTTGTAAATATTTTAGAAATATAAAAAAATAATAAATTTTTAAGATAAGGGCTTCCAAAACACGTGGAAGCCCTTGTTTTATGCCATTTTTTAACAGATTTGACAAAGAAGCGTAACTTTGCTACAATACATCTGTAACAAAATGTAACAATTCCGTAACATTTTGTTTAGGCATAACAAATGCCGGAAAGGGAAAGCTTTATGAAACTTAGAAGTAGCAAAGCGGCAATTTGCACGGGGGCAGCCGTAGTTATGTTCCTTATGCCGGTTGTACCGGAAGTGGCAGTCGCAAAAACTACCTATGAGCAACCAGAAAGTACAGTACAATTCGATACAGAACTGAGACAGGCGTCTTACACTGTTAATGTGTCAGACATCGTTGCGACAGGTTATGTGGAGGAAAAAGAAACGGGGATGTATGCAGGTATGGCAATAGCCATAGCTGATCCTTATACTCAGGTGTATGCAATGGCCGATGAGAATTCAGAGGTTGTAGGTCAGATGGGACAAAACAGCATTGCATCTGCAGAAGAGATTGTCGGAGAATGGACAAAGATTGTATCCGGTAATCTTACAGGATTTGTTAAGACAAGTGAATTATGTTTTAATGAGGAAGCACAGGCACTTGGAAGCAGCTTAGGAGATGTGAGTGCTACAGTTGTGGCTGACAGTGCGGCATTGTATTTAACAGATGACAAGTCACAGGCAGCAGATTTTGCAGCCAACGGAACACAATTCAAAGCAGTCGGCAAAAAAGGAAGCATGATTGCGGTAGAGTACGGTGAGTCAAAGGCATATGTGTACGCTGACCAGGTAAGCATAGAATATGCGGCAGGAACCGGATATACCAACGAAGAGATAGAAAATATAAAGGCTGAGGAAGAGGAGCAGAGACGTCAGGCAGAAGAGGCTGAACGTGAAGCTGCAAGAAAAGCCGAAGAAGAAAGAACTGCCAGAATTGAAGCAGCTATGACAGATGTAGGTGTTTCATATAATCCGACAATGGAAGCAAGTGCAGAAGAAGTATGGCTTCTTGCATGTGTCATTGACTGGGAATCAGGCTGGGAACCATATGAAGGCAAACTTGCTGTAGCCAATGTTGTATTAAACAGAGTAAGAAACTCAAGATATGACAATACAATCACAGGTGTTATTTATGCAAGAAGCCAGTTTTCAGGTGTATCTGACGGATATGGCAATGCAAGTTCAACATTTCAGGCAAGACTCGATGCAGGTCCAAGAACACAGGAGTGTCTGGAAGCAGCAATGGAAGCATTGTCAGGTGTGAACAATATAGGCTCATATACATCATTCAGATCAGTTTCAATTGCAAACTATGATGCATATTCAAGCTTTACAATAATAGGAGGTCATGTTTTTTATTAAGATAATTAACGGCATCTTAATAAATATGGCTGATGTAAGATAAAAATTGAATTATTATATATATTTAATCCGGGACAGACTGAGTATTTGCTAGGCTGTCTCGGATTTTCTTTCTATATTGCACACAGACATGATTTATGATACACTATACCACAAATATGTATATTTGGAATGGAGATAAAGATAGCTATGGATTTGACAGGACGCGATTTTTTAACTTTAAAAGACTATACACCGGATGAGATTGAATTTCTTATTAATCTGGCAGGAGAACTTAAAGAAAAGAAAAAGAAGGGTGTAGTTGAGCAGCCGTTAATCGGCAAGAATGTTGCACTTATATTTGAAAAAACAAGTACAAGAACACGTTGTTCATTTGAAGTGGCAGCACATGACCTTGGAATGGGCACTACATATCTTGACCCTAAAGGTTCCCAGATTGGCAAGAAAGAGAGTATTGCCGATACAGCAAGAGTTCTTGCAGGAATGTATGATGGAATAGAATATCGTGGATTCGGTCAGGAAATTGTTGAGGAGCTTGCAAAACATTCAAAAGTACCTGTCTGGAATGGTCTTACTAATGAATATCATCCTACACAGATGCTTGCAGATATGCTTACAATTCGTGAGAAACTTGGACATTTAAAAGGTGTTAAGTTTGTATACATGGGTGATGCACGTTACAACATGGGTAATTCACTTATGATAGTATGTGCAAAGCTTGGTCTTCATTTCACTGCATGCACAACAAAAGAATATTTTCCAAATGATGAGCTTGTTGCACAGTGTAAGGAATGGGCAAAGGCAAGTGGTGGTTCAGTTACATTATGTGAAGATGTGAAGGAAGCAACTAAAGATGCAGATGTAATATATACAGATGTATGGGTTTCAATGGGTGAACCTGACGAAGTATGGGAAGAAAGAATCAAAGCACTTTTACCATATCAGGTTAATCGTGCAGTTATGGAAAATGCATCAAAAAATGCCATTTTCATGCATTGTCTTCCTGCATTTCATGATTTAAAGACAACAATCGGTGCTCAGATTCATGATAAATTCGGACTTGATGAGATGGAAGTTACAGATGAAGTATTTGAATCATCACAGTCTGTGGTATTTGACGAAGCAGAGAACAGAATGCATACAATCAAAGCAGTTATGGCAGCTACGCTTGGTGCATACAAATAAAATATACTATAAAAAATAATGCGGAGGCAGAATTGATATGTATTATACAACCAGTGGTGCATACAGAAAATCAAAAATGATTATAGATTATGCCAATATAGCTCTGACAGTGTGTGTTGGCGTAATGTTTATCCTGATATTATTTTTCAGAAGCAGCAGCGGAATAATATTTCCATTGATATTTCTTGCAGGCTGTCTTGTTAATGCATTGACATCTGCCAAACGTTTTATGGAAAAAAATAAAGTGGCAGGTGTTATTCTGGCAATTACAGCGGTAGTATTATTGGTTTTGTCAGCAATGTGTTTTGCAGCAGTATTGAAATAGTAAGGTGGCTTCACATGAAAACAAAAATTTTAAAAATATTAAGAAATGCAGACGGTTTTGTTTCGGGACAGGCAATATGTGAAAGCCTCGGAGTATCAAGAACTGCTGTATGGAAAGTTATTAATCAGCTGAAAGAAGAAGGTTATGAATTTGATGCGGTGTCCAATAAAGGATACCGTATTGTAAACTATCCTGATATTTTGACGAAATCAGAAATAGAAAGCCAGCTGGATAAAAATGATATTATAAAAAAAATAGTGTTTTTTGATGAGACAGATTCAACTAACAACCGTGCAAAAAAGGCTGCGGAAGAAGGCGAAGAATCGGGAACTCTCTTTATAACTGAATGTCAGACAGGTGGACGTGGAAGAAGAGGAAGAAACTGGGTTTCTCCACCGGGAAGCGGAATCTGGATGACACTTCTTATACGCCCGGATATAAGACCGGATGAGGCATCAATGCTTACGATAGTTGCAGCTATGGCTGTTTCGTCTGCAATAACAAAGGTTACAAAATATGATGCCAAAGCAATTTTGTCTGATGAGAAGGACATTTCGTTTGCGGATAACAAGATAGAGCAATGCAAAATAAAATGGCCTAATGATATAGTTCTTGATAAAAAGAAAATATGCGGTATTTTAACGGAGATGAGTGCCGAACCCGAGCATGTCAATTATGTTGTTACAGGCATAGGCATAAATGTCAATACGACTGAATTTGCCGACGAGATAAAAGATATGGCATCGTCAATATTTGTACAGACAGGTGTAAGAATAAAAAGAAGCCATGTTGTTGCACAGTTTGCACATGATTTTACGGAATATTTTAATAGATTTATAAAGACACAGGATTTGAGCCTGCTCGTTGATGATTATAATAAAATGCTTATTAATGCAGGAAAGACTGTGCGTATCGAGGAGAGAGGAGATGCATATACTGCCGAGGCGTATGGAATAGACAATGAAGGCAGGCTTATTGTAAAGGTGGATGATACAGGTGAGGAAAAGAAAATAATAGCCGGTGAAGTATCGGTGAGAGGATTATATGGATATGTTTGATGAAGAAGTTGTATTATGTGCTTCAAGTGCATATGAAAAGAAATTTTATCTGAATGAAGAATTTTCGAGACTTCCTGAAGATATAAAAAATGAACTTAAAATAATGTGTGTTCTTTTTACAGAAGATGTAGGCGGAATTCTCCGCTTAGAATTTGATGAAAAGGGAAATCTTAATCTTACTGTGGAATCAAAGGAAGATGATTTCTTCTTTGACGAAATAGGAAGTGTTCTTAAGATAAAGCAGCTTCGTGCAGAAAAGAGAGAGCTTCTGGAGAATATGGAAACATATTTCAGAGTATTTTTCTTACAGGAGGGACAAGATGTTATTAGCGATTGATATTGGAAATACAGATTTTACGATAGGAGTCTTTCAGGGGAAAAAACTGTGTGATACCTTTCGGATGAGAACAAAGATTAACCGTACTTCTGATGAATATGGTGTGTTTATATTAAACACTCTTCAGTACAAAGGATATGACACAAAGGATGTGGAAGATGTAATTATCGCATCTGTTGTTCCGGCTGTAATGCATTCATTTAACAGTGCAATTATTAAATATTTTGGATTAACTCCGATTATTGTTGGGCCGGGAATCCGCACAGGAATCCGTATTGCGACAACAAATCCGAAAGAAACAGGTGCAGACCGCATTGTAGATGCCGTTGCAGGATATGAGCTTTATGGAGGACCGGTTATTGTCGTTGATTTTGGAACAGCAACAACATATGACCTGGTTACAGAAGATGGAAGATTTGTTGGAGGTGTAACTTCTCCGGGAATCCGTACTTCTGCGAATGCTCTTTGGCAGCAGGCAGCAAAGCTTCCTGAAATCGAAATCAGAAAGCCGCAGTATATTCTGGCAAAAGATACGGTAACAAGTATGCAAGGTGGTCTTGTTTATGGTTACATTGGACAGACTGAATACATTATTCGTAAAATGAAAGAAGAGAGCGGTTTGGGAAAGATTAATGTAGTAGCTACAGGCGGTCTTGGAAAAATGATCGCGCAGGAAACAAGCTTTATCAATTATTATGATGCAAATCTTACTTTAAAGGGACTGCAGATTATTTATGATAAGCAGAAGCAGGGTTAAGTAATGACGGTTAAAGAGATATATGGAACAGATTTTCCAATAATTCTCGCGCCGATGGCGGGCATTACAGATTTGCCTTTTCGTATTCTTTGTAAAGAACAGGGAGCGGATGTTATGGTCACAGAAATGATTAGTGCCAAAGCTCTTTTTTATGGGAATAAGAACACATTGCCCCTTATGCAGACAGAAGAGGAAGAAAAGCCAATCGGCGTACAGATTTTTGGATCGGAACCGGAATTAATGGGCGAGATGGCTCATAAAATCGAAGATAAGGGATTTTCTTATATTGATATCAATATGGGATGCCCTGTTCCTAAGATTGTAAATAATAAAGAAGGCTCTGCCTTAATGCTGAATCCGGAACTTGCCGGCCGAATCGTAAAAGAGGTTTCTAAAGCAGTGAGTCTGCCGGTTACCGTAAAGTTTAGAAAAGGCTTTGATGCTGACCATATCAATGCGCCGGAATTTGCTCAGATTATGGAAGAAAATGGTGCGGCGGCAGTTGCCATTCACGGAAGGACAAGAGTCCAATATTATACAGGACAGGCAGACTGGGACATCATTCGTGATGTAAAAAATGCAGTCTCTATTCCGGTTATCGGTAACGGTGATATTTTTAAAGGGGAAGATGCTGTAAAGATGCGGGACTATACCGGCTGTGACGGGATCATGGTTGCCAGAGGTGCAAAGGGAAATCCGTGGATTTTCCGGGAAGTGAAAGCAGCACTTTCCGGGCAGGCAATCCCAGAACGCCCGACAGAGGAAGAAGTGATTTCCATGCTTCTTCGTCATGCACAGTTAAGTGTCCAGTATAAAGGCGAAAAAATGGGAATCCGCGAGATGCGAAAGCACACAGCCTGGTATACCACAGGGATGCATGGTTCCTCAACTCTTCGCAATAAAGTCAATCAGGTAGAGACTTTTGACGCATTGCAGGAACTGCTGATGCGTTGACAACGAAAATTTTTTGGATTATAATGGTGCTTTAAGTGAAGCAGAAAAGAAAGGTGTAGATTATGGTGGAAGCAAAAAAACATATCCTTACAAGTCAGGGAATGCAGGCATTAGAAGATGAGCTGCAGGATTTAAAAGTAGTTAAAAGAAAAGAAATCGCACAGAAGATAAAAGAAGCCAGAGAACAGGGTGACTTATCCGAGAATGCAGAGTATGATGCAGCCAAAGATGAGCAGCGTTCTATGGAAGCAAGAATCGAAGAACTTGAGAAGATCATCAAGAACGCTGAAGTTATTGATGAGTCCGCTTACGATAAAGATACAGTAAGTATCGGAAGCACAGTTAAGTTCTACGATGAAGAATTTGATGAAGAGCTTGAATACCGTATCGTTGGTTCTACAGAGTCAGATATCCTTAAAGGATTAATTTCTAATGAATCCCCATTAGGAAAAGGATTAATCGGTGCTAAGATTGGTGAGACAGTTCAGGTAGAAAGCCCAGACGGATTCTCTCGCTACAAAATTCTTGGAATCTCCAGAGAGTAAGAAGTAAAATTCTGGTTTGCCGCAGGCAAGGGGGAAGAACACTAAGAATAAAATAAGCCATATTTGTGACTTTAGTCGCGGCATGTTGAATGTTCGCTTAGACGCTCGCATCCAACACTTGCTCCTAGGCCACAAATATGGCTTATTTTATTCTCAGGTGGCGTCTCCTTCGCTGTGCAAAACAGAATTTACATCGTCAAAACTTCATGTTATACTAAAAAAGATTGAAGAAATTTTATTTAGAAATCGAGGAGCATCTATGATTGATCCGAAAAAGGTCCGTTTAATGACCAAGTTAGCGGTTTATGAAGAAGGTCCCGGAAAGAAAGACTTAAA
>OOCM01002704.1_pt1 | contig 11143 bp, 10 predicted proteins | sample 1671111 | NCBI WGS metagenome assembly OOCM01 (sample SAMN06348123, study PRJEB24527) | human gut metagenome | biome: human gut; feature: ankylosing spondylitis patient; material: feces | host: Homo sapiens | place: China | collected 2015-10 | reverse complement strand
GTTGCGAGGTCTGCGAAGCAGGAAGCCCATTGGCTTTAGACAATGGGTAGTTCACGCCTGGGACTGGAAATTTGTAGTGTTTTGTTTCTTTGCTACGTTAATCAGTATTACAGCGGTAACATTACTGTCCTTTCTTTTGAAAGATAAGAGCCTGCAGGGTGAGTTTATCCAGGCATCTTACCGGAGCAGTGCGGCGATCTTCGGGATTGCCTTTATCCAGAATATTTACGGTGAGGCAGGCATGGGACCTTTGATGATTGTGGCAAGTGTGCCGCTTTATAACATTATGGCGGTTGTAGTACTGACCGTAATGCGGCCGGAACGCGGCAGGATAAACGGAGCACTGATACGCAAAACATTACACGGGATCATCACCAATCCGATCATTGTCGGGATCCTGACGGGCGTTGTGTGGTCTGTTTTAAAACTTCCGATGCCGGTGATTCTTGAAAAAACAGTAAAAAATGTAGCAGTGCTTGCAACGCCGCTCGGCTCGGCGACAACGGACAGTTCCTATGTTATGGCAAGAAATATGGGGCATAAAGGAGTGCTCACTTCCAGTGTTGTCATGCTGACGACGCTGCTCAGTGCATTTACACTGACCGGATGGCTCTATCTTCTGAAAGTACAGGGACTGGTATAATTGTTTTTCCATTTTCTTTCGAAAAAGTTTACTTGTTTCTTGCGAACATATGAGCTATAATGATGAACAGTAAAATTACTGGAGGTTTATGACAATGCCAGATGAAAAAAACATTGATGTTGATGTAGTAGACGAAGAAAAGAAAGAAGATTTTGAAGATATTTGCTTTCTATGCCGCAGACCGGAGAGCAAAGTAGGAAAGATGGTACATTTGCCGAACGATATCCATATCTGTCAGAATTGTATGCAGAAGGTTTTTGATTCCATGGGAAAAGGCGGTATGAATTTCCAGGATATGTCAAATATGCCGAATATCAGCATGATCAATCTGTCGGATCTGCAGGATCACATTCCACAGAAACAGAAGATTCGCAAAAAGAAGAGCAAAGAAGAGGCAAAACCGGCATTTGATCTGAAATCTGTCCCGGCACCGCATAAGATCAAGGCAAAACTTGATGAGTATGTGATCGGTCAGGACTATGCAAAGAAAGTGGTTTCTGTTGCCGTTTACAATCACTATAAACGTGTGGCGACCGGCACGATGGATGATATTGAGATTGAAAAGTCCAATATGCTGATGATTGGACCGACCGGAAGCGGTAAAACCTATCTGGTCAAGACCCTTGCAAAACTTCTGGATGTGCCGCTGGCGATCGCCGATGCGACTTCGCTCACAGAGGCAGGTTACATAGGAGACGATATCGAGAGCGTTGTCAGCAAGCTGCTTGCAGCTGCAGACAACGATGTGGAAAAAGCAGAACAGGGCATTATTTTTATAGATGAGATCGACAAGATCGCAAAGAAAAAGAACACCAATCAGAGAGACGTCAGCGGAGAGTCTGTCCAGCAGGGTATGTTAAAGCTTTTAGAAGGTGCCAATGTGGAAGTACCGGTCGGAGCCAACAGCAAAAATGCGATGGTGCCGCTGGCCACAGTAAATACCAGAAATATTCTTTTTATCTGCGGCGGAGCTTTCCCGGGACTGGAGGATATTATCAAGGAGCGTCTGAACAAACAGGCATCCATCGGATTTCGTGCAGATTTAAAGGACAAGTATGACAACGATCCGGATATCCTCGAAAAAGTGACACTGGAAGATATCCGCAATTTCGGCATGATCCCGGAATTTATCGGAAGACTGCCGATCGTCTTTACACTGAGGGGACTGACAAAAGAGATGCTGGTCAAGATCTTGAAAGAGCCGAAAAATGCCATCCTCAAGCAGTATCAGAAACTGCTGGCACTCGATGAAGTGCAGCTTGTTTTTGAGGATGGAGCACTGGAGGCGATCGCAGAGAAAGCTCTGGAGAAAAAAACCGGAGCGAGGGCACTGCGGGCGATCATCGAAGATTTCATGCTGGATATCATGTATGAGATCCCGAAAGATGACAGCATCGGCAAAGTTACGATCACAAGAGATTATATTGAACATAAAGGCGGACCTCTGATTGAGATGAGAGGTGTGCCGGCACTGGAGGAATAGTATGAAGTGGATGCTATTGCCGGCAGGCATTTTTACGGCGGATTATATTATGAAGAAGAGAGCGGAAAGCTGGAATGAGGAGGAGGCGCCAGAAAAAATGCTCGGAGGGCATATCATCCTTCAGAAGCTGCATAACCGGGGAGCTGCACTGAGCTTCATGGAGAAAACTCCAAAATTGCTCACAGGTGTTACAACAGTTGTTACAGCAGGAATGACGGCGTTTTACGTTTATCTTATAAAGAAACCAAAACAGTTGTTTTTGAAGACAGGTGTTGGGATGATCCTTGGAGGAGCATGGAGTAACGTTTGGGATCGTATCACACGAAAATATGTGGTTGACTATTTCAGCTTCCACACAAAGTGCAGAAAACTGGAACGTGTAGTGTTTAATCTGGCAGATATGTTTATCTTTTTGGGAGGATTTCTTGTGATTTTCTGGAATATGCTCCGGAAAAGTTGACAGAAGATGTCAAAAATGGTATCTTATTAAATGCAGCAAAATGAGTTGCCAGAAGGCAAGAGCATTAGGAGAAATTGTAGTATGGATGAATTACAGCAGGAACAGTTTACAAAAGCATTGCTTGGACTTGTAGATTTAGCAAAGACAAAGAAAAATGTCTTACAGTACGGTGAGATTAATGATGCCTTTAAAGGACTGGAACTTACCGAAGATAAGATGGATCTGGTACTGGAGTATCTGGAAAAGCAGAAAATTGATATTGTAAATGCCGAAGTTGGCGTGGACAATGCAGAAGATCTGATCCTCGACAATGATGATATCATTCTGGATGACGAGGACGAGGTTGAGATCATCGATGATGTGGATGTGCTGGAAGGTGTCAGCACAGAAGATCCGGTGCGTATGTATCTGAAAGAGATAGGAAACGTGCCGCTGCTGACCACCGAGCAGGAGGTAGAGCTTGCAAAGCGTGTGGAAGCAGGAGATGAAGAAGCAAAGAAACAGCTGACGGAAGCTAATCTTCGTCTGGTAGTCAGCATTGCCAAAAAATATGTCGGTCGTGGAATGCCGTTTCTGGATCTGATCCAGGAAGGAAATATGGGACTGATGAAAGCCGTTGACAAGTTTGACTATACCAAAGGTTATAAGTTCAGTACCTATGCGACATGGTGGATCCGTCAGGCGATCACCAGAGGTATCGCAGATACCGGAAGAACGATCCGTGTGCCGGTACATATGGTAGAGACTATCAACAAGACACTTCGTATGACCAGAACGCTGCTTCAGGAGCTTGGCCGTGAACCGACCCCGGAAGAAGTTGCAGAGAGACTGAATGTTTCCGTGTCACGTGTAAGAGAAGTTCTCAAGATCTCCAGAGATCCGGTATCACTGGATACTCCGATCGGAGAAGAGGATGACAGTCATCTGGGAGACTTTATCGAGGATGATTCCGCACTTTCACCGGCAGATTCCGCAGCATTTTCCATGCTCAGAGCAGAGCTTGCAACAGCACTGGAGTCTCTGACAGACAGAGAGCGTCAGGTTGTTAAACTGAGATTTGGTCTGGAAGACGGAAGAGCAAGAACACTCGAAGAAGTCGGAAAAGAGTTCAACGTAACACGTGAGCGTATCCGTCAGATCGAAGCAAAGGCTTTGCGGAAACTGCGTCACCCGTCCAGAAGTAAGCGATTAAAAGATTTTCTGATCTGAGAGCTGAAGTCCGGCAAACCGCAGACAGGAAATAAAAGAGGGCACAGGATTTTACTCCTGTGCCTTTTTCAGTTAACCATCAATACGTTTTTTGAAAGCAGGCAGCTGCTCACGGCGAAGCGGCAGGGCAGTACTGGTCGGATTTAACAAAAAACCTTTTGCATCTTTCACCAGGAACTTCTCCAGATCATCAAATTTCACGACAACCGGACGAAGTCTTTTCTTCGGATCAAACCTCTGAAGCTCGTATCCGTCTGTGAAGATAGCCTGATACATTTCGCCGTTCTGATTGTTGACATACGGAACACGGATGTTATTTTTTTTCTTTGGCTGTTCTTCTTCTGTTTCTGATTTTTTGGCTTCTTCGATGTTTCCGTCTTCCGTGTTGCCGTCAGGATTTTCTGCTTTACTGTCAGCATCTTTTTCGCTTTCGTCTACAATAATACCGCTTAAGAAACGGCCGCGTACCAGATTGGCAACCAGTTCTTCGTCCATTGCCCGCAGATCAGCTTTTTCTTTTTCTTCCTCGCTGACCGGACGACGCATCTCCTGCAGGAAATACAGGGAAGTGAGCATCAGCTCCGGATTGATGACAGGACGCTGTTTTTCCGGAAGTTCGTCCGGATTATGTCTTCTGTGAACGATCGCTTCAAGAGCGAGAGAGGTTTCCGTATCATTGTCATGCAGTACCACGCCGTTGACACCGAGAGCGTAGAGTGTACCATAGAAATGAAGGAACTGCTCTGCTGCTACTCTTACGGATACCACCGGGATTTTTTCCTGCTCATTTTTTGCAACAACATAAGCATGTGCTGCCTCAGCGTCTGAGAAGATATGTATCTGGTCATCGAAAGATTCTTCGTTACAGGTTACATAAGGATGCTTGGTGGACTGGGAGAAAATAACGAACATCTCTGGAAGTCCCTGAAGTTTTTTGATGATAAAGCTGTGATCTATTGCCATTTGTGTACACCTCATATTCTTTCTGTTATAGTGATTTTGGGATGTGAAAGATGCCGGTATTTATGCAACTTTCACAATTATTGAGACCCTACTGACAGTCATTGTACCATATTTCCCAATAAAAGAAAATATAAAAATTTATGATATTTCGTTGAAAAACATAAAGAAATCCGCCATTGACTTTCGAAAAAGAAAAGAATATGATGAAAGCTAATGAAATAAGGAAGGAATTGTAAAAATGAAAAAAGGAAATCTGAGAAGTTCCGCATTGCTTTTACTGACGGCATGCATCTGGGGCGTGGCGTTTGTTGCCCAGAGCGTGGGGATGGAGTATGTCGGACCGTTTACGTTCAACTTTGTGAGAAGTATTCTGGGAGGGCTGTTCTGATCCCGTGTATTTTCTTCCTGAACCGGGGGAAAAAAACAGAAGCAGAAAAAATCAGTGCAGAAGAGAAAAGAGCACAGCGAAAAACACTGCTGACCGGCGGGATCTGCTGTGGTATCGCACTGTGCCTGGCAACGAATTTCCAGCAGATCGGCATCCAATATACAACGGTAGGAAAGGCTGGTTTTATCACAGCATGTTATATTGTGATCGTTCCGGTGATCGGACTTTTTATGAAGAAGAAATGCAGTCCGATGATCTGGCTGTCGGTGCTTCTGGCAGTTGTGGGTTTGTATCTGCTCTGCATAAACGAACAGTTTTCAATCGGATACGGAGATATTCTGGTATTTGTCTGTGCGATTCTGTTTTCGGTACATATCCTGATCGTGGATTATTTTTCGCCGAAGGTGGACGGTGTGGAGATGTCCTGCATCCAGTTTCTGGTGTGCGGTCTGTTATCCGGCATTGCGATGCTCTTTGTGGAACAGCCGCAGTTATCCGAAGTGTTTCTGGCGTGGAAACCGATCGCTTATGCCGGTATCATGTCCTGCGGTGTCGGTTATACCCTTCAGATCGTCGGTCAGAAAGGGATGGATCCGACCATTGCATCGCTGATCCTCAGCCTAGAGTCCTGTATTTCTGTGCTGGCTGGCTGGCTGCTGCTTGGCCAGACCTTAAGTATACGGGAAGGAATTGGCTGTGTTGCCATGTTTGCGGCGATCATTCTGGCTCAGCTTCCGGCGAAGGAGTCTTGAGTGCATTTTTGCGATACTCCCGCGGCGTGCATCCCATTTCGGATTTGAAAATTTTAGAAAAATAGCAGGGACTGGAAAAGCCTGTCAGCAGTGAAATATCAGTGATACTTTTGTTGGTGTTTTGCAGAAGCGGCAGGCTTTTCTGTATGCGGTAATGCAGCAGGTAGTCAAAAAGCGATTCGTTCATATGACTTTTGAAAAAGCGGCAGCATTCGCTTTTACAGATATTGATCTGAGCGGCAACCTGCTCGAGCAGGATTTTTTCCTGATAATGGTCGTGCAGATAGGAGAGCAGCACCAGCAGACGTTCCCGGTCACGCTGTACCGCAGGAAGTGTTTCGGTCTGTGGCTCAGTATTCTGATACAGGGTCAGCCAGATCCTGGAGAGCAGGATTTGGATCTGAAAATCCCAGCACGGAGCCTTGGAAGAAGAAATTTCCCAGATTTTTGTCAGGTTTGCAAGGATTTCTGCCTGCCATGCGACATCCGGGGAAAATTTGATGGAAGAAAAACGGTCGTCCAGTGTCAGCGGTGTGACATAGGCTGTCTGAATGCGGCTGGATTCGAAGCCATAAATGATACGTGGGTCAAAGGTCGTGGAAATATAAACACAGTCTTCCTTATTATACATGTGTCCGGTGTGCGGCATGTTGGCATTGCAGAAAAGTCCCTCGCCGGTGGTGAGATGATAAGTTTTATCATTTACCTGATAATTGATGTCTCCGGATACGATCAAAGTCAGCTCAATCTCCGGATGCCAGTGCCAGAAAAAGGAACTTCGCTCATAAGAAAACAGGTTTTCATGGCTTATATTTACCGGAAAAGCAAACGTTCCGTGGTCTTTTAGTTCACGTTGTTTCTGATTGGTCTGGATTTGCATAGAATACCTCAATATAATTATAGTTTTTATTATGATACTTGTTGATTTTTTCTGTAAGTCTCATTATACTTATATTAGCGTGAACGTCAAGGACACAGAGCCGGACGTAACCGGGAATGTTTTTGAGCTGCGATTTTTACAGAAGAAGCAGTTCGTGACAGTATACATTTAATGATGCCAGGGTCAAAAGCCTGAAACCACGATGTGCTTGCACAAGAGTGGTTTTATGGCTTAATGACCCGCCCCGATATGAGCATAAAAGTGGAGCGTAAGCTTCACGATATGCGAATATTGGGTAGAATTGTGGAAGTACGAAGTACGGAACAATTCGTATGGCATCTTTTGACACCCACATCATTTAATAAGAAAAAGGAGAAGTGACATGAAAGCAAAACTGATTGAAAAATTTGTATCCATCTATGGGGAAGGTGGAGAAATCCGTTCATTCTTTTCACCGGGACGTGTAAACCTGATCGGAGAGCATACAGACTACAACGGAGGACACGTTTTCCCATGTGCACTGAGCATCGGAACTTACATGATCGTCCGCAAACGTGAAGACCGTACGATCCGTTTCTATTCTGAAAACTTCAGCAAACTGGGCGTGATCGAGACAAGCCTGGATGATCTGGTATATTCTGAAAAAGCAGGATGGACCAACTATCCGAAGGGAGTTATGTGGGCAATGGAAGGCAGAGGATACAAGATCCCGACCGGTATGGATATCCTGATCTACGGCACGATCCCGAACGGTTCCGGACTTTCTTCTTCCGCATCTCTGGAAGTACTGACAGGACTTGCAGTACGTGATCTGTTTGGATTCGAAGGAATCAGCATGATCGATCTGGCACTGATCGGACAGTATTCTGAGAATAACTTCAACGGATGCAACTGCGGTATCATGGATCAGTTCGCAGTGGCAATGGGCAAAAAAGACCATGCGATCTTCCTGGATACCAGCGATCTTAGCTATGAATATGCAAGTGTAAAACTGGAAAATGCAAAGATCGTTATCACAAACAGTAAAGTAAAACACAGCCTGGTAGATTCTGCTTACAATGACAGAAGAAACGAATGCGAAACAGCATTAAAAGAGCTGCAGACAGTTGTAGATATCAAAGGACTTGGCGATTTAAGCGAAGAAGAATTCGAAAAATATAAAGATGCCATTAAAGATCCGGTTCGCCAGAAGAGAGCACATCATGCCGTATACGAAAACCAGAGAACTATCCAGGCTGTAGCAGCACTGAATGCAGGTGACGTAGAGAAATTCGGTAAACTGATGAATGCTTCACATGTATCTCTGAGAGATGACTATGAAGTATCCTGCGAAGAGATCGACGTACTGGTAGATCTGGCATGGGAGACCGAAGGCGTGATCGGTTCCCGTATCACAGGCGGCGGATTCGGCGGCTGCACCGTAAGTATCGTAAAGAATGATGCAGTAGATCACTTCATCGACAAACTGGGCAAAGCTTACAAAGAAAAGACAGGACATGAAGCTGAATTCTATGTAGTGGAAATCGGAGACGGAGCAAAAGAAATTTAAGCAGGAGGAAACGTCATGACATTTGATGAAAATGTAAAACGTCTGGTACAGTATGGCATAGAGAGCGGACTGGTACCGGAAGAAGAACGTATTTATACCACCAACCAGCTGCTGGAGCTGTTTGGGGAGGAAGAATATACCGAGCCGGAGACAGAGTTCAAAGATGTGGATCTGGAAGAAGTTCTGGAAGAGCTGCTGGACTATGCAGTTGAAAAAGGCGTATTAAAAGAGAACAGTGTTGTTTACCGTGACCTGTTTGACACAAAGATCATGAACTGCCTGGTTCCGCGTCCGGCACAGGTGATCGAAACGTTCAAAGAGCTGTACAAAGAGTCACCGGTAAAAGCAACAGACTACTATTATAAATTAAGCCAGGACACTAACTACATCCGCCGTTATCGTATCAAAAAGGATATTCGCTGGAAAGTGCCAAGTCAGTACGGAGACATTGATATTTCCATCAACTTATCCAAACCGGAAAAAGATCCGAAAGCGATCGCAGCAGCAAAACTGGCAAAACAGAGCGGTTATCCAAAATGTCTGCTCTGCCGTCAGAACGAAGGTTATGCAGGACGTGTCAACCATCCGGCAAGACAGAACCACAGGATCATCCCGATCACAGTGAACGGAACACAGTGGGGATTCCAGTATTCACCGTATGTATATTATAATGAGCACTGTATCGTATTCAACGGAGAGCATATCCCGATGAAGATCGAAAAAGCAACGTTCGTGAAACTGTTTGACTTTATCAAACTGTTCCCACACTACTTCCTCGGATCCAATGCAGACCTGCCGATCGTAGGCGGCTCTATCTTAAGCCATGACCACTATCAGGGCGGCAATTACCAGTTTGCAATGGCAAAAGCACCGATCGAGAAACACGTTGAGATCCCGGGATACGAGGATGTGGAAGCCGGCATCGTAAAATGGCCGCTGTCCGTACTGCGTATTCGCTGCAAAGACGAGAAACGTCTGATCGATCTGGCTGACCATGTACTTGGTGCATGGAGAGGCTATACCGACGCCGATGCAAACATCTTTGCTGAGACAGATGGAGAGCCACATAACACGATCACACCGATCGCAAGAAAAGTCGGCGATATGTTTGAACTGGATCTGGCTCTGAGAAACAACCTGACGACAGATGAGTATCCGCTTGGCGTATATCATCCGCATGCAGAGAAACATAACATCAAAAAAGAAAACATCGGTCTGATCGAAGTTATGGGTCTGGCAATCTTGCCGGCACGACTGAAAACAGAGCTTCAGGATCTGGCAGATTATATCATCGAGAAGAAAGACATCCGTTCCAACGAAGCTCTGGAAAAACATGCAGACTGGGTAGAATCCTTCCTGCCGAAACATCCGGAACTGAACAAAGATAATGTGATGGATATCCTCAAAGAAGAAGTTGGACATGTATTCGTAGGCGTTCTGGAAGATGCCGGTGTATACAAATGTACACCGGAAGGAAGAGAAGCCTTCATGAGATTTATCGCAACACTGTAAAACGGTGATGACAGAATTGTGAGAGTACGAAGTACGGAACAATTCGTATGGCATCGTTTAACCTTGTTATCACGAAAATATAAATATAAAGAAACTATTTATCAAATTGATCAGGAGGTAAATACTATGAGAATTTTGGTAACCGGCGGAGCTGGATATATTGGAAGCCACACCTGTGTGGAACTGCTGAACGAAGGCTATGAAGTAGTCATCGTGGACAATCTGTACAATGCAAATAAAAAAGCAGTAGACCGTGTAGAAGAGATCACAGGCAAAAAAGTAACATTCTACGAAGCAGACATCTGCGACAAAGAAGCAATGGATGCTATCTTTGATAAAGAAGATGTACAGGCAGTCATTCATTTTGCAGGACTGAAAGCAGTTGGTGAATCTGTTCAGAAGCCGCTGGAATACTACCACAACAACATCACCGGCACCCTGATGCTCTGCCAGAGCATGCGTGAACACGGCTGCAAGAAGATCGTTTTCTCCTCCTCCGCAACCGTATACGGCATGAACAATCCAGTTCCTTTCAAAGAAGGCATGCCAACCTCCGCAACCAATCCTTACGGCTACACCAAAGTTATGATCGAGCAGATCCTTTCCGACCTGTATGTTGCTGACAAGGAATGGAGCGTCATCCTGCTGCGTTACTTCAACCCAATCGGTGCTCATGAAAGCGGCCTCATCGGCGAAGATCCAAACGGTATTCCAAACAACCTCCTGCCATACATCGCACAGGTTGCAATCGGCAAGCTGCCATGTCTGAGCGTATTCGGCGATGACTACGACACCGTAGACGGAACCGGCGTCCGCGACTACATCCATGTTGTAGACCTCGCACTGGGCCACCTCAAAGCAATTGACTACAGCCTGTCCCACACCGGCGTGGAAGCCATCAACCTCGGAACCGGCAACGGTACCAGCGTTCTCCAGATTCTCCACGCATTCGAAAAAGCATGCGGACACAGCATCAACTACAAGATCGCACCACGTCGTGCAGGCGACATCGCTTCCTGCTATGCTGACGCTTCCAAAGCAAAAGAAATGCTTGGCTGGGAAGCTACCCGCACTATCGAGGACATGTGCCGCACCGGCTGGAACTTCATTTCCAAAAATCCAAACGGACTGGAATAACAAATCGTTATCATCCGTTGCACAAATCAAACGAAAAAAGGCTGACTGAGCAAACCTCAGTCAGCCTTATATATATCGCAAAAAGATAGGTTATTATGTGGATTTATACCGCGTGCTGGAGCTGAAATCCCACAGCATACCATAGCGCGAAACTGGGTGAAGACTCA
>OOCM01002697.1_pt1 | contig 11176 bp, 10 predicted proteins | sample 1671111 | NCBI WGS metagenome assembly OOCM01 (sample SAMN06348123, study PRJEB24527) | human gut metagenome | biome: human gut; feature: ankylosing spondylitis patient; material: feces | host: Homo sapiens | place: China | collected 2015-10 | reverse complement strand
CCTAAGAAAACGTTAAGAGGAGAACAGTTGATTGAAAAGTAGAAATATGAGAAAAAAAGCGGGAGCGCTGGCGGTTGTTCTGGCTTGTTCTGCAATGCTTGGTGCCTGTGGAAATCCGTTGGAAGCAGTCATTGCAAAGCCGGTATTTAAGGTTGGCAGTGAGAGCTGCAGCAAGGACGATGCAAAAGTGATCCTGATGAATTACCAGAAAGAGTACAGTAATTTGTACGGCATCGACATGTGGGAGCACGATTACGGACAGGAGCAGAGTCTGGAAGACTATATCAAAGATCTGACACTGGCGCAGATGGCACAGGTTTATACATTGGATATCATCGCTTCTGAAAAAGAAGTGACACTTTCCGAAGAAGAACAGAAAAAAGTGACGGAAGCAGCGAAAACGTATCTGGATGGACTGGATGATGCGGAACGTGAGTATGTTGGTGTGAATGAGAAACAGACAGAAAAATTATTCGAACGTTATTTGCTGGCAGATAAGCTCTATGAGTCATTGAAAACAGATGTAAATCAGGAGGTCAGTGATGATGAAGCGCGGGTGATGCGTGTAAAACAGATTTATATAACGGATCAGGCAAAAGCGCAGTCTTATCTGACACAGCTTCAGGGTGGAACGGATTTTGAGACACTGGCGCAGACTGTCAATGAGGCAGATGCGGTGGATATAACCGTAAACCGTTCGACATTTTCTGATGAAATCATTCAAAAATTATTTGCATTGACGGATGGTGGAATCACTGACATTATCGAGGCAGACAATGGATATTATATTTTTTACTGCAGCAGTGCGTTTGATGCAGAGCTGACGGATGAGCATAAGAAAGATGTGTTAGAGCAGCGCATGTCAGATGCGGTGACCGATACGTATGCAGATTATATGAGTCAGTTAAGTTCCAAAGAGAATCAGGATGTATGGTCGGAAGTAACGGTAGATACTTCCCTGAAACTTGAGAGCGCATCTTTTATGGAAGTATATGCACAGTATTTTGAGACAGAACAACAGTAAACAAGCAGGGAAAAGAGTAGAGTGAAAATGAACAGATGGAAAAAAATAGCTGCTCTGGCCTTGGCAACTGGGGCAGTGCTGACAGGTGCGATGGCGCCTGTGTCTGCAAATGCCGCAACTGAGACAAAGGTGTTAGAGGGTGTCTGCAAAGATCCGCAGACAAATCAGTGGCATTTGTATGTGCAGGATACGCCTACCGCGGCTCACGGCCGTGGCTTGGGGCAGGCGAAGGTATACACGCAGGATGGCGAGCTTGTTGCCTGCATGACTCAGGAGGCGATGATCCGTGTTCCTGAGGAGGATTTGAAGAAGTAAGGACAATCAGGCTTTCGTTTGGGTTGCCGATTTGGTTGCCGCGGCCGCGTAACGGTTTCGTTGCGTGGCCGTTTTCATTTTCGGGCTTTCCGGACCGTCGATTGGTGGGATTTGACACAACCACTCCCCCACAATGCCGATGATCATGTCAGCGATGCATACGATTGCCGCGATCGCGCATTCGAGGATGGCCTGACTGTAGAACGTCGCCTCACCATGCGGCAGGCTCATGATGAGCTGTCCACCATACCAGCCGGCCAACGCCGCTCCTGCCACGCCCAACGCTTTGCACGACACCAGTGTGGCGAACGCCTTCTGCGGGTCCAAAGGTTTCAGCTGCGCGCGTTTTTCGGGATCCGTGGTGGTGTATTTGTGGATCTGCAATGCCATATACAGCACGACGAATCCCAGAATCGCCAACACCACGGGCACGATCCATGGAGCGCCGACCAATGGCAAACCTGAAATCTCGCCATATTTCGCCAATCCCATACCGGCCAGCAATCCTAATGCGGCAGCGAGAACATAGCACCACCAAGGGGTTCTGCGCGCTTTCATAGCGTACCTCCGATGATCCAATTGTCGGTCAGCAGTCCCACTTGCGCGGTATCGGGGGCCATGGCCAGCAGGAATGATACCGGATCCTTGCCCAGTCGCGCATCGGGATCCATGTCGAGCCATGGCGCAAGCACTGCGGCATGGTTGCGTGCGGTGGGCCACGGCACCTTGCAGTCAGGCTCATCGCATGTCACGCCTTCCATGTCGATCAGGTCGAGATCGAAGTCTTCGCCGACGGAGGCTTCCACATTGCTTAATGCTTCGATCAGATCATGGGCGCCCATGCGCGTGGAAATCTGGATTACCGCGGCCATTTTGTCGGGGAGTCCGTCGAGTTGGCTCACATGGTAGAGGGGTGAGATGCCCTCGACTTGGTTGCCGGGAATGCCGTCCAATGTGACGATGGCCATGCGGAACTGCTGTTCGGCATCGGTTGCTGGGCTGTCCAGTGAGATCACCGCACGTTTCGATGCGGGTTCTAGCTGTGCAGAAGCGAGTGCGGCCACTTTGGCTGCGGCGGTTCCTTCCGGCAAATCGCTGGAATCGATCGCATCATACGCTTCGCCCATATCATCCGCATCGCCCGCATTATTGGCATCGCAGGCAAGGTCGTCGGTACCGTAGCCGGTCGGGCTTTCCACCATCCAATCATCTGCGATTTCGTCGATATGGTCGCGATCGGTCGATTCATGGAGGAGTTGAGCCACGGAACCGGCATGATCGCCCGGCAGTTCGGCATCGGGTTCGAGCGCCAGCCACGGCCCCAGCACGAACGCACGCTGCCATGCACGGGGGTGAGGCAGCGTCAGGTCCGGATCGTCGCTGCTCTGACCGTCAAAATCGATGATGTCCAGATCAAGTGTGCGCGAAGTCCAATGGTCGGTACGCACTCGACCATGTTCGGCTTCGATGCGCTGCAATCCTCGCAACAGCTCCATTGCCGATAGCTTGGTGGTCACGGAAACAACCGCATTGTAAAAGTCGGGGGTACCATCGGGCATGCCCCACGCATCGGTACGGTACAGCGGCGAAATGCCCGTAACCTGAGTGGACGCCAGTCCGTCGATCGAACGCACCGCGTCACGCAAGGTGGCCACTACATCGCCCTGATTGCCACCCATGGCAATGATGGCATGATGCACTTGCGATGCAGCCGAAGTTGTTTCACGAGAACGTTCCACGGTTACGCTCACATCGTCGAATGGTACGACGATTGGCGCACTCGGCTTGTGCACGGTCACTTGCGTTCGCGCCACGGCAGGATATTCAAGAATCATGCTGGCAATGCGATCGGCCAGTTTTTCGATGAGATCGACATGATCGCCTTCGATAATGGCGACTATTCCTTTGGCGATGGCACCGTAATCGACGGTGTCGTGCAGATCGTCGGAATGCCCGGCTGGCGCAAGATCCAGAAACAGCGTGGCGTCGACGACGAACGTCTGCGCACGCTCATGTTCGAAATCAAGCACACCGTGTTTGCCGACCGCGCGAACGCCAGTCAATCGAATCTGATCCATGCCAGCCTTTCTTTGCATATCTCAAGGTTTTAGTGATGTGAGGCGTTGCCGTGCCTACGCAGTCAAGAGCATACGAACGTATGCGCCCACCGCGCGTATCAGACGTTGGCGAAAGCACGCCACGCGTTGCCGATCGCCACCGCGTCACGGCTTTTCTCCACGTCTTGCACGCGCACGGCCCACGCTCCATATTCGGCGCACAAGGCGCTGATGGCGGCGGTCGCATTGTCTTTGCTGCCCATGCTTGGCTCATCAATACCGGCATCGGCAAGCGCCGCGCCGACGAATCGTTTGCGCGAGGCTCCGATCAGCACCGGATACCCGGTGGCGTTGAACCGCTCCAACGCCACCATCAGCGGGAAGTTATGTTCGACGCTCGGTTTGGAGAATCCAAGACCCGGATCGATGATGATCTGTGACGGCGAGACGCCTGCCTGAAGCACGTCGTCGACCTGCTTCATGAGTTCGTCATACACGTCGTTCACCACGCCATTGGCGTACACGGACGTATCAGCGTCAGGCACGTCGCCTGCAGAGCCGGCAAGCCAACCGCGCCAATGCTGCACAATGTAAAGGCTTTCCGCGTGTTCGGCCACCACATGGGGCACTTCGCGGTCCAGCTGACCGCCGGACACGTCGTTGATGATCTGCGCACCATGCTCCAACGCCATGCGAGCCACCGATGCGCGCGTAGTGTCGATGGACAGCACCGCGCCTTCCGGAATCAGCGCATCCACAGCACCCAGCACGCGGTTTTGCTCGTCTTCCTCACTGACACGTTTGGCTCCGGGGCGAGTGGATTCGGCACCGATATCGATGATGTCAGCCCCATCTTTCATCATCGCTTCGCCGTGCGCTTTCGCATTCGCAGGATCGAGCCATAACCCTCCATCGGAGAACGAATCCTCCGTAATGTTGAGCACGCCCATCACCAGCGTACGGTCACTATCATGAATCGATTTCATATCAATGGTCATCCGGTTTCCCCTCCTATATCCGGTTATTGGTATTTACGATTCGACTTGCTGCAGTCGCGCCGATCACGCATGCTGCGACAGGATCAGGCTCATGGCTTCGGCTCGCGTCGTCGCGTCTCGCATGCAGCCGCGCACCGCCGATGTAACCGTACGCGATTGCGCCTTCTTTACGCCACGCATGGCCATGCACATGTGATCGCATTCGGTGACTACGATCACGCCACGTGCTTCGATACCTTCCATCAACGCGTCGGCCACCTGTTGGGTGAGGCGCTCCTGCACTTGCGGACGTCGGGCATACAGTTCCACCAGTCGTGCAAGCTTGCTTAAGCCCGCCACTTGGCCGTTCGACGGAATATAGCCGACGTGGGCCACGCCATGGAACGGCAGCAGGTGGTGTTCGCATACCGAGAAGAGTTCAATATCGCGTACCAGCACCATTTCGTCGGTATCGACTTTGAACTTGGTTTTGAGCACTTCCTCGGGGCCGTGTCCAAGGCCTGCGAACAGCTCCTTGCAGGCACGTCCAATACGGTCGGGGGTGTCGAGCAGGCCTTCACGGTCCGGGTCTTCGCCAATGGATTTCAGAAACAGGCGTACTGCCTGGCGCACGCCTTCCTCGTCATAGCCGACAGGCCCGGCCGCATGGGCGGCACGGGCCTTGTCGTCGAAGAGGGTATCGAATGCTTCGGTATCGCTCATCAGTTGGTCAATCCTGCGCTTTTCTTCAGGGATTCGGGAATCGGAACCGGCGGAATGTCGGAATCCGGGCGCTTGCTGTCGCTCAGCCACACTTCACGCTTCGGCGCCTTCTTAACATTAGCAAAGATTTCCGCAAGTTCCTTTTCGTTGAGTGTTTCCTTGACGAGCAGCTGACGTACGAGCTCGTCAAGAATCTCACGATTCTCGTTGATGACGTTCCACGCTTCGGTATGCGCGGTTTCCACCAGTTTGAGCACTTCCTCGTCGATGATTTCGGCGGTGCGTGCGGAATACTTGTGGTTCAGCGATCCAAGGTCGCTCTGTTCGTCATCGGACCACTTGATGGCACCCAGCTTGTCGGAGAAGCCGTAGTCGAGCACCATCTGACGTGCGATGTTCGTCGCCTTTTCGATGTCGTTGGAAGCGCCGGTGGTCGGATCGTGGAACACGACTTCCTCCGCGGTGCGACCACCCATGGCGTACGCCATCTGGTCGAGCAGCTGGTTGCGAGACATGGAATAGCGATCTTCAGTCGGCATCACCGCAGTGTAGCCAAGTGCGCGGCCACGCGGCAGAATGGTGACCTTGGTGACCGGATCGGTATCGTTCATGGCAGCCGCCACCAGCGCGTGACCACCCTCGTGGTATGCGGTGTTGCGCAGTTCGTCGAGCGCCATGCCCTTGGAACGGCGCTTCGGGCCCGCCTGCACGCGGTCGATGGCCTCGTCGATGGCGCGGTTGTCGATCAGCTGCGCACCGGCGCGGGCGCACAACAATGCGGCTTCGTTCAACACATTGGCCAGATCAGCGCCGGTAAAGCCCGGCGTACGCACGGCGATCATACGCAGATCGACATCAGGCACGAACGGCTTGCCCTTGGCATGCACCTTCAAAATAGCCTCGCGGCCTTCCAAATCAGGCGCTTCGACGGCTACCTGACGGTCGAAACGGCCCGGGCGAAGCAGTGCCGGATCAAGCACGTCGGGGCGGTTGGTCGCGGCGATGATGATCAGATTGGTGTCGTTATTGAAGCCGTCCATCTCAACGAGCAGCTGGTTCAGCGTCTGCTCACGTTCGTCGTGGCCGCCGCTCATACCGGAACCGCCACGCTTACGACCGACGGCATCGATCTCATCGATGAAGATGATGGCCGGAGCGTTCTTCTTGGCCTCATCGAACAGATCGCGCACACGGGAGGCGCCAAGACCCACGAACATTTCCACGAAGTCGGAGCCTGCCATGGAGTAGAAAGGCACACCGGCTTCGCCTGCGATGGCTCGTGCCAGCAACGTCTTACCGGTACCTGGAGGGCCGTAGAGCAATACGCCACGCGGAATGCGGGCACCCAAAGCCTTGTAACGAGACGGATCCTTCAGGAAGTCCTTGATTTCCTCGACTTCCTGCACGGCAGCCTCTTCGCCGGCCACGTCGGCGAACTTGGTGGTCGGGGTCTGGCCTTCGAGCAGCTTGCCGCTGTTCTTCTTGCCGCCCATACCGAACATGCCGCCAGCACCGCCCATACGGCTCATCATGAACCAGAACAGACCAAAGATAATGAGGAACGGCAGCAGCGAGGTCAGCAGATACGTCCAAATGCTGCTCTGCTGCATGGTCGCCGTCCAGCCCTTGACCGGATCAGCCTTCTGTACGGCCTTGACCACGGTTGCGGACTGCGCGTACGTGTAGTAGAACTGCACGTTTTTGCCGTAGTTCTTCATACGCCCGGTATCAGGGTCTGTAGCGGAGTAGTCGCTCTTAAGCTTGAGCTTGACCTGCTGGGTGTTGTCTACGATCTGTGCGTATTCAACATTGTTGCCGTTGAGAATCTGCAGACCGTCCTTGGTGTCGATGGTCTGGGAACCGGTTCCGGCGAAAATCTGGAACATGGTCACGGCAAGCAATGCCACAACCACAACCCACAGCCATGGGGACTGCCAGAACGGACGCGGACCGCCATTGGATCCGTTGCCGTTGGACTTGTCACCCTTGCCGTTGGAATCGTTGCCATTGCCGGCGTTATTATTGCGTCCAAACGGATTGGTGAACGGGTTATTGCCGCCGCCGTTGTTATTCGGCGACTGGCCCGGACCAGGAAAACTCATGCCTGACCTCCTTCATACACTTCCGGCTTCAGCACCGCGATCGAATCAAGATTGCGGTATCGCTCGTCATAATCCAAGCCGAAACCGACCACGAATTCATCGGGAATCTCACGTCCCTTATATTTCACAGGAACATCCACCTTACGGCGCGCCGGCTTTTCCAACAGCGCAAAAATCTCCACGGAAGCGGCACCACGGCTTTTGAGCTCATCGACGAGCCACGCCAACGTGACGCCCGAATCGATGATGTCTTCCACAATAAGCACGTGACGACCGCGAACATCGGTCGACAGATCCTGCCGCACGGTGATCTTGCCGCTCGATTGAGTGCCGGAACCGTAGCTCGACAAGCTCATGAAATCCATCTCCGCGTGGATGCTCATGGCCTGCGAGAACGCCGCAAGCGTGTTCACCGCACCCTTGAGCACGCAAACCAGCAGCGGGTTCTTGCCACGGTAGTCTTCACTGGCCTGGGCTGCAGCATGGTTGATGATGTCGGCAATCTCTTCTTTACTGATCAGCTCGTGATCAATATCTTCTTGTACGTCAGCGATTCGCATGCCCACCATCTTGGCACACGCGAATGACGTGTTTCTGGCGATATGCTGAATATCCGCTGGGAAGATTCACACCTTTCTGGCCGTGCCAGTCGCAGATCAACCTGTCGATCCCTTCAACCTGCCGTGCCATGCACGAAATGCCTGCTTCCGCAAGCGAGCGCACAATCACCCGTCTTCTGATGGCTATATCTTGCGATTGCAACGCACGCACGTCGATGATTATCTCGCCGTTGTTCACGGTTACGCCTTGTTCGCACACGCGTTGCGCCACATCGTCAAGATATGCGCGATCGTCTTCGGCAAGCCTCGCTCCAAGCGCAAGTCTCGACACGACGTCGCTTCCCGCGAATGATGCAAGATATGGCATGAGATCGTGCCGGATTCGGGATCGCAGCGGATAGTTCGCGGGAAGAGGCTCATTTCCGCCCGAATACCCCACATCCGGCCCATTTGTGGGATCGTCCCACCAGGCAAGCCGCAGATCCTCGCAGATGCCAGTGGTTTCTTCGCGGGTCACATTCAGCCATGGGCGTAGAAAACGCACCCCGTCTCGTATGAAGGAACCGTTCATACCGCAAACCGCATCGAGGCCAGCGGAACGCAACAAACCGATGATCACGGTTTCCGCCTGATCGTTTTTCGTATGAGCCAGCAGCACGGCCGAAGCGTCGGAGCATGCGTCGACAATCGCATGGTAGCGTGCTTCACGCGCCGCCGCCTCAACACCGATGCCGCGGGAGTCGGGTACATCAATCGCACGAACACGAACTGGGTCAAGACCCAACGCAACGCAACGATCGGCGGTTGCCCGCGCAACACCGGCAGAGCCTTGCTGCAACTGGTGGTCGATGATAATCGCCCCGCATCGCAATCCCAATGAAGCGCATGTTTTCGCAGCAACCGCAGCCAACGCCATCGAATCGCGCCCACCGGAACAGGACACCATAATCAGCGGAGCGTCCACATCGGGCGCGTGCTCGCCATGGCGGGCGAATCGGGCATCCTGCAATCCCAATCCGGCTGATTCCAGCGCGGCCCGCAACTCGCCGACACCCTTACGCAAACGTGACGAATACACCATGGCATCACAGCTTCGGCAGCGCGGCCACAAAAGTGTCGATAGCGGATTTCGCGGCCTCGAAATCATCAGGATCGTTGACGATCACGGCAAAACTCAACGCACCTCCGTTGTGACGCGACACATTGCCGGTCATGGAGGTCACGTCCCCCAAACTGCCGGTTTTGACCCGGATAAGACCAGCCTCGTCAGCATCGTTCAAACGATTCGCGGCAGTGCCCACGAACCCCACGACCGATAGTCCTTCGGCAGCGGCGGCTCCGGCACCGCTCGTCAGGTTGCGTTGCTGCACTTCCAGCAGGGTATGCGCGGTGAGTTTGGAATCCTCAGCCAGTCCCGAGCAGTTAACCATGGTGAGGCCTTCGGTGGAAATCCCCCGCTGAGCCAGTACCTGTTCAACCGACTGCACCGCTCCGGCCGGTGAATTGCCGGCGTTAAGGTGCAAAGCCAGCAGTCTGCCGAATTCCTCGGCCAGCGAATTGTCGGAATGCCGAAGCATGAACGCCATGATCTCGTTCAGCGATGCGGAGCTCACCGTCGCAATGGGGCTAGTCCCGTCGGGAACGGCTCCCTGTTCCACGGAACCGTTCACCGCAATGCCCCGCTCAGTCAGGCGTTGCGCGAACACCAGCGCGGCCTCGCGAGCCGGCTGCGTGCTCAAAACGGGATATGTGCTGAACGTATCGGGATCCGTAGGATTAGCACCGTTCCAGTTTCGCCCGCCATCCACGGCCATGGATGCGGTCGGCGCGTAGTACACGTGGTCCGGATCGAGTTCGGCGATGCCGTTGGGCCAACGGTCGTTGCCGAACAGGGAATCATCGTAGACGAGCGTCACGGAAGTGATGCCCCGCTGCCGCAACGCTTGGGCCGTGTTTGCCGCAAGCGTTCCCAGCCCGGCACGCCCATTGATGTGCGCCGAATCAGATTCGCCGACGCCGAGCAGCATGTCGCCGTTGCCTTTGAGCACCAATCGCGAAATGCCATCTTCGCGCTGCTCCAAATAGGTCTGCGTCTCCAACGTCGACCCCATGTCGAGCGTGGCCGCAGCCGCATACGCCGTCAGCGTTTTCATGGTGGACGCCGGCGTATACGGCGTGTCGAGATTCTGCTCGGCCACCACATTGCCAGCCGCGTCGGCGATGGCGATGGCGTATTCACCGCCAAAATCGGAGGCAGCCGTCTCAAACTGGCTGATCAGAGCCTTTGCCGCAACGGCATCCACGGTTTTCGAAGCGTCAAGCCCTCCGACCATCGTCGCGGCCGCAATGGCATTGCCCGGCGTTTTGGCCGTGGCATGCTCGACTTCCTGCAATGTGAGAACACCCGGCAACTTGTCGAAAATGTCGGCCACGACATAGCCGACGCACAACACTGTGGTGAGCGACACGGAAAGCGCCACCGTGATGTATCGACGGCGTTTCACATGCCGGTATTCAGCCGAATCATCCATGGAACAACAACACTCCAGTCATAAGAGGAAATCGAAATGAAAACGAAAAGGCAGGAACGCGCAAGCCAGCGAACGAACGTCATCCCTTATGCTCGATCGGCTTCCATTCGGACTTGGCGAACATCGCCTGGAACGAGATCGGCACATAACTGAACATGTAGATCGGGAAGCTCAGCACATACGCGAACAGCTCCTTGTTGGTGGCGCCAATCTGATCGCGTTCCACAATAATCGTCAACGCGGCCAACGCCATCATGCCGATCACCGACGTCACAATGCCGGACGTCCAACCGGTCAACGAGCTCAACTGGCTCTGCCATGTCACGAATCCGCAGGTCGCGAACAACAGTCCCAGCAGAACGCGCGCAATACCGATCACCGTGAACGGACACAACAGCAGCGTGAAATCAACGGCGGAAAAATCGCGTTCCCTGATGGCGCGTTTGACCAAAGCCGGCCCGTAATAACGGAACACTTGCAGGAAGCCCTTGCTCCAACGCAAACGCTGACGCCAGCTCTGCGCGAAGGTGACAGGCTGCTCGTCATACAGAATCGCGGTACCGCAGTAGCCGATGCGGTCGCCGTGCAGCAAGGAATCCATGGTGAATTCCAAATCCTCGGTCAAAAGGTGGAATTTCCAACCATTATTGCGACGCATGATCTCCTGCGAGAACATGAAGCCAGTACCCCCTACATGACAGCTGTTGCCGAGCCACATGCGCGAGGCCGACAGGAATCGAGATTCACGGATGAACCACAATGCAGAACCGGAAGAGACCCAATTGTCAGACAAATTCACGGAATTGCGGTAGCTGGTGAGAATCTTGAATCCCGACTGGAACGCCTTGTTCATCTCTTCGACGTAATGCTTGTCGAGCTTGTTGTCG
>OOCM01002696.1_pt1 | contig 11182 bp, 10 predicted proteins | sample 1671111 | NCBI WGS metagenome assembly OOCM01 (sample SAMN06348123, study PRJEB24527) | human gut metagenome | biome: human gut; feature: ankylosing spondylitis patient; material: feces | host: Homo sapiens | place: China | collected 2015-10 | reverse complement strand
TCTGGATGGAAGGGCCTTCACCCATATAAGCACCCTTTGGGGCAGTCAGGTTACATGGTTTCAAAAATTATAGCAAAAAATTATCCCCGTTTCGACAGCAAACGGGGATAACAGAGTTATGTTTGTTTTTTACGACCATCTTTCCGTCTGGCGAAAAACGTGTTATAATGCGGAATAACCGCGGCAATGACCGGAAACCTGCGGTTCCCGGCGGCAGCGGCGATGAGAAAACACACCTATCAGCGCGTTCCGTCACGGCGCGGCTGACCGGTCAGAAAGGAAGTGAGGTCTCCATGCGCGGAAAACGGGAACTGCCCCGGAAGCGCCCGCCGATTCTGCTGTTTGTTCTGATTTTTGCCGCAGGCTTCCTCGCGGGGACGCTTTTCTGGCACTTCCGCCCTTTTGACGCGTCCGTTCCCTCCGGGGGAACAGCCACTCTGCCGGACACCTCTGCGGGAACGGAAGTCTCCCCGGAGCCGGAGCTTCCCCCGGCCCCGCCGCAGGAAGAAGAACCCTCAGCTGAACCGGCGCCCTTTGTCATTTCCTTTTTGGGGGACTGCACCCTGACCTCCAGCCACCACACCAACCACTTTGAAAAGCTGGTGGGGGACGATTACGCTTATCCCTTTTCCAACGTGGCGGAGCTTCTGCTGGCTGATGATCTGACGCTGGCCAATCTGGAATGTTCCTTTTCCCCCCGCCGTCTGGAGTCCGACTCGGAATACGCCTTCTGCGGCGATCCCAACTATGTGCAGGCTCTGGTGCTGGGCGGTGTGGAGGCTGTCACCCTGTCCAACAACCACACCCGCGATTTCGGTGACGCCGGCCTCCGGGACACTGAGGCCGCACTGGCGGAATACGGCGTTGCCGGGATCCCCGGCAATCAGGAGCAGTGCTTCGAGCTGCGCCACGGCAATGGGGACACCCTGCGGCTAGGGGCCTACGTCCACCCCTTCAACGGCTCCGCCAAGCAGATGGAGGATGGCTGCAAACGGCTCAAGGACGAGGGGGCGGATATCATTGTGGCCTTCATGCACGCCGGGGCCGAAAAAACCTACGTCCCCACCAAGCGGCAGACGGCGCTGGCCCATGCCGCCGTGAAAGGCGGCGCGGATGTGGTGGTGGGGACCCACCCTCACGTTTTACAGCCCATAGAAGCCTATCAGGGCAGCGTGATCCTGTACAGCATCGGCAATTTCTGCTTCGGCGGCAACCGCAGCCCCTCGGACAAGGATACGGTCATCGCCCAGCTCACCGTGTCCGGCAGCGGCGAGGACCGTTCGTGGGAGATGTCCTATATTCCCTGCTGCGTCAGCAGCGTCTCCACCCGGAACGATTACCGGCCCACCCCCTATCCGCCGGATACGGCGGCTTACCGGCGCTGTTTTCAGAAGCTGGACGGCACCTTCCGTCCCCCGGTCCCCAAGCCTGAGGCAGCGGAGACCCCCCCTCTGCCGCCGGAACCCACGCTCGGTGCAGAACTCCTCTCCCCCCTGCCGGACGGCGGCGTGATCGGTGACCCCCCAGCCAAACCGGAAGAATAATACGCAAAAAGAGCCGCTGACGCGGCTCTTTTTGTTGTGTCAGCTCAAATTTGAATCGTTGATTCCGGCGTTACTCCGCCGCGCTTTCCAGCTTCTTGGCCTCTACGATGAACTGCTCGATGGTGTTCTGCTCCTTCAGCTCTGCCAGAACGCCGTTGATGAACTCGGCCAGCTCCGTGTTCCCCTTCTTGACGGCGATGGAGTAGCCGTCACTGGTTTCCGGGATGCCGAGATCCACGGCGGCCAGATCCTCCTTGGCGTCCGCATAGGACAGCACGGTCATGTAGTCCAGAAATACGACATCCAGCTTTCCGGCCTCCAGCTCCATGACCAGATCCTGTACCTTGGCAAGGCCGACCGTGGTCTCCTCACCGCAGTAGGTAACGCAGTTGTTATAGGGCTTGGAGCCGGTCTGCGCGCCGCCCTTGACCCCCTTCAGATCATCCAGACTGGCGTACTTGTCCGCATCCTCGGCCCGCACCAGAATCAGGTTTTTGGCTTCCAGATAGGGATCGGAGAAGTCGGTGGTCTTGCGCCGTTCCTCATCCGCGGTCAGGCCGGCGATGACCAGATCGAACTCGTCATTGGCAAGGCTCATCAGCAGATTGTCAAAGGACATATCTACAATTTTCAGGGATACACCCAGCTTGTCGGCAATGGCCTGAGCGGTCTCAATGTCGATGCCCTCGAACTCGCCTGCATCGGTGGTCATCTCATACGGAGGGAAGGTTGCGTTGGTAGCCATGGTCAGCTTGCCGGCCTCAACGGTGGTCAGCTCGCCAGCGGCAGCGCTGGTAGAAGCAGCTTCGGAAGAAGCGGCAGCAGAGCTTGCCACGGAAGAAGCGGTGCTGGAAGCAGAACCGCCGCAAGCGGTCAGAGCCAGAGCAGCAACAGACAGACCGGCAGCTGCCAGAAAGCTGCGACGAGAGATCTTTTTCATATCAAAACACTCCTCAAATGTACTGTATAATTTTTCAGCCGCCAAAGACGATGCGATTCATCGGAACTCCGGCGAACGGATTTAGTATAAGTTGTACAAAATGAAAAGTCAATACTTGTGCAAAAAATCTGACGAATTGAAACCGAATTGAAATCAATTATGCATTGCCCGGCAAGAAAAATGTGTATATATGCAAAAAGCTTCCTCTTTGGGGAAGGCTGACAAACGTTCACAGATACCGCGCGATCTCGTCTTTGCTGCGCTTGGGCACACAGTAATCCCGGTTTTCGTCCAGATAATACTTCACACCGGTCTCAGCAGTCAGCGGCACGACGTGGGATTTATGGGCCGGGTAGCCGAATGCCACCATAAAAACCAGCTTCTGCGGGTCGGCGATGCCCAGCATCTCACTGAGGACAGGCTTGTTGATGGCACCCATGATGCAGCTGCCCACCCCCTTGTCCCATGCAGCGAGGGTCATGTTGGCCAGCGCAATGCCGGTGTCGGTGGCAAGGTCGCCGGGGATGGAGGTGTCCTGCACCACAGCTGCATACAGGGTGGGCAGTTCATCGGCCTTGGGCGTGCCCTGCTCCGGCGGCAGGTAGGCCGCCCACTTGACCAGCGGCTGAACGCGGGCCACATCCTCGGGCTTGTTCACGATGACCAGCCGCACGGCCTGACGGTTGGCACCGCAGGAAGAAAGCCGCACGGCCTCGATGATATCATCCACCACATCCTGCGGGACGGCTTTCTGCGCAAAACGGCGGTAGGTGCGGCGGGAAACGAGAGACTCCATAACAGACATTTATGATCGCTCCTTTTTGACCAAATCAGATACTACGCTTTAATAAAGTATAGCAGATGCTGCCCTGCCTTGCAAGGCGGGCGGCCCGGCAGCTCTGGCTGTTGCAGCTGTAGGCGTACTGGCAGGCTGCTCCAAGGATGATATTGAAGAGATCGTAACGAAGGACGTTAAGGTTCTGTTCATGTGCAACGGCGCGGGAGAAGGCGGATGAGCTGGCTGGCGACTGGTGCACGATCGACGCCGACGAGAAGGCTCCCTTCCCCATCAACTGGCAGGATTGCACCATCCGTATTGCAGCAAAGAAGAACTGATTGACCGGTTTGTAAATTGCTCTGGAAGACAGAAAAGGGTCGCGGCTTACAATGAGCCGCGACCCTTTTCTGTATGGCGAAATTACTTTCGTTTCGGGATGGGAACGCTCAGCACCAGCGAGATGCCAACGGCCAGTGCCACAGCAACTTTAAAAGTACTGATGCCGTTGGAGAGCGCCAGCGCGTTGTTGCCCTGAATGAAATAATAGGCGGTGTAATAGATGCCCGCACCGGGCACCAGCGGAAAGATTCCGCTCAGCAGGAACACCGTCACCGGCGTTTTGAGCAGGATGGCAAATACCCGGGTGAGGATGGTGAGCGGGATCACTGCCAGAAGGGAAGCGGCGGCGCTGTCGGCATCCAGCATCACCGCCAGCTCATAGATGAGCCAGCCTACCGCACCCACCAGACCGCAGAAGGGCAGGCTTTTGCGCGGGCAGGCAAACAGGATGGCAAAACTCAGGGTGCCGATCCCCGCAATGAAGAACTGCGCGGTCAGTTCGCCGATCTGTGTACTGGTAAGCATCATGCAACCACAACCCCCGTAAAGAATGTATAAAGGCTCAGCACAAGGCCGGTGCCGATGGCGATGCTGGCCGCGATGAGCAGCGCATCGATCATGCGGATGGTGCCGGACAGGTAGTCGCCGTGGACGAAATCCCGGATACCCATGGTAAAGGCGATGCCCGGCGTCAGGATCATCAGCGAGCCGATGATGGCGTGGCTGGCAGAGGTGCGCAGCAGGTCGCACCCGAGGATGCACACCAGCGTGATGAGCGCCGCGCAGCTGATCTTGCGGAAACCGCCGGGCAGCTCATGCTGCTCGCACAGCAACAGGTAGCCGCTGGCCAGAAAGCCCGCCAGCGCGGCGGCAAGTGCGCTGCGCAGCGTCCCGCCGAAGAGCAGCGCAAAGCAGAAGGCGCCGCACATGCCGGAAAGCAGCTGCACGTGATCCTTGGGGAAAGGGATGCGCCGGGCCAGCACCAGACGGCTTTCGGCTTCGTCCAGCGTCATCTCCCCGGCGGCGATCTCGCGGGAGAGGGCGTTCACCGCCGCCACCCGGCCCAGATGGGTCGTGCGGGTGGGTACATTGCGCACCTCGCTGATCTCGGCGGTGCCGGCGCTGGCAAAGATACCGTTGGTCAGCACATAGACGTGGAACTCCCGCAGGTGGAAGCTGCGCGCCATGATCTCCATGGTCTGCTCCACCCGGAACACCTCCGCACCATTTTCCAGCAGGGTCTGCCCTGCGGCCATGATAAAATCCATGATGCGGCGGCGCAGCTCTTCATCGGGAAAATGGTCTCTGCTGTTCATTGCCTGCTCTCCTTGCAAAAGATGATACCCTATTTTATCATGTGCACCAGCCGCATACAAGGGTGTATAATAAAAAGCTCTGGAAATACCAGAGCTTTCTTGCAGAAAAGGTCGGAATATGTTATAATCGTCCTGTCGCTGAAAAGCGATCGAAAGGTACTGCACATACGGCAGGCGGTTGGCCCTCACTTCCGGAAGGAGGTGAGAAGATGCCTATTACTTTGACATTCCACTTGTTTGGATTTACGTTTACGATCAAGGTAAGAAAGTAAAAACCGCCACCCCGGCAGGTGACGGTTTTTCTTTGATAAAAGTTAAGCCAAAAACCTAAAGGGCTAACCGCTTGTCGCATTGCCTTTTGTAATTATAGTATAACCTTTTTTGTGCGCATTGTCAAGCAAAACGGGCGCAGTGGCAGGTCGGAAGCCATATCCCTACCCAAAAACTTCGTTGAAGGTGTTGACAAATGCCGCCAATGGGTTTATTATAGTGTCAATATCACAAAAATGGCTGTGAAGAGAAGAGTAGGCCTTCGCATTGATCCTTACCAGAGAGCCCGGGCGGTGAAAAAGGGCAGGAAACAGGAAGCTGAAAATGGTCTCGGAGTCGTGCGGACGAGGCGCAGGAGTGCTAAGCCCGCAACGGGATGCGCCCGTTACAGCGTCCGGCTGTAAGCAGCACACGCTGCCGCAGCATCGAGGCTGTATCCGTAAGGATGCAGTGAACCAAGGTGGTACCACGGAAGTATGTTCATGCCTCCGTCCTTGCAGAGCCTAAGGCTCGTAAGGACGGGGGCATTTTTTCATGCATCCGTTCAAGGCCGCGCGCGGAAAGGTGCCGTGCGGGCTGCAGAACATTATAAAACAAATAGAGAGGGAACAAAACTATGATTACTCGTCGCGATTTTCTGAAAGTTACCGGTGTGGCAGCCGCAGCCGCTGCCCTGACTGCCTGCGGTGGTTCTTCTTCCACTGCTTCTTCCGCCGCTGCATCCGGCAGCGTGGCATCCTCTGCCGCAGCTAAGCTGGATAAGATCAAGGTGGCTGTGCCCAACGATACCACCAACGAGGCCCGCGCCCTGACCCTGCTGGAGAAGAACGGCTTCTTCAAGCTGAAGGCAGACGCCGGCCTGACCGCCACCAAGAACGACATCGAGGAGAACCCCCTGAACGTCACCGTGGACGAGGTGGAGGCCGCTCAGGTGCCCAACGTCCTGCAGGACGAGGACTACGCCGTCATCAACTCCAACTACGCCATCTCTGCCGGTCTGAACCCCATGACCGATGCACTGGCCATGGAGGACGGCTCTTCTGCTTACGTCAACATTCTGGTGTGCAAGGACGGCAATCAGGAGGAGCCTAAGATCAAGGCTCTGGCTGCTGCCCTGCAGAGCCAGAAGGTGAAGGACTTCATGGACGAGACCTACAAGGGCTCCGTGGTGTCCGTTGTGGAGAACCCCACCGACGGCTATGATTCCACTGTGGACTATGACGCTCTGAACGGCCAGACCGTCAGCTGCGCCGCTACTCCCGCTCCCCACTGCGAGGTGCTGGAGGTGTGCAAGGAGATCCTTGCCGCCAAGGGCATCACGCTGGACATTCAGGAGTACGACGACTATGTGATCCCCAACCAGGTCGTCGAGGACGGTCAGGTAGACACCAACTACTTCCAGCATCAGCCGTATCTGGACAACTTCAACGCCGAAAAGGGTACCCATCTGGTGACTGTTGCCGGTATTCATGTAGAGCCCATGGGCATCTACGGCGGCAAGCAGGACAGTCTGGCACCCATCGAGGGATAAGCTAAAGGAGCAATTTCTGTGATCGAACTCAAGTATCTTTCCAAGACCTTCCAGATGAAGGATGGCGCGGTGAAAGCGCTGCAGAACATCAACCTCACCATTCCCGATGGCGCAATCTACGGCATCATCGGCATGTCCGGTGCGGGCAAATCCACGCTGGTGCGCTGCATCAACCTGCTGGAGCGCCCCACCGGCGGCAGCGTGGTGATCGACGGCGTGGCGATGGAGACTTTGTCTCCCGCCTCGCTGCGCAAGCGCCGTCGGGAGATCACCATGATCTTCCAGCAGTTCAACCTGCTTATGCAGCGCACCTGCCTGAAGAACGTCTGCTTCCCCATGGAGCTGGCAGGCGTAAAGAAGGCGGAGGCCGAAAAGCGCGCCATGGAACTGCTGGAGATGGTGGGTCTGCCGGATAAGGCCAACGCCTACCCGGCACAGCTGTCCGGCGGTCAGAAGCAGCGCATCGCCATTGCCCGCGCACTGGCTACTAACCCCAAGGTGTTGCTGTGCGACGAGGCTACCAGTGCGCTGGACCCCAACACCACCCACTCCATCCTGACTCTGATCAAGGATATCAACCGCAAGCTGGGCATCACCGTGGTGGTCATTACCCACCAGATGAGCGTGGTGGAGGAAATCTGCGACAGCGTGGCCATTCTGGACGGCGGTGTGGTCGTGGAACAGGGCTCGGTACAGGAAATTTTTGCAAACCCCAAAACGGCGGCTGCCAAGCGTCTGGTAGCCCCCAACGGCGGCAGCGCAGCGCGGGATCTTTCCTGCTTTGCGCCGGATGACCATGTGGTGCGCGTTACCTTTAATGGTTCCTCCACTGCAAAGCCGCTGGTGGCAAGCCTTGCCGCCGAAAAGGGCATTTTGGTGTCGGTGCTCAGTGCCGATACCCGCGATCTGAGCGGCCAGTGCTACGGCTCTATGCTGCTCAAGCTGCCCGCAGAACTTGCGGTCGCACAGCAGGCTGTGGAGTATATGCGCAGCCAGTCCGGCGTAACGGTAGAGGAGGTGACCGGTATATGAATATCGCAGCTTACGGCTTTGCCATCTGGGAGACCTTTTATGTGACGGTGCTCTCCACCGCCTTTGCGCTGGTGTTGGGTCTGCCGCTGGGCGTGCTGCTGGTAGCCGGTGACAAGGACGGCATCCTGCCCCTGCCCGGTTGGCTGATGCACCTGATCAACATTGTCATCAACATCCTGCGCAGCGTGCCCTTCCTCATTCTGATGATCTGTGTGTTCCCGCTTACCCGCGCCATCGTGGGCACTACGGTGGGCACCAAGGCTACCATCGTTCCGCTGGTGGTCGCCGCCTTCCCCTTTGTGGCACGTCTGGTGGAGACCAGCCTGCGGGAGCTGGATGAGGGCGTGGTGGAAGCTGCCCAGAGCATGGGCGCTACCCCGTTCCAGATCATCACCAAGGTCATGATCCCGGAGTGCCTGCCCGGGCTGATCTCCAGCATGACCACTGCGCTGACCACCATTCTGGGCTACTCCGCCATGTCCGGCGTTATCGGCGGCGGCGGTCTGGGCAAGATCGCCCTGTCCTACGGCTACTACCGCTACCAGACCGATATCATGATCGTCTGTGTGGTGCTGCTGGTGCTGATGGTGCAGGCGTTCCAGTCTGTGGGTACCCTGTGGGCAACCAAGAGCGATAAGCGCCTGCGGAAATAAGAAGCTTTGAATTTTCGATTCCCCGCCGGAGGCAGCCCCTCCTGCGGGGAATCGTCCTTCCCGACCAAAAAACAAGCAAAGGAGTATGTTGTATGAACCGTGATACCATCTGTGTGCAGGGCGGCTACACCCCCGGCAACGGCGAGCCCCGTCAGATCCCCATCATTCAGTCCACCACCTTCAAGTACGCTACCAGCGAGGACATGGGCAAGCTGTTCGATCTGGAGGCAGACGGCTATTTCTATTCCCGCCTGCAGAACCCCACTTGCGACATGGTAGCCAAAAAGATCTGCGAGCTGGAAGGCGGCACCGCCGCTATGCTTACCTCCAGCGGACAGGCCGCAAACTTCTTTGCCCTGTTCAATATCTGCGAGGCAGGGGACCACATCGTAGCCTCCAGTACCATCTACGGCGGCACCTTCAACCTCATCTCGGTCACCATGGCTAAAATGGGCATCACCGCCACTTTCGTAGACCCCCTGTGCACCGAGGAGGAGCTGAACGCCGCCTTCCGGCCCAATACCAAGGTGGTGTTCGGCGAGACCATCGCAAACCCCGCCCTGACCGTGCTGGACATTGAAAAGTTTGCCAAGGCCGCCCACGCCCACGGCGTGCCGCTGATGGTGGACAACACCTTCCCCACACCGGTCAACTGCCGCCCCTTTGAGTGGGGCGCGGACATCGTGACCCACTCCACCACCAAGTACATGGACGGCCACGGCGCAGTGCTGGGCGGTGCCATCGTGGACGGCGGCAAGTTCGACTGGATGGCGCACGCCGAGAAGTTCCCGGGTCTGTGCACCCCGGACGACAGTTACCACGGCATCACCTACGCCGAGCGCTTCGGTAAGGAGGGGGCTTTCATCACCAAGGCCACCGCGCAGCTCATGCGGGACTTCGGCTCCATGCAGTCCCCCATGAACGCCTATATGCTGAACCTTGGTCTGGAAAGCCTGCACGTTCGGATGCAGCGCCACTGCGCCAACGGTATGGCGGTGGCACAGTTCTTGGAGAACCACCCCAAGGTGGCCTATGTGAACTACTGCGGGCTGGAAAGCAGCCCCTACCACGCACTGGCTCAGAAGTACCTGCCCAATGGCAGCTGCGGCGTGGTAAGCTTTGGTCTGGCCGGTGGACGTCAGGCTGCCAGCACCTTTATGAAGGAGCTGAAGCTTGCCGCCATTGAGACCCATGTGGCGGATGCCCGCACCTGCTGCCTGAACCCCGCCTCCAGCACCCACCGTCAGATGAACGACGAGCAGCTGGCTGCCGCCGGTGTGCCCGCCGAGCTGGTGCGCATGAGCTGCGGTCTGGAATCCGCCGAGGATCTCATCGCCGATATCGCGCAGGCACTGGATAAGGTCTGATGCCTTCCCGTGAAATCAAAAATCATGATACCCCTGAAGATGGCAAAGCGAACGCGGCGCCATTTTTGAATCGTCTAGCAAAGGAGCGACTTTCCTATGCCGCTGATCATTCCCAAGACCTTACCCGCCTTTGACGCCCTGTATGAAGAAAACGTCTTTGTCATGCACCGGGAGCGGGCGCTGGCGCAGCATATCCGCCCGCTGGAAATTTTGATCCTGAACCTGATGCCCACCAAGATCGCCACCGAGACCCAGATCGCCCGGCTGCTGGCCAACACCCCGCTGCAGGTGCACATGACCCTGCTGCAGACGGCCAGCCATGCGGCTACCCACGTCTCGGCGGCGCATCTCGAGTCCTTCTACAAGACCTTCGAAGAGGTGAAGCACAACCGCTACGACGGCATGATCATCACTGGTGCGCCGGTGGAGACCATGGATTTTGAGCAGGTGGACTATTGGCCGGAGCTGTGCGAGATCATGGATTTCAGCGAGACAAACGTCTACTCCACCCTGCATGTGTGCTGGGGTGCGCAGGCGGGCCTGTACTACCACTACGGCGTGCACAAGCAGCTGCTGCCCGAAAAGATGTTCGGCGTGTTCGAACACCGGGTCACCCGCCCGGCAAATCCGCTGGTGCGCGGCTTCGACGAGGTGTTCTATGCGCCCCACAGCCGCCACACTGGTATCAGCCGGGAGGACGTGGACAACTGCCATGCCCTGCGCATCCTCGCCGAGAGCGACGTGGCCGGGCCGTTCCTCATGAGCACTGAGAACGGGCGGCAGATCTTCGTCACCGGCCACCCGGAGTACGACAAGTACACGCTGGACGCCGAGTACAAGCGGGATGTGGCCAAGGGACTGCCCATCCATGTGCCGGTGAACTACTACCCGGACGATGACCCGGCAAAGCCGCCACTGTTCCGCTGGCGTGCCCATGCGCATCTGCTGTACGAAAACTGGCTGAACTACTATGTCTACCAGAACACCCCCTATGATCTGGGGGATATCCAGCGGGTAAAGCACGGAGAGTAAATAACAGAAAGGCGATGCCGCATGGCATCGCCTTTCTGTTATTTTTTACGTTTTACTGGCTTTTTCTTGCGCACGCTGTAGCCGAAGGTGCCCAGCTTTCTGCCAAGCGCCAGATACTCGCCATGGCTGTAGACGATCAGTTTTGCCTTGTCAAGGCACAGCTTGCCGGTCTCGTCCAGCAGGCTCTCGTCCACGTCGCAGGCCACCACTTCGGCAAGAAACAGGTCGTGGCTGCCCAGCGGGATCATCTGAGTAACTTTGCATTCCAGATTGACCGGGCTTTCTTCCAGAATGGGACAGCCGGTCAGAACGCTGCCGGGTGCTGCGTGCAGGCCGCAGGCAGCAAATTTGTCCACATCGCGGCCGCTCTTTACGCCGCA
>OOCM01002695.1_pt1 | contig 11186 bp, 8 predicted proteins | sample 1671111 | NCBI WGS metagenome assembly OOCM01 (sample SAMN06348123, study PRJEB24527) | human gut metagenome | biome: human gut; feature: ankylosing spondylitis patient; material: feces | host: Homo sapiens | place: China | collected 2015-10 | reverse complement strand
AAGGAAGCACTTCCCCGAAAGAGCGCGTTAATATAGTTTACAGACCCGCGACCGGAGACGTGCAGGAAGATGTAGAGCTGCCTCTTAAGCTGATGGTGCTCGGGGATTTCACGCTTCGCAAGGACGATACGATGCTGGAGGACCGCAAGCCTATCAGCGTAGATAAGGATAATTTCGACAAGGTTATGCAGAGCCAGGGGCTTTCGCTCCAGCTCCAGGTGCCGAACAAGCTTTCCGACGATCCGGACGCTACGCTCAGCGCCGACCTGAAGTTCGAGACGCTGAAGGATTTCGGCCCCGACGCCCTCGTCCAGATGGTGCCGGAGCTCGCGAAGCTGATGCAGCTGCGCGAGGCGCTCAAGGCGCTCAAGGGTCCGCTTTCCAACGTCCCGAATTTCCGCAAAAAACTCCAGGACCTCGTCAACGACGAGAAGACCCGCGACGCCCTGCTTCAGGAGCTGGGCATAGACGCAGAGGAGGATAAGTAAGGATGGCTGAGGAACAGAGAGAGGCTATGGAGCAGCAGGCCGCGGCTCCCGTTTCCAGTCTGCTGGACGAAATTATAGAGGCGTCGAAGATCAAGCCGACAGACGAAGGCTACGACGTTACGCGCGCGGGGCTGCAGGAGTTCATCCGCGAGATAGCCGCGAGCGGCACGACGCCGAAGGTGTGGGAGACGAGCGGCGCCGTGGCGAGGGTCGCGGCGAGACCGATCAGGTAGGCGTCGATCACGACGTTCAGCCCTTTCCACCGGGTCCGGCAGCGGCGGCAGAGCGGCACGCCCCAAGCGAGGATGGCCGCCACGGCGACGAACGACAGCTGAAAACTGATGTCGCCCAGCCAGCTGGGATTCCAGACCAGCATCCCGAATCCCGCCGCGGCCAGGGCGTTCAGCCCAACGTATTCCGACGCCGAGGCCAGCGCCGCCTGCAGGACCGTGCACATCGCCGCGGCCCGGACGGCGCTGGGCGGAAACCCCGCCGCCGCGACGAAAAGCCACACGGCAACGTCGACGCCATGCTGCTCGTCAATGTCGAGCTTGGAGACCCTTGCGTTGCCTTGCTTGAGGAGCATGAGGAGATGCCGGTGCTTGCCATTGCCGATGCCTCCGTGGTCGGCAATCTGCCGAGTCTGTCAAGCGCCGACGCCGATGCCGTGCGCCGAGCGGTGCGATACCTGTATGATCTCGGACATCGTCAGATCGCCCGCGTCGGCGGTCCCGAATCGCTTGCGCACTCGTATATTCGCGATTCCGCCTTTGCGGACGTCGCTTCCGAGCTGGGCATGCGTTATCGTTGCCTGCACACCGACTACACGCCGGAAACCGGTCGCGAGGCCACGAAGCGCCTGCTGGCGTTCTCTGAGCATCCGACGGCGATCATCTACGACAATGATGTGATGGCGTTGGCTGGCCTTGGCGTGGCAGCTTCGCAAGGCATCAAAGTACCGGAGGAAATCTCCATCATGTCGTGGGATGATTCCCTCATGTGCACCGCGGCCTATCCGAATCTGACCGCCATGGGCCGTGACGTGGTCGATACCGGTAAGCAGGCCGCCGGATTGCTGCTCAAGCTGATCGGCGGCGAGCGTGTGGGGCATCTGATGGAAGGGCCGTACGAATTGCGTGCCCGCGCTTCGACCGGTCCCGCTCCGGCAGCGGAATAAGATGCGATGATGAGTTAATGCGATGATGAATTAAAAAATTGCGATTGCGCATTTGCTGCGCCCTGACAAGGGCAGGATGAAGGCGAGCAGCGAGCCGATCACGGCAATCACCGCAAGGGTAACGCCATACAGGATCGCGACGGTGTTGCCGGACTGCTTTGACATGTACCACAGGTCGAACGGCGCGAGTCCCCAGAACAGCCCGGGAATCGCGGATTGGAAATCAAAATCTGAAATCTGAAATCGTAATCTGAAATCAAAAAGCGCCCGTGCCCCTCGCTTGAGGCATGGGCGCATTGTTGCCTTACGACTTCAGGCGCGCTTCTGTGTGATCTGATAGGCGGCGAACAGCACGACCAGCCAAATCACGCCGGCGACCACTGCGATGCGATAGCTTGCGGAGAAGCACATCAGCACCACGACCAGCAGCATGAACGCGATCACCACATACGGCGTCACCTTGGCGAACGGCAGCTTGAACGCAAGTTTGTCAAGCGCCTCCTGGCCCTTCAATCCCTTCAAATCGTTCGGACCGTCGCCGGCGGCGACAACGCGACGGAACTTAATTTCCGTAATCATAATCATGATCCAATTGATCGCAGCGGCAATCGTGGCGATCGACATCAAATAATTGAACGCGAAATCAGGCCATACGAACACCACCACCACGGCGATCGCAATGATGATGGCCGACGTGATCACACCCCCGACCGGAACGCCGCGCTTGTTCAGGCGGCCCAGATACGCGGGCGCATTGCCCTGCTTCGCCAACGAATACAGCATGCGCGAGTTCGCATACAGGCCAGAGTTGTACACGCTCATCACGGCGGTCAGGCACACGAAATTCAGAATGCCGGCGGCCGCATGCACGCCCACCGAGTCGAAAATCTGCACGAACGGGCTGGAATTGCCGTCGATCGTGCTCCACGGCACCACGGCCATAATCACGCCGAGCGCGCAGATGTAGAACACGAGAATACGCCAGATAATGCCGTTCGTGGCCTTCGGGATGGTGGTGCGCGGATTTTCGGTTTCGCCCGCGGTGATGCCGATGAGCTCGGTGCCGCCGAAGCTGAACATCACCACGACCAGCGCCATCAGCAGGCCGGTCCACGTGCCGTCCGCATTGCGAGACATCAGGCCATGCGGCAGGAATCCACCGTCAACGGTAAACCAGTTGGCGAACGACGCGCGAATGCCCGAAGCGGTCGGCACATTCGCGATGATCACATACAAACCGCCGAAAATCATGGCAAGCACGGCCACGATCTTGATGATGGCGAACCAGAATTCAAATTCGCCGAACTTGTTCACGCCCATAAGATTCAGCGCCGCGATGGCCACCAGGAACACCGCCGCCGACACCCACTTCGGAATGTTCGGGAACCAGTAATTTACGAACGATCCAACCACGGCCAACTCCACCATGGCCACGAGCACGTAGTTGAACCAGTAATTCCATCCGGAAATAAAGCCGGCGCGCTTCGACCAGTACTGCGTGGCGTAATAGCTGAACGCGCCCGCCTTCGGATCCTCGACCGCCATTTCGGACAGGGCGCGCACGATCAGGAAAATCGCCAGACCGCCGATCAGATAGGCGAGCAGAATGGCCGGGCCCGCCAGCTGAATCGACTCGCTGGAACCATAGAACAGGCCGGTGCCGATCGCGCCGCCCAATGCGATCAATTGAATATGACGATTCTTCAAAGACTTGCGCAGCGTCGGCGGAACCGGCACATCGTCGGTTTCGCGCGGTTTCTTCGCAACGGTTGCGTCGCTCATGAATGCTTCCTCTTCTTGGGTGCCTCGGCAATATTCGGCAAATTCGGCAAAAGTTTGGCGATCTTGGCGATGTTGCGTTCGGCAGTAGTGGTAGGTGACGCGCCTATGGTTTTTGGCATGGCGCGTCTTCCCCGATTGTAGCTGTAGCGCGTGGATTCGGTTTCATAGTGTTCAATAGTTCGATAGTTCAATAAAATGAAGGTTTTGGGAGCAATGGTTGGTGCTGCTTGAGCGCCACGGGCTGGAGGTCGTCATGGCATTCATCAAAGACATGGTGCGTATGTGGTTGCATGCGTGGAAGCGATTCATCTCCATCGCACTGATCTCGTTGCTGGGCGTCGCCGTGCTTACGGGCATTTACGCGGGTTGCCGAGACGCTTTTCTTGCGACGGATCGTTTTTTCGACACCCAAGGATTGCACGACATTCAGGTGTTGTCGACGGCCGGATTGACCGATGACGATATTGCCGCGCTCCGTAAGATTTCCGGTGTGGCGAAAGTGCAGGGCGAACGTTCGCAAACCGTGACCGTCGATTTGAACGGCAAAAAAACCGTGACCATGCAGGAGATCGGCACGAACGGCATTGACCAGCCGTATCTGCAGAGCGGACGCATGCCGGAGAAGTCCGGTGAGATTGCGGTGACGCGCAAATTCATCAAGGATTCCGGCTACAAAAAGGGCGACCATATTACGGTGACGCCGCAGGATTCGGCGTCTTCTGCTTCTTCTGCGACGTCTTCCGTGTCCGATTCTGCAGAATCGGACAACCAAACGGGCGAAAACGGGTCCCAGATGTCCGATTCTGGTGAATCGGACAATCAGGCACCGGGCTTCCCTGCCGAACTGACCATTGTGGGCGTGGTGCTTGACCCGCAGGATCTCACCAATCCAGACGGCTATTCGGGTACGAACGCGTTCCGTTCCTCCGCTACCAGCGACTACACGTTCTTTGCGCCGTCCGACGGTGTGACCGGCAGCATGTACACGGCCGTCACCGTTCTCGTGAAAGGCGCCTCCGACAAGGACTCGTTCAGTGACGCCTATGACGACACCGTCAGCGAAGTCGCTGACCGCATCGACGGCACGGTACGCAAGAACCGCCAGCAAGCACGCCATCAGGAACTACTCGACGCTGGAACCAAACAGATCGACGAGGCGAAAGCGCAAGCTGACAAACAGTTCGCCGCAGCGCAACAGCAGATCGACAGCAATCGCAGTCAGCTCAACCAGCAAATCGACCAAATCGTCAATATGCAGGCGGGCACGGCTGCAGGGTCCCTCGACGAAACAACCCGTGAAACACTGCGTGAAACGGTAATTGCCGCAAGCCCGCAATTAGCGGAAGCCAAAGCGCAACTCGACCAGGCGCAATCGCAATTGGACCAGCAGAAAAAAGACACCGAACGGACACTGCAATCCAAGCAAAACGAGCTGGAAGACAGCATTCCGCAAGTGCGTTGGTATGTGCAGGACCGGTCGCAAATCGGCGGATTCAGCTCGCTGAAATCTGATCTGGAATCCATCCAATCGCTGGGCAACGCATTCCCGATCGTGTTCTTGCTCGTGGCGGTGATGATGAGTCTGACCGCCATGGCGCGCATGGTCGAAGAGGATCGCGGGCTGATCGGCACATACACAGGGCTCGGCTACGGGCGTCTTGCGGTCGCCTCACGATACCTGTTGTTCGCGCTGTTCGCCTGCCTGATCGGCGGTGGACTCGGCCTGATCGCAGGCTTCCTTGGCATTCCGGCGTTCCTGCTCGTCGTATTGCGAGGCTTGTATGTGATGCCGGACGTACGCTTGGCATACGACTGGCTGTACGGAACGGCCGGAGTCGCGCTGTTCGTGGTCGGCGTGCTTGCCGCAACCGTGTATGCGTGCGCGCAGGAAATGCGACAGAAGCCGGCCAGTCTCATGCGTCCGAAAGCGCCGCGTGCAGGATCGCGCATTCTACTGGAGCGTATCAAGCCGTTGTGGAATCGCATGAGCTTCCTCGGCAAAGTCACGGCGCGCAACATTTTCCGTTTCAAATCGCGTCTGATCATGACGGTCGGCGGCGTGGCCGGCTGCACCGCGCTGATTGTGTGCGGACTTGCGATCAACGACACCGTTGCCGCATTGGGCGCGAAACAGTATCAGGACGTGTATCAGTACGATTTGATGGTGGTCGCGAACGATGATGACGCTGATGCGATGCGGCAGAAAGTCGCTTCGGATGGTCGCGTCACGTCGAGCATGGACGTGCGCGTTGAATCGGGTGATTTGACCGGCGATTCGGGGAGCGAAAGCATTCAGCTGGTTGCCGTGCCCGACAGTGAACGCAGCGAGTTCGGCAAGATGGTCACGTTGCAGCCGGTGCGCTCCAGTTGGGTGGATGGTGCGGCCGATACGGTAAGTCTGGGCGATGACGGCGTGATCGTATCGCAGTCCGCGGCAAGCGCGATGGGCGTCAAAGCGGGCGGTATGGTAACGCTGACCAACGGTGACGATATGCAGGCCGAAGCGCATGTCAGCGCGGTGATCCGCAGTGTGATCGGATCGGACGTGTATGTGAGCGAAACCTATTATCGCCAGCTGTTCGATACTGCTGCATCCGGCACGTCTTCCGCATCTTCCGCGTCCGATTCTGGAGAATCGGACAATCAAAACGGCGAATCCGGTACCTCGAATGGCGCATCGTCAAACGGCCAACAATTGGTGTGGAACGCCATGTATGCGAAGCTCAAAGGTTCAGGCGAATCCCAGGCCGCCTATGCGGAAAAGCTGGAAGACGACGATGCGGTCATGAAAGCCGTGAGCTGCGCGCACATGGCGGAAAGCTTCAAATTCGATCTGATGGGTGCGGTGGTCGCGCTGATCGTGGCGCTCGCGGGCGGGCTCGCGCTCGTGGTGTTGTTCACGCTCGCCAACACCAACGTGTCAGAACGTGAACGCGAGATGGCCACGCTCAAGGTGCTCGGATTCTTCGACAAAGAGGTTCACCACTATGTGAACCGTGAAATGATGGTGCTCACCATGATGGGCGTGGTGCTGGGCTTGCCTCTCGGCCGTTTCGTCGGCGGATTGCTGACGGCTGCGTTGAATATGCCCGCACTGTATTTCGAAGTGGAATGCACGCCGTTGAGTTATGTGATTGCGGCCGGCGCGACCATGGCTTTCGCGCTGCTCGTGCAGTTGTTCGTGAATCCGGTGTTGGATCGTATCGACCCGATTAGTTCGCTCAAATCCGTCGAATAGGCGCATGTCTGAATGTCCGATTCTCCAGAATCGGACAACTAGACGGGTAAAAGTGCGTTACGGTTGTCCGTTTCTCCAGAATCGGACAAGTAATGCGGCGAAAGTGCCCTGTGGTTGTCCGTTTCTCCAGAATCGGACACTTAGAGTGCCGGAAAGGCTCGGATTCGCGTTTCAGTTCTTCGGATAACGGTAGTTGTGTGGCAGTTGCGTGGTGAGCTGCGGGTCCAGGCCGAGTTCCTTCAACTGCCGGTCGATTTCGCGGCGCGCACGTTTCACAAGTTCGGCTCGATATTCATCGCCATGTCCGGCATTGCTATGTGCCGCATCGCCATGTCCCATCGTTCCCATCTTCTCCAGTGCGTCCAATGTTTCCGCCATACGCTTGAGCCGGTCCTGATGGTGCAGCAGCGCACGCACCTGCGCATGTTCGTGCACGATCGTCCGCCAATCGGATGGTGTGTGTGCAATCTCCCGAACCGCGGTGACCGGATGTACGTCGGCCACCTGATATGTGATCGAGCCAAGCAGCGGCATTAGGAACACCGTAATCGCGCCGGCTGCGACCAGTGTTGACGCGGTGTCGCCTTGCATGGTGCCGACCTTCACCGCCAGTGACGTGACGGCGACGATGATCGGCAGCGCGGTCGTGCAATACAGCGCTACGGTGACGCGATGATGCGATGACAGCGGATTCTCGCGTTTGTCGAGCGATAGCGCAACATATACGGGCACCGCGCGAATCAGCATGAGCATTACGATGAACGCGACGAGCAGCGCGGGTCGGCCTGCCACGGCGCGCACGTTGATCGCGGCTCCTGACACCACGAAAAACACAGGAATAAGGAATCCGTAGCCGACGCCTTCCAGTTTCATTTCCAGCGACTTGCTGCCGTCGGGGATGATGTAACGCAGGATGAAGCCTGCGGCGAACGCGCCGAGCACCGCGTCAAGTTCGAACAGTGCAGAAATGGTGACAAGGAAGATGAGCAGGAATGTGGTCAGTCGCATGAGCGTTTGCGATGACGTGTTCGCGTTTTCCGTAAGGAAACGGTACAGGCGATGGCCGGTTTTCAGTGCTTTCGTGGGTAGCATTGCGCACAGTAGACAGATGGTAAGGAACGCGCCGAGCACGAGCATGGTCTGCCAGCCGGTTCGGGTGGATAGCAGGATGGCCATGGCAAGGATTGGGCCGAGTTCGCCCCACGTTCCGTACGAGATGATGGCGTCGCCGATGGGGGTGCCTTCGAGGTTGCGTTCCTTGAGAATCGGCATGAGTGTGCCGAGAGCGGTGGTGGTAAGTGCTATTACCGTGGCGATGCCGTTGATGCCTTGCTTTGCGAAGAATGGAAGCAGGGTCACGACGAGTCCGGCGAGCCCCAAGGTGATGATCCATGTGACAAGGCCGACTTTGCCTTGATGTCCGGCGAGTCGTTTCGGGTCGATTTCATAGCCGGCGAGCAGGAATAGGAACGCCATGCCGAGCTCGCTCAAGAGTTTCACGGCGTCGTTCACCTCGATTACGCCCAGTCCGTACGGACCGAGTGCGGCTCCGGTGACGAGCAGCAGCACAGTTTGTGGAATGAACCTTCCTGGAATCAGCTGCGCCACAATCGGGCTGACGGCCGCCACCGCCATGATGATAGTCAATGAAACGAGCTCTTGCGTCATGTTTCTAGCCTAGTGAGTCTGCATGACGGTGTTCAAGGACGTGATGCCCCATGATGAGCCAAAGGGCACTCTGGGGCAAGGTTAAGTTTTTGTAAATTTTATGGGGGGGGGGTAATTCTATGAGCGTTACTATCTGTGCAAAATGGCGGAACTGTTTTGTTTTGAAGATGGAACTCCTTCTTTTCATTGGGGGAAGGGTGGCTTTATTCGAGGGTTTTAACGAGGGTGCCAATGGGAAAGCTCCGATACGATTCTGAACCAAGCTGTTTAGGCAATATAGGGGGAGGGAAGAATGGTTGATGGAAAATTCACCGCAAAGGAGCGCGCGTATTTGGCCAGTCTTCCCGCGGTGGAAAGCGTGAGCGCGTCGCGTATTCGATATTCAGACCGTTTCCGAGTGGAAGCGATGTGCCGTTATAACGCCGGTGAATCACCGTCAGCCATTTTCCGTGAAGCGGGGCTTGATCCGAAACTGATCGGCTACAAGCGTGTGGAGCGGTGCATCGCGCGCTGGAAGCAGCAGGAACGTGATGAGCGTCGAAAGGGAAAAGGGCCCGCGAACCATTATCTGCAGGATGTCGAAGATGATTTATCGATCGCCGAACTGCAAGGGACTACGCGCGAAGAGGAGACGAATGATCCAACTGAAGCCGACGAATCGCAGAATATGGCGGCGAAGCTTGCTCAGGCGCAACTGACCATCAGCAAATGCGACATGCTCATCGCCAAGCAAGCGTTGCGTATCGACGAGCTGGAACGTGTGCTGCGGAAGTTCATCCAGTGATGGACATGCGGCAGCAGCAGCGCGGTCGGGAGCCGTCTTTCGAAGAAGCCGTCGACATTGCCGATGAGGTGCGGCAGTGGCGCAGAGAACGTAGGAAAGTCATTGCCATGCGGGTGGTTGCGGCGCTGCTGATCATTCTTGCGATAGGTATCGGTGGGTTTCCTACGTTTCTACAGTATCAGTCGGCGCGGGAGCTACGGAATACGTCGGACCGGTCCGCGCAGGCGGTTGCCGGCTGGCCTTACCCCCAGGCTGATGAGGCGTTTGCCGCGGCCAAAGCATATAACAGGCGGCTTGCGGCTTCGGGGCAGCCGATTCTCGGCGAGGCTCAAGACCCGTTCTCCCAAGTGCAGGGCAGCTCGCAGTCCAGTGAATCTGGTGCTGCGGAATCAAATAGCGCCAGTGCGAAGGATGCGGAATATCAAAGTTTGCTCGATTCGGGCAGCGGCGTGATGGGCACCATCCGCATTCCGAAGATTTCCGTACGTCTGCCGATCTACCATGGCACGTCGCAGTCGGCGCTCGCATCCGGATCCGGACATCTGTATGGCAGCAGCCTGCCGGTGGGCGGGCGGAGCACGCATGCGGTGATCACCGGCCACCGTGGGCTGGTCGAGGCGATGATGTTCACGCGCTTGGATGAGATGCACGTCGGCGACTACTTCTACATCGAAGTGATGGGCCGTACGCTCGGCTACAAGGTGGATCGCATTTCGGTGATCGAACCGAATGACACCTCGAAGCTGAAGATTGTGCCCGGCGAGGACCGGGTGACGTTGATGACCTGCACACCGTACGGGGTGAACACCCACCGGTTGCTGGTTTCGGCGGTGCGTTCCGCGATTCCTGGAGTGGTTCCCGAGGAACAGAATGCGGCAAAGGACGCGCGATTGATTGCGATTGCGGTGTCGGCTGGCGTGCTTGTGTCGGGGATGCTGCTTGCCTGGCTGCGTAGACGGCCATGGCATATTCGCAGACATGCGGCTTGGTGGCCGAAACGTGGCTAGCTGTTGCGTTGGCATGCTGAGGCGACATCCGTACGGTTGCGGACATGTGAATAATGTTGCCCCGTCGGACGTCGGGCTTATGTGAATTTCGGGTAGCGCAGATAGCTGAAAACGTTGTTATCACTTGGTTTCGAGGCTATTTCATACCCCCGAATCTCCCGCGCTTAGGGTGTACATATCCATTCCCTTTTCCTTTTATTGTTCAAAATTGGAGCGCCGGAAGTGTATCCGCGTCGGCTGGATGCGTGACTGGTGATGAAGATGTGAATCGTGCACATGCACACGGTGTGTAAGGGGAGGTAGCAGATGAGGCATACGCGAATACAACAGGCAAAGCCCGAGAGGAGCTTTGCTGAACGAATAGTCGCCGTCATCGTTGCGATCGCCATGCTCGGCGGCATGGGCTACGCCACCACTTCCGCCGCGATGGCGGATGATACCGAACAGACCACGGAGCAGCAGGCCGGCATCAGCCTGGGATTGCATGATTACGATCGTAATGCCATCAATAAGGGTCATGCGTTGAAATTCAAGAACGCTGGTCCAGAAGAGTATAACAAATATGTCGGTAATGACAATGGCGCATACACCGGTATTGTGAATAAAACCCTGACAAATGATGGCTATCCGACCATGGCGGCTGATAAGGAATCAGAATCATTGGACTATCTCTTTGGCGGGAAGCCTGATGATGAAGCCGTCACCAGCTACGAGCCGGATGGCGGACTGCTGACATTGGACAAGGATGGGTATTACGGTTTCGACGCCGATTTCCAGAAGGCTACATATGACACGGTGTCGAACAAGTTCACGCGGATCGACTGGACTTGTACGGACCAGGCTAGTACTCCTTGCTTCGCTCCATTTGGAGACGATAGTGAGAATAATAAATATTCTTTCGGCATGAATCTTGGCGCCGAGTTCTACATGCCGGAATACGGCAAGGTTAACAATCAGGACATGGTGTTCGACTTTACCGGCGACGATGATGTGTGGGTGTTCATCGATGATGTGCTGGTGCTTGATTTGGGTGGTATCCATC
>OOCM01002693.1_pt1 | contig 11191 bp, 8 predicted proteins | sample 1671111 | NCBI WGS metagenome assembly OOCM01 (sample SAMN06348123, study PRJEB24527) | human gut metagenome | biome: human gut; feature: ankylosing spondylitis patient; material: feces | host: Homo sapiens | place: China | collected 2015-10 | reverse complement strand
CCCCCAGCCCGGACCAGGCGATGCTCATCGTCCGCTGTCCCAGCAGGGTACGGGGGCTGCCGGCCCAGGCGGCCAGGGCCCTGTCCAGTTCGGGGCCGGGGCTGACGCGGAACTGCGGCCCCAGCGTAAGGTGGCAGCGCACGCCGTCCAGCAGGACCATGGCTTCGGCCTCCACATTGCCGGGATGGGCCTCCAGGATGGCCTTGAGGGCCAGGATGTCCTCCTCGCCCAGGCGGTGGGCCGGTATCTGCACGCAGATGGGCGTATCGCTCTGGCCGCAGGCCTCGGAAAGCAGGGTCACGCTCTGGCCCAGCAGCTTGACCTCGCGGCTGGTCTCTTCGCCGTCCTCGTCGCTGTCGCGGCTCTCGTCCACCTGACTGTCCACCGTGGCCCGCAGGCAAAGGGGCTGTTCGCTCTTGAGCAGCTCGCGGGCCTCGGCATAGGCGCGGGGGAAGAAGGTGACCTCGGCATGGCCGGTAAGGTCTTCCACGCCCACGAAGGCCATGCGCTCGCCCTTGGACTTGGTGATGACCTCCTTGAGGCTGACCACCAGCACGGCGGTGCTCAGTTCGGCCTTGGGGTAGAGGTCGCGGGCGTCTTCCAGCGTGGTCAGGCGCAGGCGGCGCATCTCGCGGCTGAAGGGCTGGAGGGGGTGGCTGGTGAGGAAGAAGCCCAGGGCCTCTTTTTCGTTCTTGAGGCGCTGGTCCTCGTCCATCTCGGGGATGCCGGACTCGGGGCAGTCGAAGCCGATGCCGGGCTGGGGCTTGGCTTCCACCTGCGGGGCCATGGCCAGCAGGGAGATCTGGTTGGAATTCTTTTCCTTGGCTTTTTTCTGGGCGCGGGTGACCACCGTGTCCAGGGCGGCCAGCAGGGCCGCGCGCGAGACGCCGAAGCAGTCGCAGGCGCCGCCCTTGATGAGGGCTTCGAGCACGCGCTTGGTGACCTTGCGCAGGTCCACGCGGCAGCACATGTCGAAGAGGGAGACGTACTCGCCGTCCTTGCGGGCGTCCATGATCTCGGTGATGGCGCTGTCGCCCACGTTCTTGATGCCGCCCAGACCGAAGACGACCTTGCCCTCGCGGGCCGAGAAGGAACGCTGGCTGGCATTGACCGAGGGCTGCACCACGTCGATGCCCATGTCCTTGCAGCAGGAGATGTACTTGAGCAGCTTTTCCTGGTTGCTCATTTCCGAGGTGAGCAGGGCGGCCATGAACTCCACGGTATGGTGCACCTTGAGGTAGGCCGTGAAGTAGGAGATCTGGGCATAGGCGGCGGAGTGCGACTTGTTGAAGCCGTATTCCGCGAACTTTTCCATCAAGTCGAAGATCTCGTCGGCCTTGGCCTTGTCCACGCCGTTCTTCTGCGCGCCTTCCACGAACTTGACGCGTTCCTTGGCCATGGCTTCGGGCTTTTTCTTGCCCATGGCGCGGCGCAGCAGGTCAGCGCCGCCCAGGGTGTAGCTGGCGATGATCTGGGCGATCTGCATGACCTGTTCCTGATAGACGATGACGCCGTAGGTATCGCGCAGGCAGTCGCTGAGGGACTCGTGCGGATAGACCACGGGCACCTGCCCGTGCTTGCGCTTGATGAATTCGTCCACCATGCCGGAACCCAGCGGGCCGGGACGGTACAGGGCCAGCATGGCGATGACGTCCTCGAAGCACGAGGGCTTGAGCATGCGCAGGTACTGGCGCATGCCCGAGCTTTCCACCTGGAAGATGCCGTCGGTGTCGCCGCGGGCGTAAAGATCGTAGGTGGCGGCGTCGGTGAGGGGCAGGTTGTCCAGGTCGGGCGGCGTCTTGCCCTGCAGGGTGATGTTGTCCAGGGTGTCCTGGATGAGGGTCATGGTCTTGAGGCCCAGGAAGTCGAACTTCACCAGACCGGATTTTTCGGTCATGGGGCCGTCGAACTGGGTCACGAGTTCGCCGCGTTTGCCGGTGTAGAGGGGCAGGAACTCGTCCATGGGCCGGGGCGAGACCACCAGACCGGCGGCGTGGGTGGAGGCGTGGCGCGACAGGCCCTCCAGACGGCGGGCCGTATCCAGCAGCTTTTTGACCTGCGGGTCGGTATCGTACAGGTTCTGGAGGTCGGGCTCGGCTTCCAGGGCCTTGTTGATGGTCATTTTCAGGTCGTCGGGCACCAGCTTGGCGATGCGGTCGGTCTCGGCAAAGCTCATGCCCAGGGCGCGGCCCACGTCACGCACAACGCCCTTGGCCTTCATGGTACCGAAGGTGGTGATCTGGGCCACGCTGTCCTTGCCGTAGGTATCCACCATATGCTGGATGACCTCGGTACGGCGGCGTTCGCAGAAGTCCACGTCGATATCGGGCAGGGAGACGCGCTCGGCGTTGAGGAAGCGCTCGAAGAGCAGATTGTAGGGCAGGGGGTCCAGGTTGGTGATGCGCAGCGACCAGGCCACCAGCGAACCGGCGGCCGAACCGCGGCCCGGGCCCACGGGGATGCCGTGGTCCTTGGCCCAGTTGATGAACTCCTGCACGATGAGGAAGTAGCCGGGGAAGCCCATCTCGAGGATGACCTTGAGCTCGTACTGCAAACGGTCGCGGTAGGCCTGCGGGTCGATGTTGGCGCGGTTGGGGTGCTTCTCCAGGCGGCGTTCCAGACCCTCCTCGGCCAGACGGCGGAACTCGGAATCCAGGCTGGCCCCTTCGGGCAGCTTGTAGACCGGGAAATAGTGGTGGCCCATGTCCAGTTCCACGTTGCAGCGCTCAGCGATCTCGGCCGTATTGCTCAGGGACTGGGGCAGATGGCCGAATACGGCCTCCATCTCCTCGCCGGACTTGTAGTAGAGGTCATGGGTGCCGAAGCGCATGCGCTTGGGGTCGTCCATGGTGGTCTGGGTCTGGATGCAGAGCAGCACCTCGTGGGCGTCGGCGTCGTCGGCGTTGAGGTAGTGGCAGTCGTTGGTGGCCACGATGGGCAGCTTGAGATGGTCGGCGATCTCCAGCAGGCCCTTGTTGGCGATCTCCTGCTCGGGCAGGCTGTTGGACTGCAGCTCCAGATAGAAGCGGTCCGGGTAGATATCGGCGTATTCGCGGGCCAGGGCGATGGCGCCGTCCATGTCGCCGGCGTTGAGGGCGCGCGGTATCTCGCCCGCGATGCAGGCCGAAAGGCAGATGAGGCCTTCGGAATACTGGCGCAGCATGGCCTTGTCCACGCGCGGCTTGTAGTGGAAGCCCTCCAGATAGCTGCGGCTCACCAGCTTGACCAGGTTGTGGTAGCCCTCGATGTTTTCCGAGAGCAGGATCAGGTGGTTGCGCTTGCGGGCCAGCTCGGAGGTCTTGTCCAGATGGTCGTGGCAGACGTAGACCTCGCAGCCGATGATGGGCTTGATGCCGAAGTCCTTGCAGGTCAGGAAGAATTTGGCCGCGCCGAACAGGTTGCCGTGGTCGGTGATGGCGCAGGCGGGCATGCCGAAATCCTTGGCACGGGAGCAGAGATCCTTGACGCGGATGGCGCCGTCAAGAAGGCTGTATTCGGTGTGGCAGTGCAGATGCACGAAATCGGACATGCGGGAACTCCGGGCCTCGACGGCCGATGAAGGAAAGAGAAGGCCATGCGCGGCCGGGGCGGTACGGGACGGCCGTGTCCGGCACCGGAAAGCGGATACGGACGCAGGGCCCGCACACGGCGGAGCAAGAGTATAGCAGGTTCGGGAGTGGGCCTCAAGGCTGGGCTCTGTCCTGTTCCGGGAAAGGGCAACGGCATTTCCCGGTATTTCCCGAAGGGCGGAGCTGCGCATGCGGCAAGGGAAACGGGGCGGCGATCGGCGGATCGTCGCCCCGTTTCGTATGGGGAGGGAAAAGTCTGCCCCTGCAGGCAGGCCGCGGGAGTACCGGGCGGGTTCGGGCGCGGCAGGGTATGACAGAGGCGGGATGTGCCGGCTAGATGCGCAGCATGCCGCCCATCAGGGCCGGATCAACGGCGGGCGCTTCCGGGGCGTCGGCAGCGGCGTCGTCACAGGCCAGGCAGCGTTCCTGCCAGTGCTCGGCCACGTTGACGAAATTGCTCACCCAGGTGCCCACATTGGTATCGGTGAGCGCGGCCAGGGGCAGCGTGCCCTGCAGGGTCACGCCCGTATCCTCGCGGGCGGCCAGGGTGAAGCCCTGGGTCTGGTGGAAGAAGGTGTTGGCGTCCAGCAGCGCGGCATACAGCTCGTCACGTTTGCGCGCGGGCAGGGGGGCCACCACGGTGAAGATCATGACCTGGTCCGTAGAGAGGCAGCGCAGGCTGACCTCGAAGTCATCGATGCCCAGCAGGCAGGAGGAATCGCCGTCGCGGGTCTCGATACCGGGCAGGTCCAGTTCACGGGCCAGGGCGGCCAGCAGAGAAGAAAAAGCGGGGTTCATGGCAGGGGCTCCTTGTTAGGGGATCAGGCGTCCTGGGGCTGACGGGCCTGCATGCGGCAGGCCGTGAGCACGCCCTGGCCGTCCGGGGTGATGGTGTAGGTGAAGTCCGCATCCAGCGGCGACTGGGGCGGCGTGTGGTAACGCATGGTCACATCGCCGTTGGCCTCGCGGCGGATGTCGAGGTCCATGGGCGAGTGCTCGTCCTGCAGCACGCCGGTCCGGTTGCTGAGGGTGCGCACCAGGAAGGCGCCGGACTGGCCCATGCTGAGGAGGACCTGCCGTGCCTGCACGTCATTGTCGTCGCAGAGCAGCCGGGCCCGGATGGCCAGATTGTGCGACATGGTGGACGGCCGGCCATGCTCGAAGTCGTTCTTGTCCTCGTCGGTCATGTAGGCGATGTCCTGGATATGGACGGTGCCCTCTGCCTCCGCCGGGATGCCCACACCGCCGAAGCTGATGGTGGGCCGGTAACCGGGAAGGGCGTTTTGTGTGCCGCGGCGGTTCAGGTCTATGGCCATCTCCTTTTCCACATGGGCCATGTCGTCCAGGAGCGCCAGAGGCGTCAGCCTGGGCGGGAAGGCGAAGTCATTGAGATCGAAGCGGGCGCCACCTTCGACGGCTTCCAGGGCCTTTTCCAGGCTCACACCGGCACTGAGCAGGAGCATGCCGGTGAAGGGGGCCGCGGGATCATCCGTGCGGGCCTGGAACATGCCCAGGAGCTTTTCATACATGGCGCTGTTGAAATCACGCTGGCTCTTGGCAGCCAGATCCTGCGGCATGGGCTCCTGGAAGCAGCCCTGCCACAGGGTCTCGCGGCTGAGGGGGCCCTGGGGCTGCTGGGCGCGCATCTCGTCCATGTGCCGCATGGCCACCATGATGAGGGCGATACCGCCGCCCAGGTTCAGCTGGGAAGCCAGGGAGGCCACCTCGCCCACAGACTGACGGGGGGCCAGGCACATGGCATCACGGAGCGTGGCGTCCCTCAGGCCCGGCTTGCCGCAGGCAAAGGCAAAGCATTGCAGGGAGGTCTGGTTGGCCGTGGAAAGATCGCGGAAGAAGTCCGCAGGCGTGCCCTGACGCCCCGCCGCGCTTTCTTCCACCAGCACGCGGTCCATGAGCTGGCCCAGCTGGGCCTTGAGCTCGCCGTCCACACCAAGATGGGTGGCGCAGGCATCCAGGGCGGCGTCGCGGGTCAGCTGCGGATCGATGCCGCAGAGCATGTAGTCCGCGGGCCGGGACTGGAGGGTCTGCATGGTCACGGCATCGGCCATGTCCTGATAGGAAAGCAGCTTCTGGCTGTTGGCCGCCATATCGTTGATGATCCGCTCAAAGGCCTGGCGCAGGGCCGGGGAGGGCTGGAGGTTGTTCTTCGCGTAAAAGTCCTGCAGCGCATGGTCCAGATTGCGGGTATCGCCCACGCCGTTGTTGCCCAGCAGGAAGCGGCGGGCCATCTCTGTGTTGGCCGGGCCCAGGGCCTGCGACATGTTCGATGCCTGGGCCAGGATGTCGCGGGCAACGCGGGCCTTGAGCGGCTTGCCCTGCTGGCGCATGGCGCTGAGCTGCGGGGCCAGGGCATCGGCGATGCCGTCACCGTACTTGTTGCGGATGGCGCCGAGGAAAGCTTCGGCAGTGGCGCGGTGGGTGGCCTTGGCGGTGAAGAAGGCGCTGACCCTGCCGGAAGTCTGGATGCCGCCTTCCGCGGTGGCGACAAGGCGGTCATGGGTGCCGGCTATGTCGGCCAGTCGGGTCAGAGTGGCAACGTTGACGCGATCGATCTGGGGCATGGGATCCCTCCCGGGAAATGGTCGATAGGTGCGGTACGGGATGTACGGGCAAATGCTGTCCTGCATGAAGCAAGCTTCATGCCAGTTCCTTCCAGCCTACAGGGGAAAGCCGGAAGTGTCCATTTTTCTTCGTCCAAAGGCGATCGGGCCCGGCAGGAGCAGGAGACGAGACCCCCGGACTGGCAACGATGTTGCCAGCATGGAGAACAGAACGCGCCGCCATGGGACAAAAAGTGTCACGGCAGCCCCGAAGGACTGCCGCGGCAGGTGCGGGAGGATCCCCTGTCGAGATTTTTGGGATGTCCCGGGAAAGAGCGCGGCGATCAGCCTTCGTAGACCTTGTGGCTGTCCAGCCACAGCCAGCCCAGCAGGCAGGCCAGACCTACCAGGATGGCCATGAGGGCCTGGGCCGCCACGGGGCCGGGCCAGACGGGCAGGGCGCAGAGCAGCATGGACAGGCTGCCGAACAGCAGGCCGCCGCTGTTGATGAGGGCCGTCAGGCTGCCGGTATCGTTGCGCATCTGGTTGAGCATGAGCACCGTGGCCGGGGGGCGCAGGGCGCTGCCGCAAAAACTGATGGGCGCGCAGAGCAGGGCGAAGATGAAGGGCCCCCGAGCCCCCACCAGCAGCAGACCCAGCCCGGCCACTACGACGATGCCCAGATAGGCCGAGAAGAAGAGGCGCCGGGGCGCGGTGCGGAAAAAACGCTCATGCGCCAGCGGGCCCAGCATGCTCATGCCCGCATTGAAGGCGAAGAACAGGCTGTAGGCCTGGGGCGAGAGCCCGAACAGGCCCTGGAAGATATAGGAGGAAAGGGCCAGATAGGCCATGAAGGGCATGCTGGTGGCGGAAAAAAGCAGCAGCAGGCAGCGGAATCCCCGGTGGCGCAGCACCACCAGCAGACGGCCCAGCGTGCGGAAGGCATTGCCCTGCACCGGGTGTGTCATAGTCTCGCGCAGCAGCAGTGTCCCGGCACCGGCCAGCAGGCCGCAGAGCAGCAGGCAGGCGAAGATGCCGCGCCAGTCGGTGACGGCCAGCAGGGCCCCGCCGATGACCGGGGCCAGCATGGGCGCCAGGATGGTGATGGTCTGGATCCAGGTGATGACTTTTTCCATGGCCCGGCCGTGCAGCACGTCCTTGACGATGGCCAGGGCCATGGCGCTGATGCCGCCGCTGCCGATGGCCTGCACGGCGCGCCAGAACAGCAGGGGCCAGATGGACTGGGCCAGGGCCAGGAACAGGCTGGAGACCACATAGAGCAGGGCGCCCGTGTAAAGCACGGGCTTGCGGCCGTATTTGTCGCTGAGCGGGCCCCAGAAGAGCATGGAGGCCCCGAAGAGCAGCAAAAAGCAGGAGATGCTCAGGCTGGAGAGGGCGTCCGTGGTCTGCAGGGCCTGCGTCATGTGCGGCAGGGCCGGCAGGTACATGTCGGTGGAAAGGGGCGCGAAGGCGCTCAGGAAGGCAAGGTAGGCAACCAGCCAGCGGTTGCCGGGAGCAAAAACTTTTTTGGGCATACGGGAACTCCATGCCCTCGTGTGAACGAAGGCGTGGTTCCGTGCTAACCAAGTTCCGCCCGATGTGCAATGAAATCCGTTTTCGTCCACCGGCGGGGCGTGGGCTTTTTTCGCACAGGGCCGGCAGACAGCTCCGGGAGGGCCTGCCGTCTGCCCACGTCACGGAGGCGGCGGGCGCGCTGCGTCTCAACCGTATACGCGGCACAGCCCGCACCGCGGCATCGCGCGGGGCCGTGCGGTGGCAGGGCCCGCTTTTCGTCCGGCAACGGGCAACAAAAAAGGACGGGCCCGTGCGGACCCGTCCTTGCAAAATGCGGTGAGAGCGTGCCTAGCGCAGGGCGGACACGATGTCCGAGGCCGAGGGCGAGGCCAGCACCTTGCCGTCGGCGATGACGGCCGGGATGCGCTTCACGCCGTAATAGCGGGAGATCTGCACGGCCTGGTACATGTTCACGTTGCCGGCATTGTAGCAGTAGCGGGCCACGTCCAGTTCCTGGCTGGAAGGCACGGCCGGACGCAGCTTGCCCATATAGGCGTAGTGGATGGGCAGGTCGCTGGGCTTGACGGTGGCATCGTACTCGTTGGTGAAGGGCACGCTGCGCCCCTGCTTCTTCTGGGCGGCCTTGATGCGGTTCCATTCGCTGAGGGCGTGGCTCATGTAGTCCATGGCCTGGCCCTTGCGCTCATAGCTGATCCAGATGCCCATGCCCATGAGGTCGGTACCGTAGTTTTCCGAATTTTTGGCAAAAACGGCGATCTTGGCGTCAGCGGGAGAAAGCTTGGCCGAGGCATCGCGCACGGCCTGCCAGACGCGGGCGCTGTCGGGCGAGGCAAAGTCCAGCAGCACGATGATCTCGTGCGGGGCCGTCTTGTTGCCGAAGAACACGGGGTAGATCTCTTCGCGCCAGTGGGGGCGGTAGGCGGCCTCGTCCTCGATGCTCTGGCGGTCGGCGCCCATGGCCTGCACCATGGCCATGCCTTCAGCGGAAAGGGTACGGGTGTTGGGCAGGCTCTTGTTCATCCAGGGGTTGAAGGCATTGGCTTTGGCAGCGGGGGCTGCCTGTGCCACAGGCGTCAGGTCGGCGCTGCCGTTGCCCCCCATCAGACCACAGGCAGAGATCAGGCCGCAGACCAGCAGGGCCAGCGGCAGGCGCAGGACATTCTTCACTTTTCCTCATCCTTTTTGACAGTTGGCAAGGCAGCTACGGCATCTTCCAGATGCCGCAGCCAGATATCGGCAAAAGCGCGGTATTCGGCCGTGCCCCGCACCACGGGCGCGCAGGTGTGGCCGGCGGCCTCGATGCGGGAACGCCAGGAATCCGGCGCGTCCCCGGCCATGTCTTCCAGAGTATGGCGCCCCACCACGGAGAGCAGGGGCATGAGCCAGACACGGCGGGACGTGAGGCGCGGCAGCAGGGCCTCCAGCTCCAGGGCACCGCTCATGGTGCCCACATGCACGCGGGCGTCCAGGGCCTGCACGGCCCCGGCAAGGGCCGCATACGCGGTCACGGCCTGCTTGCGGCTGCCGTGGCCCATGAGCACCACGTCCTCGTCGGCCCGGCGTTCTTCGGGCAGGTGGGCCAGCACGGCCTGCGCGGCGGCCCGGATGTCCTCGTCACAGGCCAGCAGGGGCGTCCCTATGCTCACATGCAGGCCGTCCAGACGCCCGGCCTCGTCCGCATCGGCGCGCACGTCGGTATGTTCGCTGCCGGGGATGATCTGCAGGGGCTGCACGGCCACATGGGTGAAATTTTCTAGGCACAGGCGGCGCAGGGCCTTGAGCACGGAATCGTTTTTTTGCCGGGCACGCGTCAGACGGGTGCGCAGCAGCTCCGAAGAAAGGGCCCAGCGCACGCAAATGCCGGGAAAACGTTCGCGCACCCAGGCGTCGAACTGGCGCAGCGAGCCACGCCCCTGGGGGCTGCTCGTACCGTAGGCGACCAACAGGATAGCGGTTTTCATCTCTGCTGGTGTACGACACTTGACGCACGCTGGCAAGACGGAGCGCCTCACGGTTGACCGTGGGCAGAGGGGAGGCTACAGTGCGCTATACTTTGGAGGATTGTTCGTGAAAGCATTGGTTCTGGAGGGCTGCACCGGACTGCTGGGGCAGGCCCTGCGCCATGTCCTGCTGGGGCGCGGCTGGTCGGTGGAATCGCTGGAACGCTCGGACGGTGACATCCTGGATGCGGACTTCCTGCAGGCCCGTCTGGACAGTTGCGCGCCGGACGTGGTGTTCAGCTCCCTTGGCTGGAACACGGTGGACGATGCCGAGGACCATCCCGACGAAGTCCTGCTCTACAACCGCACCCTGCCGCATACTCTGGCCTGCCTGCTCAAGACCCGCGGGGAAGGCCATCTGGTGCACTTCAGTTCCGGGCTGGTCTTTTCGGGCCAGCACGGCAGCCCCTGGCGCGAAGAAGACGCCACGGCGCCCCTCAATGTCTACGGCAAGACCCGTCTGGCCGGGGAGCAGGCCGTCTTGCAGACCCTGCCCGAGCGGGCCTGCGTGGTGCGCACGGGCTGGCTGTTCGGCCCCGGCAAGCGCAATTTCGTGGACGACATCCTCAATGCCTGCCACCGGCGCGACAGCATCACCATCGTGGACGACCGCACGGGCTCGCCCACCTATTCGCTGGATCTGGCCCTGTGGAGCATCATGCTGGCCGAACGTCAGGCCACCGGCCTGTGGCATGCCGTCAACAGCGGTCAGGCCACGTGGTGCGAGCTGGCCTGCGAAGCCGTGGGCCTGGCCGGCAACGAATGCCGCGTGGAGCCCATCCCTTCGTCGCAATGGCCGCAAAAAGCGCCGCGTCCGCCCTATACGGTACTGGGCTGCGGCAAGCTTTCCGAGTATCTGGGGATGCATCCGCGCCCCTGGACACAGGCCCTGCGGGAGCATTTTTTCTGCGACCCGTTCGATGCCTAAGGGTATCCGGCACGGGGACCGGTCGTTCACCGGCACGTTCCCGGGCACGGAGGCGCGGAGAAGAGCTCCGGGCGAGAGACGCTCCTGCGGGCCGTCGATGGCAGTGGGGCATAGATCTTGAGAGGCTCACGGCATGCGGGAGCACGACCTTCCTGTGCCGGATCAGGGACGCAAAGCCCTCCATAGCGAGAGGGATGACATATTTCCGGACTTGCATGGTTTGGACCTGAAAGGCCGCCTTCGGGCGGCCTTTCTCACAGACAGGGGGCTCGGCTCCCTGTTTTTTTGTTGATGGGCCAACGAGGGGCGCGCATCAAGACCGCCAGCCGGAGATGGCCGGGCGATGAGCCTGCATGGCCGGGCAGGAGGAGCGACAGAGCTGTTCCGGCAGATGGAGGCGGCGGAGATCGTGTCCGGCTTCCTTTACTGCGGGTATCGGCGGTGACGTCCGGCTTTCCGCCAAGGAGGAGAGGAACGCCGGTCTTTCGGTGGGGGACTTGTTCCGTCCAAAAAGTATCAGGGGCGCGCCGGACGTGGCGTCGCCTGCAGGCGGACGGGCGCCACCCGTATCAGGGCGGCAGCCCCGGCCAGCAGGGT
>OOCM01002691.1_pt1 | contig 11199 bp, 8 predicted proteins | sample 1671111 | NCBI WGS metagenome assembly OOCM01 (sample SAMN06348123, study PRJEB24527) | human gut metagenome | biome: human gut; feature: ankylosing spondylitis patient; material: feces | host: Homo sapiens | place: China | collected 2015-10 | reverse complement strand
AGCACCTGACTGTTAATCAGGGTGTCGCCTGTTCGAGTCAGGCAAGAGGCGCCAGAAGAAAAGGCAATGTTCCACAGAACATTGCCTTTTTTGTTTGTCCCATACTACACCCTTTTTCTGTACAGCCATGCAGTCGTGTTTCTCCTCTGTTTTTGGGCTTCTCTGTCCCAAAAACACAGCATCCATGCGAAAAAAGCATCAAGCATAATGATTTCTTAAAATTTGACTACTTGAAGAAGATGTCACATTGTGGTATACTGCTTATAAGCTTTGGGAATTTGTATCTGTTTTTCCAAAGTCCGGCACACAGATCAAAGGGTAGGTGCTCCCTTCTTTTGATAGCAGCCGACCGGTGTTTTGTCATGGTTCTCCGCAGGACAGGACAAAGCACCGGTCTCTGTGCTGTTGTTTCAGGCTCCGGCTCTTTTCACGTTGTCAGATCTGCGGCAGGCCGCTTCTTCAAAACGCCTGCCGCTGTTTGAATAAATTTGTATATGATCAAAGGAAGCATCTATGCGTTATACCTATGTCCGGCAGCACGACACCACTGACTGTGCGGCTGCCTGCCTCGCAATGGTGTGCCTCCATTACAAAAAGGAAGTTACCATCACCCGCCTGCGCGATATGATGGGTACCGACCTGAAAGGCACGAACCTTGTTGGTTTGCAGAAAGCCGCTAATGAGTTGGGTTTCACCACTGCAGCGGTTCGCGTAGACCGTGAAAATTTCCTCAGCGATTTCTCGCTGCCCTGCATTGCGCAGGTCATCACCGATCAGGGGCTGGCCCACTTTGTGGTCGTCTTTAAAAAGACCACCATCAAAGATGACGGTGAGCGTCGTCGGCACATGCTGAAAGAAGCCGAAGCCGCCAAGGAAGATGAGAAGAACGGCAAAAAACACAAGTGCAAGGATTATGTCGTGATCGGCGACCCTGGCAGTGAGCTGAAAAAGATCTCTCTGGATGAGTTCTACAAGAACTTTACCGGTGTTCTGCTGCTGATGAACCCCACCTCGGAGTTCAAGGGCGGTAAGATCGAAAAGGGCGGCATGTTCAAGCGTTACGTCGACTTGTTGCTGCCCCAGAAAAAGCTCTTTGCCTATGCGATCCTGAGTTCTCTGATCGTTACGATCCTGGGCATTGCCTCCTCCATGTTCAACAAGATCCTGATGGACGAGGTCTTGCCATATGGCCTAGACAATCTGCTGGTCACGCTGATCCTTGTGTTCAGCATGGTCAGCATCACCAATACGCTGGTGGGCTTTGTCCGGCAGTGGGTTCTGATCCACCTATCCATCAAGATCGATATTCCGCTGATGCTGGGTTACTTCGGGCATATCTTCCGTCTGCCCATGAAGTTCTTTGCCACCCGCAAGACTGGTGATATCACCACCCGTTATTCGGATGCAAACACCATCAAATCCATCTTCACCAGCATTGCGCTGAGCCTGATCATGGATATCTCGATGGCCATTATCACCGGTATCATCCTGTTCCGCATGAATGCGATGCTCTTCTCGATCTCGCTGTTCATGGCTCTAGTCAGCATTCTGCTGGTGCTGATCTACAAGCAGCCTTACAAAAAGATCAACGAAGAGACCATGGTGCAGTCCGCTGCACTGAACAGCCAGATGATCGAAAGCCTGCGCGGCATTGAGACGGTCAAGTGCAACGCCAACGAGGATACCGAAATGGAGAACCTCGAGCGTGAGTACATCAAGAGCCTGAAGATCAGCCTGCGCTCCAGCAAGATCAGCACCACGCAGGGCCTGATTTCCTCCTTCATTTCCACCGGTTTCAGCATGCTGACCACCTATGTGGGTATCAGTCAGGTTCTGAAGGGTGAGATGACACTGGGCGGATTCATGGCCTTCAGCACGCTGTCCTCTTACTTTACTTCCCCGCTGAGCAACCTGATCGGTCTGCAGATGCAGATTCAGGAGGCCAGCATTTCCATGAAGCGTCTGGGCGAGATCATGGATTATCCCTCCGAGACGGTCGGCGACGAAGACCGCACCGATCTGGACAAGGTGGAGGGCGATATCGAGTTCAAGGATGTCACTTTCCGTTATGGCAACCGTGCCCCTGCACTGGATCACATCAGCTTTACCATTCCGGCCGGTAAAAAGGTCGCGCTGGTGGGCAGCAGCGGCAGCGGCAAATCCACGATCACCAAGCTTCTGCTCAAGTATTATGAGCCGGAAGATGGCGAGATCGACTTGAACGGTGTGAATCTGGCTGAATACACCAATGATTCTGTCCGCCGTGCAATTTCTTATGTGCCGCAGAATGTTGAGCTGTTCAGCAAGACCATTTATGATAACATCCGCGTTTCCCGTATGGACGCTACGATGGACGAAGTTAAGGAAGCAGCCAAGAAGGCAGATGCTCACGACTTTATCCGTCATCTGCCCTTGCAGTATAACACCTATCTGGAGGAAGCAGGCAACGGCCTGTCCGGCGGTGAAAAGCAGCGCATTGCGCTGGCACGCGCTTTCCTGAAAGATTCCAACCTCTACATTCTGGATGAATCCACCAGTAATCTGGACTTTGCTACGGAAAATTTGATCTTCAACATGATCTACGATCAGCTTGCAGATCGTTCCATGCTGATCGTAGCTCACCGCCTGTCCACTGTTCGTGACTGTGATCTGATCCTTGTGATGGATCACGGCAAGATCGTGGAACGCGGCACGCACGATGAGCTGCTTGCCAAGGAAGGCAAGTACTACGAGCTGTGGAACATGCAGCAGGGTATCATCCGCAAAAAGAAGGAAGAGCCAAAGCCTGTGGCTGCTGCTGTGGTGGAAGAGGATGACGACGGTGAGTCGATCACCTATTGATGTGTTGCAGCCGGGTGCGTACCCGGTTACATATGAAAGGGAGTCAATCATGATGGATAGCTTGATTTGACATAGTTTTGCTGTGTCAGATAAAAAAGAGCTAGAAAGACTTTCTGTTTAGTAGAAGTAGATGGTGTTATCCCGAACAGGCCCCGCCTGCTCAGGTAACTATGCCTCACTATGGTGTGCCCGGAGGCAAAATGCCTCCGGGCACATTTTATTTGCAAGATCCCTATTACTTTTATAAGTAGTAGGCGATCGGGAGCGGAGAGGAAGCTGCTCTCTGCAGCGATTTTCTCCCCTTTCTCGATTGCCTATTACTGCCTCTTCTGAGGTAAATCTGAAAAGGAACCGAGGTATTCAACATGAAAGAGATCAAAGTAGCCGAGAACAAGACCCTGAAGCTCACCAATGTGCTCTCCCGTGAGATCCATCCGGAAGAGATGGCCAGTCTGCCCGTGGTGCTGACCCAGATGCACAACTTTATCAAGAGCAACAACGCACAGCCCATTGGCCCCATTGTGCAGGCCATGGTGGTTGGTGAGGACCGTCAGATGCACCTGTACATGATGCAGCAGGCTACCCAGTTCATCGGCCAGATGGAGCAGGACTACCATATGGATGCTGTTCTGCGCGTGAAGAACTGCCTGTATGCCCACTACACCGGCCCCATGCCCGAAAGCCAGCTGGCTTCCTACAAGCTGCAGGTCCACGCTTTTGAGAATGAGCAGAAACTGACCGGCACCTCCTATACCATCTATGTCAATCAGGACGAGGATGATGCCGTGGTCGATGTCTTTATGGAGACCAAGTAATTATGACGATTAAAGTTCAGAACCTTTCGGATCTGCAGGACCGCCGCATCATGATGGAAAAAAAGCTGCCGCCTTATGGCTACGCTTTTGTCATTCTGGTGGGCATCTTCATGCTGTTTCTGGTGGTGTGGAGCACCCATACCAACCGCATTTATGTCAGCCAGAACGCAGGCACCGTGCAGGCCAGCAATAAAACCTATATCATGTCCAGTTATTCCGGCTCCATTACCGAGATGTATATTTCGGAGGGCAGCTATGTGAACGAGGGCGACCTCGTGGCCCACATCAAGAGCACGGATATCGACATGCAGCAGGATAACCTGGAAAGCCAGCTCAAGATCTACCAGACCCAGCTGGACCAGTACAACAAGCTGCTGCAGTGCGTGCAGGATGATACCAACTACTTCAGTGAGACAAACCCCGAAGATCAGCCCTACTACTATCAGTACGAGACCTACAAGAGTCAGGTCTCCCAGAAGACCTTTGATGCCACGGCCTATCAGGCTGCCGGTTACTCCGATGCTCAGATCAAGACCATGATGGAGCAGAGCCAGAGCGAAGTAGAAGCTCTGTACTACTCCACCATGCAGTCCATCTCCCAGAGCATTACCAGCGCACAGAGCAACGTGGACAACGTTCAGGCTCAGCTCGATGCCTTGAACACCGGTGCCAACGATTACTACATCTACGCCCCCACCTCCGGTGTGATCCACATGGATACTCCTTACAAAGAGGGCATGGTGCTGAGCGCAGGCTCCCCGCTGGCCACTGTTGCCAGCGAGAACGACGATCTGGAGATCGTTGCCATGGTCACCGTGAATGACCGCCCGCTGCTTCATGTGGGTGACCCGTGCAAGATCGCCATTACCGGCCTTTCGGAGTATTCCTATGGCACCCTGACCGGCACTGTAACGGCCATTGACAGTGACGTGACGGCCAGCTCCAACGCTTCCTACTATAAGATGACCATTAAGCCCGATGCCACTTATGTGGTGAGCCGCAGCGGCGACAAGGTGGATCTTTCCAACGGCATGAGCGTTACTGCCCGCGTGGAGTACGATCAGGTCACCTATTTCGAGTACGCAATGGAAGCCCTGGGCGTTCTGTTCCGCTAAACCGGAGCTGTGCTGACTGCCAGCCGCCGTTATATCACCCAAAGAGGTACACTTACTATGAAATCAACCGCAAAAAAACTGGCCGTCTGTGCGGCAGCGCTCTGCCTGCTGGCCTGTGGCACAGCTGTGTCTGCGGCCGCAGCAAGCCCTGTCTCCGGCCTTGCCCTGAGCGGCGTTGCCATGCCGTGGGATCAGGACGTGCCTGCCGAAAGCATTGAGGCCGGCAGCTATACCGCCAACATGCTGCTGGGTTCCTCTCAGCAGCTGTCTCCTGTGGTGCGTCCGCGCAACTCTACCGACTCGGTTGTCTTTATCTCGGACGATACTTCCATCCTGACCGTGAGCAACTCCGGTGTCGTGCAGGCTGTGGGCGTAGGTACCACCCGCATCACCGCTGCCGCAGGCAACCAGATCTGTGCCTACACCATCGTTGTCTCCATGGATTCTTCCATGATCGTTACCGAGATGGACCTTTCCCTTTCCTCCAACACCATCTATGTTGGCAACTCGGTCTCGGCACAGCTGCAGGTGCGGCCTACTTCGGCTTCCAACTATGCCACCGTCGCCCTGACCTCTTCCAATGAGAAGGTCGCCACGGTGAACAATTTCGGCCGTGTTACCGGCATTGCCCCCGGCACCGCCACCATTACCGCTACCTGCGGTTCGGTGACTGCTACCACCAATGTCACGGTCATGAGTATTCCCAACTCCAGCACCGGCACCGCCAGCACTGGTTCTTCCAACAGCGGTCAGGTCGTCACGGTGAATCCTTCCTACGTTGTGCTCAAGCCCGGTGCCACCCGCACCCTGACCGCCAGTGTCAAGCCTTCTTCCGCTTCCCAGAAGTTCACCTATAAGTCCGCCAACAGCAACATTGCCACGGTCAGCCCCAGCGGCGTGATCACAGCTGTGGGCACCGGCGCTACTTCCATTACCGTTTCCAACGGCACTGCATCCGCCATGGTCACGGGAGTTCACACGTGTGCTCTCCCGATCTCCGCCATGGTCACGGTCATCGTCAACCGTTCGGCTGCATCTTCTTCCGATAATTCTTCGGACAGCAGCTCCACCGAACCGGATAACGATGCTCCCATCGAGATCGATCCCGTTGTGCAGGCCATTCAGGACAGTGAGGACAACGAGATCGTTTTCACACAGGCCGAGGTGCCTACCGTGACCGGTGATATCCTCAATGCGCTGCGCACCACCGGCAAGACCCTGTGCGTGGTGGGCGATGGCTACACCATGCAGATTGCAGGCAGCGGTGTCAAGAGCACCACCAGTGAGCTGGACACCATGCTCATCCTGACTGAGTCCGATCAGGGCATCGAGTTTGAGCTGGACAAGGGCAAGGCTCTTCCCTGCTCGGTGCGCATCGATCTGGATGTGAGCACCTATACCCGCCTGTATCTGTACAACACCGTCTCCAACAAGTGGCAGTACCTGAACAGCTACACCGACGGCATCATCACTGCCGATACTGCAGGCCGTTATCTGCTGACCAACCAGAACCTGAAATTTGCCAATATCAACTGGACCTTCTTCATTGCCGGTGGTGTTGTAGTGGTTCTGATCGGCATTGCATATGTTGTGCTGAAAAAGCGCTACTGGTTCTGGTAATTTTCAAAACCACTCTTTCATGAAACAGTAAGACCCTCTCTGAGTGTGATATGCTCCCCCTAGAGTAGACAGAGTAAAACAAAAACTCTGCGTACTCTGGGGGTATTTTTATATCAAGAAAGAACAATCACTTTTGCACAAAAAATTCGCCGTTTCCTTGTGGAAACGGCGAACAAAAACTTATATTATTTCTCTGTCTACTTGACGGAGCGCACTTCAATGGAACGCCTGGGCTTTGTTTGCATTATGATGTCTGCCTTCGTTACTTTTCAATGGGCTGCGAGGGCTTCCAGCCCTTGTAGTTCTCGTAGCGGCTCTCGCGGATCTTGGTGTGGGACCAGATCTCGTCCGCAGTTGGCTGCCAGTTGGCTGCATAGTTCTTGCACTTCTCGCACAGGTGCTCCACGCTCTCCGGCGACTGCAGGTCGGTGCTGTGGGCACCGGTCTCGTGCACCATCTTCTGCAGCAGTTCGGGGTTCTCCAGCATCGGGCAGGGACGCAGATGGTTCTTGTTGAAGGGCTGGCCGTTGTGGTAAGCCATGAACAGCGGGCTGTGCAGGATCTCCAGAATGGACTGGTCGTGTATGTTAGCATTGGAGTAGTGGATGAATACGCAGGGTTCTGCGTCACCGGCCGAGTTGATATGGAAGTAGTTGCGGCCGCCGGCAATGCAGCCGCCCACGAACTCGCCGTCGTTCTGGAAGTCCATGGGATAGAACGGGATATCGCACTCAGAAGAACGCAGGTAGCGGATGCGCTGGATCATGTATTTGCGCTGATCCGGGGTGGGCATCAGCTCCGGAGCGGCCTCGTTGCCCACCGGCATATAGTGGAAGTAGAAGCCGAAGTGTGCACCCTTATCGCACAGGAAACGCATGAACTCGTCGCTGGTAACGGCTTCGATGTTCTGGCTGGTGTAGCAGATGGAGGTGCCGAACAGGATGCCGTGCGCCTTGAGCAGGTCCATAGCGTGCAGCACAGCAGCATAGTGGCCCTCGCCACGGCGGGCGTCGTTGGTCTCCGGGGTGCCCTCGATGGACAGCATAAAGGCGATATTGCCAAGACGCTGCACCTCTTCACAGAAGGGCTCGTCGATGAGGGTGGAGTTGGTGTAGATGGCAAACTGCACATCGTTGTGCTTTTCTGCCAGCTTGAGCACGTCCTTCTTGCGCACCAGCGGCTCGCCGCCGGTCAGCATATACAGATACACGCCCAGCTCCTTGCCCTGCGTAACGATCTTGTCCATATCCTCAAAGCTGAGGTTGTTCTTGTGGCCGTACTCGCCTGCCCAGCAGCCCACGCAGTGCATATTGCAGGCAGAGGTGGGGTCGAACAAAATCAGCCAGGGGATGTTGCACTGGTACTTGACACGGTTCTCACGGATCATCTTAGTGCCGCGGAAGAAGGCTTCGTAACCCAGATTCAGCGCAGTGGTACGCGCCACATGGGGGTCGGTCTGGTCCAGCACGCAGTTGATGAGTTTCGTCCACTTGCTGTCGGGGTCGGTCAGCACCTTTTTGGCGTTCTCGTAGGTCTCGTCGCTGAAGCCGCTGCCGTAGAACTGCTTTGCAGCATCTACCAGCTGGTTCATCGTCTTTTCACGGTCTTGCTCGGCGCGGGAAAGCGCCACGTCCACTATTTTACCAAGCGCAGCACGCTGCATCTTGTGAGTCAGATTCTCAAGAGATGTATTCATAGCTTTTTCCTCCCGAAATGATTCCTTTGGAAATCCTTATTTTGCTTGACCACATCTTACTACTTTGCGTGTTTTTGTGCCATAAACAGAAAATACGCCGTGATGGAAAACCCATCACGGCGCGCTCTTTGATAAAATTTTATTGAAGCCACTCGGATAAAAAGCGCTTCATTCCTCTATTTTCAGGCTGCCAGTGCTCAGGCGGCACAGTGCCCGGCGGAAATCTCCGTGGATCATGGTGCTCACGCGCTCCACCATCTTCTTGGGGTCGCCTTTCATATCCCGGCGAGTCCATTCCAGCGTCATGCCCACCAGTGCATACTTGTAAAAATCGACAACGAACTGCTTATCTGCGTCCTGCACGGTGATATCGTGGCATTCACGGTCCGCAAAATCCTTCAAGATGGGGTCCAGCAGCCTATAAAGGTACTGTTCCACCTGTTCCCTGCCCACCGAACGGTAAACGTTGAGCACAAGGGTCTTGTTGTCCTGCAGCTGGTGTAGGACGTCCAGATAGGCTTCGCTCCATGTACCAAAGCCCCGGCGGCCTTCCATTGCCTTGGCGGCATCCTCCGCTAAGATCCAGTCCACCAGATCGTAAATATCTTTGAAATGGTAATAAAAGGTCATGCGGTTGACCCCGCAGTCCTCGGTGATATCGTTGATCGTGATCTTGTTCAGGGGCTTTTCCAGCAGCAACTTCTTCAAAGATGCCTCCAGTGCCCGTTTTGTCGTTTGTGACACAAAAACCCATCCTTTCCCGGCAGACGCCGCTGCCGTTTCCGTGAATGATACCCCATGATTTATTTTACCGCAAAACATGACCTTATTTCAAGTAAAGATTCATACCTTTTTATGAAGTTTGTGTGTGCGCTGCCCGCCCCGGTGGGGCTGTTTTTACATTATATCCGCCAAAAATAAGACAAAAGTCTTGATTTTCTCCCAGCGGTTGCTTAGAATGAATAAGAAGCAGAATTTTATGCAGTGCATACATGCCGAGGGAGGGTTATTACTATGATGAAAACCATTGGGTTTTTAGGCTGTGGAAACATGGGCGGCGCTATTGCACGTGCTGTGTGCAAGGCTACCGAGCCTGAGAATGTATTTCTGGCTAACCGCACGGCGGCCAAGGCCGAAGCGCTGGCCGCAGAGCTGGGCTGTCAGACGGCTACCAACGCCGAGGTGGCCGGGAACTGTGACCTGATCTTTCTGGCGGTAAAGCCCCAGATGATGGAAGCACTGCTGGATCCGCTCAAGTTCACGCTGGACGAGCGCCCCAGCCGCTTCGTGCTGTGCAGTATGGCGGCCGGGCTTTCCATCGCACGCATTCAGGAAATAGCGGGCGAGGATTTTCCCGTCATCCGCATCATGCCCAACACCCCTGCTTCGGTGGGCGAGGGTATGATCCAGTATTGTTCCAGCAATGTCACCGCCGAAGAAGAGGCGGCGTTCCTCAGGATCATGGCTCCCGCCGGGCGGCTGGACGCTGTGCCGGAAAGCCTCATCGATGCCGCCAGCTGCGTATCCGGCTGCGGCCCGGCGTGGGTCTACCAGTTTATTGAAGCGCTGGCCGACGGCGGCGTGGCCTGCGGCCTTCCCCGCGCCAAGGCGCAGGAATACGCCGCACAGATGGTGCTTGGCAGTGCAAAGCTGGTGCTGGAAAGCGGTAAGCACCCCGGTGAGCTGAAGGACGCCGTGTGCAGCCCCGGCGGCAGCACCATTCAGGGCGTGCGCGTGCTGGAAGAGCGCGGCCTGCGCGGCGCAGTGATGGACGCTGTGATCGCTTCGTACAACAAAACCAAAGAGATGGGAAAGGGTTAAGGGATTCATGCGCATTGTTGTGAAAGTAGGCACCTCTACATTGGCCTATGCCACCGGGCGGCTGAACATCCGCCACACCGAACAGCTGGTCAAGGTGCTGAGCGACCTGAAAAACGAAGGCCATGAGGTCATTCTGGTATCCTCCGGTGCCATTGGCATGGGCGTGGGCAAGCTCTCACTGCCTGCCCGCCCGAAGGACACCGCCACCAAGCAGGCCTGCGCAGCTGTGGGCCAGTGCGAACTGATGTACACCTACGACCGGCTGTTCAATGCCTACAATCACACCGTGGCGCAGATCCTGCTCACCGGTGTGGATGTGGAGCACACCGAGCGCCGGGTGAACTTCCAGACCACCCTGTCCCGTTTGCTGGAACTGGGCGCGCTGCCCATCATCAACGAGAACGACACCGTTGCCACCGATGAGATCACCTCCATCGGCGACAACGACACTCTGGCTGCCATCGTGGCCTGCTGTGCAAAGGCCGATCTTCTGGTGCTGCTGAGCGACATCGACGGCCTGTATACCGCCAACCCCCACACTCACCCGGATGCCCGGCTCATCCCTCTGGTGGAGGAGATCACCCCCGAGGTGATGGCGCTGGCAGACGGAGCCGGTTCGGCTCTGGGCACCGGCGGCATGGCCACTAAGCTGCGTGCCGCCCGCATGGTAACGGCCAGCGGCGCAGACATGGTCATTGCCAACGGCGCGCACCCGGAGCTGCTGTACGACATTGCCGCCGGTGTCCCAGCCGGCACCCGCTTTGCAGGCCATAAGGAGGGCTGAACATGACGACTCAGGAAATTCTGGAAGCCGCCCGTGCTTCCAAAACAGCCGTGGCGCTGGCCAATAGCGAGACCCGCAGACAGGCTCTGCTTGCCATGGCCGACCGGCTGTGCCTGCCGGAAAATATGGAGGCCATTCTGGCCGCCAACGCTGAGGATATGGCCGCAGCCAAAGGGCACATCAGCGAGGTGATGCTGGACCGTCTTGCCCTGACCGAGGAGCGCATCGATGCCATGGGCCGGGGCATTCTGGAAGTAGCCGCCCTGCCCGATCCGGTGGGGCGGGTGCTCCGGCGGGTGGAACGCCCCAACGGGCTGGTGATCGAAAAGACTGCTGTTCCCATGGGTGTCATCGCCATCATCTACGAGAGCCGCCCCAATGTAACCAGCGACGCTGCTGCCCTTGCCGTCAAAAGCGGCAATGCCTGCATCCTGCGCTGCGGCAAGGAGGCATGGCGCAGCGCCAATGCCATTGTGAAAGCGCTGCGGCAGGGTCTGCGGGAGGCCG
>OOCM01002679.1_pt1 | contig 11261 bp, 10 predicted proteins | sample 1671111 | NCBI WGS metagenome assembly OOCM01 (sample SAMN06348123, study PRJEB24527) | human gut metagenome | biome: human gut; feature: ankylosing spondylitis patient; material: feces | host: Homo sapiens | place: China | collected 2015-10 | reverse complement strand
GCATACGAGATCGAAACGTGACTGGAGTTCAGACGTGTGCTCTTCCGATCTCCGAGCGCGGCCTGCGCGGGAACACCCACTTCCCCTTCGCCGACACCAACAGCGAGGCCGTCGCCGACCAAATCGCCGCCTGGCTCCGCGACAAAGGCCTCGACTGAGCCGCCCGCGGATGTGTTACCATACACACTGACAAAAGGAGAGAAACCATGCCAAGCGTGCTTCTGCTGAACGGCAGCCCCCACCGCGAGGGCTGCGTCTTCACCGCCCTTTCCGAGGTGGCCTCCGCCCTCGCCGCCAACGGCGTGGAGAGCGAGTTCTACCACGTCGGCACGCGCCCCGTGCAGGGCTGCGTCGCCTGCGGAAAGTGCCACCAGGGCCACGCCGGGTGCGTCTTCAAGGATCCCCTGTGCGAAGGCTTCGTCGCGGCCATGCGCCGCTGCGACGGCTTGGTCATCGGTTCGCCCGTCTACTACGCCGGCCCCCCCGGCCCCCTCTGCGCCCTGCTCGACCGCGCCTTCTACTCCGCCACCGACGCCTTCGCCGGCAAGTTCGGCGCCTGCGTGGTGAACTGCCGCCGCGGCGGCGCGAGCGCGACCTTCGACCGCCTCAACAAATACTTCACCATCATCCGGATGCCCGTCGTCTCCTCGCAATACTGGAACTCCACCCACGGCCGCACCCCAGACGACGTCCGCCAAGACCTCGAGGGTCTCCAGACCATGCGCACCCTCGGCGCGCAGATGGCCTACCTCCTCCACTGCCGCGAGAAGGCCGCCCTCCCGCCGCCGACCCCCGAGCCCTGGCAGTGCACGGACTTCATCCGCTGACCCCGCCCCACGGGGAAAGCCCGGGCGCGTCGGCGATCTCCCCGACGCGCCCGTTTGTCACCGCCCCGACGGTGCCGTAGTGCCACACATGCCTCGCCAGCCAGCGTTCCGCCGCCGCCAAGTCCGGCACGCCAAAGCACCCCATCCACGCCGCGAACGCCAAGGCCACCCACCCCAACCGGGACCGTCGGCCAAAGAAAAAGAGCCACGCCGCCGCAGGTACCCCCAAGACCAACGCCCACAGCCACCCCCAAAACCGCATGCGCGTCTCCATGTCGTCCATCAGCGTTTCCGGGCACCAATTCAACAACACAGACCACAATGCGGTGTAGACCGCAGCCAGCGGCGCGCACGCCAGCCCCACCAACACCACGGCATACGGCCACCGCACCCACGCCCCATAGCGCCCGCGACGCCCCAGCGCCCAAAACCGCCACCCGAACAACGCCAGCCCCGCCGCCGCCCATCCCACCGTCCACGCGGAAAGGGAACGCGGGAACACGAAGATTGGCCCCCCGCAGCACAGGCAGTCCCCCGCGAACCACCCGTTGAGCCACACCTCCCACATCCAAAACAACCCCACCACGATTCCCACCGCGTCCCCAAAACACCGCAAGGCCATCCGCATCGCCAATCCTCCATGCGCTCACGACGGCAAGCCGAACCACGGCTTGTACCGGCCGCCCCTGCACTGCGGCCGCTCCCGCGCCTGCGAGCCCGAGCGCCGCCACGGACACGGATGCACGCCATCCTCGCACCGAAGCCGCAGCCCATACTCCACCACCTCGCGCGCGCCCGTCCAATGCTGGCACGTCCCGCAGCAAACCGCCGGCAAGCGAATCAAAATCCCGGCCATCGCCCATTCCTTTCCGTTCGTTGTCCATCCTCGGCCCTTGGCACGGGCCCCTTGCCCAAGCCACGAACCGCTTCACACACCCATTGGCCGCCCAATCGGGAAATCTTACGCCGGAAATCGTTTCGCGGAGGCGGCGTGTTTGGGGGTGCGATGCGGCGGGGTCGGAGGTGACTTACGCCGCGATCCGCGAAATGACCCGCGTGTTTGCGTTCCCCGCCGAGGGGAGGAGGGACAAGCCCAATCCATCCTTTCGTCTTTTCACCTACGACTGCGCAACCCCATTTTGGCCATTTTCTCTGACCGTCTGTCGGGTATCTTTATGCTATACTGATATTCACGATGTTGCCAACAGGGAGGAGTTTATGGCCGAAGCGAATTCCAGCGTCATTGGGTTCGAGAAACAGATTTGGGATGCCGCCTGTGTGCTGCGCGGCAACCTGGACGCCTCGGAGTACAAATCCGTCGTTCTGGGGCTGATTTTCCTAAAGTACATTTCGGATCGCTTCGAGGCCAAGTTCCAAGACTTGCTCAAAGAAGGCGAAGGGTTCGAGGAGGACAAAGACGAATACGTCGCCGAGAACATCTTTTTCGTGCCTGAAAACGCCAGGTGGGGCGTGATCGCCGCCGCCGCCCACACGCCGGAAATCGGCGCCGTGATCGATGGCGCCATGCGCAGCATCGAGAAAGAAAACAGGCGGCTGAGGGACGTCCTGCCCAAAAACTTCGCCCGACCGGAACTGGACAAGCGCCGTTTGGGCGAGGTGGTCGATCTGTTCACCAACATCCGGATGGCCGAGCACGGCACAAGCAAGGACATTCTGGGCCGCGCCTACGAATACTGCCTGGCCCGATTCGCGGAGCAGGAAGGGAAGTTGGCGGGGGAGTTTTACACGCCCGCATGCGTGGTCCGCACGCTGGTGGAGATTCTCCAGCCCTACGATGGCCGCGTGTATGACCCCTGCTGCGGGAGCGGCGGCATGTTTGTGCAGTCGGCCAAGTTCATCGAAAGCCACGGCGGCAACATCAACAGGATCTCCGTTTTCGGGCAGGATTCCAACCCCACCACCTGGAAGCTGGCCCAGATGAACCTCGCCATCCGAGGCATCGAGGCCGACCTGGGCAAGTATAACGCCGACACCTTCTTCAACGATTGTCACCCCCAGCTGAAGGCGGACTTCATCCTGGCCAACCCGCCCTTCAACCTCTCCGGCTGGGGGCAGGAACGGCTCTTGGGCGACGTCCGCTGGAAGTACGGCACGCCGCCCGCCGGCAACGCCAACTTCGCGTGGCTCCAGCACATGATCTGGCACCTGGCCCCAAACGGCCGCATCGGCATGGTGCTGGCCAACGGCTCCCTCTCCTCCCAATCCGGAGGCGAGGGCGAAATCCGCAAAAACATCGTCGAGGACGATTTGGTGGACTGTATCGTCGCCATGCCGCCCCAACTCTTCTACACCACACAAATCCCCGTCTCCCTCTGGTTCCTGAATCGAAACAAACGGCAGAAGGGCAAGACACTCTTTGTCGACGCCCGCAAAATGGGAACCATGGTGACCCGCAAGCTGCGGGAACTGACCGAGGACGACATCCAAAAACTGGCGGCGACCTACACGGCCTTTGTGAACGGCACGCTGGAGCCCGTCAAGGGCTTCTGCGCCGTCGCCGCCACCCCGGACATCGCCAAGCAGGACTACATCCTCACCCCCGGCCGCTACGTGGGCATCGAGGAACAGGAAGACGACGGCGAGCCCTTCGAAGAAAAGATGCACCGCCTGACCTCGGAACTCTCGGAACTCTTCGCCCAGTCGCACGAACTGGAGGCCAAAATCAAAGAACAGCTGGGGGCGATTGGGTATGAAGTGTAATGTGGACATTCGACCATTGAAGGAATTGGCGGATATACAAACGGGGCCGTTTGGTAGCCAGCTTCATAAGGAAGATTATGTAGAGGTAGGAACCCCCATTGTAACTGTGGAGCATTTGGGAAACAGAATCTTTACAGAGCAAAACCTTCCAAAGGTTTCAGATGGCGACAGGAAACGATTAGAAAAGTATCTATTGTCGACTGGGGATATCGTGTTTAGTCGAGTTGGTTCTGTTGATAGATGTTCCTACGTTGATGAGCGGCACAGTGGCTGGATGTTCTCGGGTCGTTGTTTGCGAATTCGTCCCTCCGAATGTATCAATCCTCTGTACCTATATTATTATTTTTGTTTGGAAGAAGTCCGTCAATTCGTTAGAAATATTGCGGTGGGGGCAACAATGCCTTCCATCAATACCAAGTTGCTTGGAGAAGTGCCAGTTAGCGTTCCAAGCATACAGACACAGCGGCGGATTGCCGCCATCCTCTCTTCCCTCGACGACAAGATCGAACTGAACAACAAGATCAACGCGAATTTGGAGCAACAGGCGCAGGCCGTTTTCACCGCTTGGTTCGCTGAAGCGAAACCAAGTGTCTCATTTGTTTCACTTGTGCGAGTGCTTGGAGGGGGTACCCCTAGGACAAGCGTCGCAGAGTTTTGGGAAGGAGAAATCCCGTTCTTTACGCCTAAGGACGTATATGGCGTTTATACGCTTGAGACCGAAAAGTCGCTAACAGATGATGGCCTCGCCCATTGTAATAGTTGTCTCTTTCCCATCAACACTGTTTTCGTAACAGCACGTGGCACGGTGGGGAAACTTACGCTTGCAGGTCGCCCGATGGCAATGAATCAGTCGTGTTATGCACTTCTAGGCCAAGAGGGATATGGCCAGTATTTTATCTATCATCTCACTCAACGCGTAATAACCCATCTTAAGCATAAAGCAAATGGGGCCGTCTTTGACGCAATCGTTACCCGAGACTTCGAGAGTGAGTTTGTCCCAGACATCAAACCAAGCGAAGCGGCAAACTTTGAGCTTAAAGTGAAGCCTCTTTACGAAGCGATACTTCATAATTATGAGGAGAACAGCCGCCTTTCCGCCCTACGTGACATGCTTTTGCCGCGCTTAATCTCGGATGATCTTTTACCGCTGGAGTTCCAATGAATTATACCGTTCTTTTGGATACGAATATTCTTATTCCATTGGAGGATAGTTCTAAGCGACTGCCTTTTGACTTTGCGGAGTTGAAAAGGCTCTTGGGAGAGACAAGATGTCAGATTTTTGTTCACCCAGCGCAACTTGAGGACTTGCAACGCGACACAAACGAAAGTCGACGCAAGATTGTCCTGTCTCGAATTAAGGGCTATTCGCTATTGCAAGATCCTCCATCCTTAACCGAAGAGGCGTTAAGGAGAATGGGGTGGAAACAAAATAATAATCACGACAAGGTCGATAATGAGTTATTGTATGCATCGTATTGTAGTGCTGTCCATTTTTTGGTTACAAATGACAAAGGAATCCTTCGTAAAGCACGTAACACAAAACTTCAATCGGTTGTTTATAATTTGTCGCAGTTTATTGCGTTTCTTCTACAACTTAAGCCGCCAAAAGTCAAACCTCCGGCAGGAATCGGGATACATTACCTCTACCGTTTCCCTGTCGATCAACCATTTTTTGACTCTTTACGTTCAGCGTATCCAGGGTTTGATGACTGGTACAATAGAGTTGCGAAAGAGAGACGTCAGGCATGGTGTCTTTGTGAGGGGTCAACCGTATACGGAATTTGTATTTTTAAAGAGGAGGATCACCCAAGTATTGTAGAAGGTGGTGCCCCCCTTGATGGTAACGCTCTGAAATTATGTACATTTAAGATTGGTGAACAATTGCGGGGTAGAAAATATGGTGAAAGACTCCTTTATTGTGCATTTCAATATGCCCTAGAGAAAAATATTAAATATGTGTATCTCCATACATACGGACCAGAACAGCGGACACTTCTTTCACTATGTAGTGATTTTGGGTTCCAAGAGGTTGGGCGGTATAAACGAGATTTCGTTTTCTTAAAAGAAATGACGGTTGAGGGTGAGGAACGTCGAGACCTTACACCTCTTGAATACGTAAAAAGGTTTTACCCACATTACCGAGATGACGGTGCGATAAAAAAGTTTATCGTGCCAATCGTACCACGATATCATGAAGACCTCTTTTCCGATGTCAGTGACATCGCAGACGGGCTCTTTAAAGATCAACTTGAAATATATTCTCCGCAGAGTAATTGTATAAAGAAGGCATATATATGCCGTGCGAAAACAAATCAACTCGCGGCTGGCGATTTGCTGTTCTTTTATCGCACACAGGATAGGCGTTCCATTGAGTGTGTCGGGGTTGTCGAAAGTGCCACACGAGAATCTGCCCCCGGAAGGATACAAGCACTTGTCGCGAAAAGAACCGTTTTTTCGGAAGAGCAATTAACGGAGATCGCACAGGCAAATCCGTTGATTATCTTATTTCGACATGTTAAATCTTTTCCTCCGATAACTCTGCAAGACCTTAGAGCCGCAGGAGTGAAAGGAGCGATACAATCCATTCGTCGACTTACGGAAGAACAGTATGAAAGGCTTTTTAGAGATGTCTGATACGATTTTACTGGCTATTCATCCTGAATATTGGGAGTTAATCAAGACAGGGAAAAAAGTTTTCGAGTTCCGGCGTATCGTTCCTAAAAATGCCGTAAATCGAATTGTCTTCTATGTTACAACTCCAATTTGTAAAATTGTAGGCTATGCTAATGTCAAGTCAGTACTCGTCGCTTCGCCAACGAAACTTTGGGCGCGAGTAAAACATGGGGCTGGGATTTCAAAAGTTTTTTTCGACGACTATTTTAGAGGCCGCCCCGAAGCGTATGCATTTGAATTAAATAGTGTCTATCGTTTCTTGAGCCCGTTGCAACTCTTAGATATTCGTGAAGAAGGCGTTCCACCACAATCATTCTCGTATCTTTCTCAATGCGAGGCCGTAAAACTTTTCAAGAAACGAACCATTCTGGAGACATCCCCAAGTTCTATTTTCCTCGGCGGTATTCATGGCGTAGGTAAATCTTCATTATGTGAAAAGATTTTTATCCCTTTTGGATATGAATGTTTCACCGCAAGTCAACTCATCAAAACGAGCGGAGGTACTTTACGGAAGGATAAGGCCGTCGAGAATCTTGATCAAAATCAGGCACTTTTAGTCTCGCGTGTGCGTTACCAACAAAAGAAGTCTTTCCGTTTCCTTTTGGATGGTCACTTTGTACTAAAAGATATGAACAGCCAATTACAAAAGATTCCACTCGAAGTCTTTCGTTGTCTCAAGTTGACGAAATTGATTTTACTTACGGGTAATGAACAAGACATCGCACAACGTTTGACTAAAAGAGATGGACAACGGTGGGATGTCGGGTTTTTGCAAGACTTCCAAAACTTTGAAAGAGAACATGCTCACTTCATCTCGCAAGAACTCGGTATCCCCCTGCTTGTTTGCGACATGCATAATTCTTTAAATAAGATTAAGAACTTTTTGTACAACGAGAATATTTAACCATAGAACTGCTACCCGAGATGACCTGACCACTGGCGAAATTGTGTAATCCTATCAAGGATTGTAACTCGTAACCTGTGAGAAATCTTGGTGAGCTTATCAAGTTGAATAAGCGTTTTTGATAGACTCGATTCATATTTTGAAATGTTATGCCTTGTACTGAACCTTACTGCGAAGCCTGTGCTACGACTGCTTACTTGAACGTTGGTTATGCCTCCTTCTTTGGGTGGCACTTCGCGCGGACTATACTGGGCCTCATTGTGAAGGAGCGTTTATAGATTCTAATATTTGGGAGGCCATGGGATGAGTCCAAAGTTATCGTTTCGGTTTTACGGAGACCATGAGGTGCGGGCGGCCTGGAATGAGGCCGGGCGGCAGTGGTGGTTTGCGGTGGAGGACGTCGTGGGGGCGGTAAGCGGCAGTAAAGAAGCCCGGAATTATTGGAATGCGTTGAAGAGCCGCTTTCGGAAAACCGGAAGCGAAACGCTTACAAAGTGTAAGCGTTTTAGGTTGGTGTGGCGGACGGCAAGCACCGTTTGACGGATTGTTTGCCGCAGAAGGAGCGATGGAGATAAAGATTTTATATGTTATGATGGACATGACACGATTACACTTGAACCGCCGCGGGAGAGGATGTAATCTTTTGGGTGAAGGGGAGGCGTAACCGCCCCTGAGGATTGGAGCCGAGAAGAATGCCTTACACAGAATCCGACTACGAGAAAGCCGTAATTCAGCTGTTCACCCAAGTGTTGGGGTACGTCCATGTCTATGGGCCGGATGTCGGGCGGGACCATCATGACCCGCTCTATGGGGATTTGCTGCTCCCCGCGCTGCGGCGCATCAACCCGGGGCTTCCCTTGGAGGCGCTGAACGAGGCCGTCCATAAAATCAAGCACTTCGAGACGGGCACGCTGCTCCAGAAGAACATGGCCTTCACGGACTACCTGCAGTCCGGCGTGCCCGTCAAGTACGTTGAGGGGAGAGAGGAGCGCGCGGCGTTGGTCTGGCTGGTCGATTTCCGCAACCCGGCCAACAATGATTTCACCGTCGCCAATCAGTGGACAATCGTGGAGAACTCGGAGAAGCGCCCGGACGTTATCCTCTTCGTCAACGGTCTGCCGCTGGCGGTGATGGAGCTGAAGTCGCCTTCCCGGGAGGAGACCGACGCCTCGGCCGCCTATCGGCAGCTCCGCAACTACATGCATGAGATTCCGTCGCTCTTCGTCTACAATCAGGTTTGCGTGATGAGCGACCTGGCCACCTCCAAGGCGGGCACCATCACTTCCGGCGAAGACCGCTTCATGGCGTGGAAGACGAAGGACGGCGATTACGGGAACACGCAGCACGCACAGTTTGACACCTTCTTTGAGGGGTTGTTCGGGAAGGCCCGTTTCCTGGACATCCTGAGAAACTTCATCTGCTTCAATGTGGACGGGCAAGACACCTTCAAGGTGCTGGCGGCGTATCACCAGTATTTCGCGGTGAGGAAGGCCATCGAATCCACCCGGCGCGCCGCCGCGACCGACGGCAAGGGCGGCGTGTTCTGGCACACGCAGGGCAGCGGCAAATCCCTGTCCATGGTCTTTTATGCCCACGCGCTGCAGGAGGCGCTGGAGAGTCCCACGCTCGTGGTCATCACCGACCGCAACGATTTGGACGACCAGCTGTACGGGCAGTTCTCCCGGTGCAGTGACTTTCTGCGCCAGACGCCCCGGCAGGCCGAGAGCCGACAGCATTTGCGGACGCTGCTGGCCAACCGGCAGGCAAACGGCATTGTCTTTACCACAATGCAGAAGTTTGAGGAGGCCGGCGAGCCTCTGTCCGAGCGTCGCAACATCGTGGTTTTGGCGGATGAGGCCCATCGGGGGCAGTACGGCCTGACCAAGAAGATCGTCACGCGGCAAAACGACAAGGGCGAGCTGGAGGTCCGCACCTCCATCGGCACCGCCCGCATCATCCGCGACAGCCTGCCCAACGCGACCTACATCGGGTTCACGGGCACCCCGATCTCCACCAAAGATCGCAGCACGCGAGAGGTGTTCGGCGATTACATCGACATTTACGACATGACCCAGGCGGTGGAGGACGGCGCGACCCGCCCGGTCTACTATGAGAGCCGCGTCATCCACCTGAAGCTGGACGGGGAAACCCTGCGCCTGATCGACCAGGAATACGATTCGATGGCCGAGGACGCGGATCCCTACGCCATCGAGAAAAGCAAAAAGGAACTGGGCCAAATGGAGGCCATCCTGGGCGCGGACCAAACCATCGACTCGCTGGTCCGCGACATTTTGGGCCATTACGAAAACCACCGGGCGGATTTGCTGACGGGCAAGGCGATGATCGTGGCGTACTCCCGCCCCATCGCCATGAAAATCTACCGTCGGATCCTGGAATTGCGCCCCTCCTGGACAGAGAAAATCGCGGTGGTCATGACCCAAGAAAACAACGACCCGGAGGAATGGCGCCAGATAGTCGGCAACAAGGCCCACAGGAACGCGTTGGCCCGACGCTTCAAGGACAACGAATCCCCCTTGAAGATCGCCATCGTGGTGGATATGTGGCTGACCGGCTTTGACGTGCCGTCCCTGGCCACGCTGTATATGTACAAGCCCATGTCCGGGCACAACCTGATGCAGGCCATCGCGCGGGTGAACCGCGTTTTCCGAGACAAAGAGGGCGGACTGGTGGTCGATTACGTGGGGATCGCCTCGGCCTTGAAAAAGGCCATGCACGATTATACCGTCCGCGACAGGAAAAACTACGGCGACCCCGACGTGGGGAAGGCGGCCTACCCCAAGTTCCAGGAGAAACTGGAGGTCTGCCGCGATTTGCTCCATGGCTTTGATTATGCCGCCTTCCTCACCGGAGACGACTTGGAGAAAGCGCGGACGATCGGCGGCGGCGTCGATTTCCTGCTGGGGAAATCGGCCGCGGAGCATGACCGGCCGGATGCCGAAAAGACACGGGCCGTCTATGTCAAAGAAGCGCTCCTGCTCAAACAGGCCCTCTCCCTGTGCAGCAGCATGGTGGACGCACAGACCCGTTTCGAGGCAGCCTATTTTGAGGCGGTGCGGACGATGCTCGTCCGCCTGTCCACCGACGGCGCCGGGAAGAGGTTCTCCCTGCCGGAGGTCAACGAGCGGATCAACGAATTGCTGAGGCACAGCATCCGGAGCGAGGGCGTCATCAATCTCTTTTCCAACGTCGGCGCCGCATTTTCCCTGTTCGACCCGAAGTTTCTCGACGAAGTCGCCAACATGAGGGAGAAAAACCTCGCGGTTGAGCTTTTGCGAAAGTTGATCTCGGAACAGGTTTCCGTCTACCGCAGAACCAATCTCGTGAAGTCGCAAAAGTTTTCGGAAATCATCCAATCCGCCATGACCCGTTACCTGAATGGGCTGCTGACCAATGAGGAGGTCATCCAAGAACTCCTGAAATTGGCGAAAGCGATCGCCGACGCGAAAGCAGAAGGCGAGAGGCTGGGCTTGACCGACGAAGAACTCGCCTTCTACGACGCACTGGCCAAGCCCCAAGCCGTCAAGGATTTTTATGAGCATGACGAACTGATCGCCATCACCAAAGAACTGACCGACCTGCTCCGCAAAAGCCGGACGATCGACTGGCAGAAAAAAGAAAGCGCACGGGCAGGGATGCGCAGGCTGGTCAAGCGGCTGCTCAAGAAACACAAATACCCGCCGGAAGGCATGGAGGACGCGACACAGATCGTCATCCGGCAGTGCGAGCTGTGGGCCGAGGATGACTCACCCGCCCCAAGTGCTTAAAACACAGTAAAACATTCGGTACGACGCCGCGAGCCTCTCCACTGAAAGATTTGCCTCCCGCGCGTTGGGGGATATGCTAATATTACGGGCGTTATGGCAAAATCGATGACGGGATTCGGACGGGGCGCGGCCACGGGCGCGGGGCTCGCCGTGACGGTTGAGCTCGCCGCCGTGAACCGCAAGCAGTTCGACGCGACGCTCTGGCTGCCGCGCGAATGGCTTGTTTTCGAGGCGCGGCTCCAGACGCTCCTGCGCGAGGGCATCGCGCGCGGGGCGGTGAAGTGTTCGGTGACAGCGGCCTCCACCTGGTCAAAAAGTTGACCCTCGGTGAAGTCCGGCAGAGCGGCGGGG
>OOCM01002678.1_pt1 | contig 11265 bp, 9 predicted proteins | sample 1671111 | NCBI WGS metagenome assembly OOCM01 (sample SAMN06348123, study PRJEB24527) | human gut metagenome | biome: human gut; feature: ankylosing spondylitis patient; material: feces | host: Homo sapiens | place: China | collected 2015-10 | reverse complement strand
TTACTGAGCTATTTTTTTTGTCTAATAAGCTTATTAATAGTCGGATGGTAAGTGATAATAAATTTAAAAAGCATAAATTCTAAGAAGAGTTAAAAGGATGAAGAGATAAAAAATAAGTTATGAATACACCAATCTATAATAAATTAAGAGAATTAGAATCAGAAAAAAGAATTCCTTTTCATATGCCAGGTCACAAAAGAGCTGATTTTGGGGCTTTTTTTGGTGTAGAAAAAATAGATATTACAGAGATAACAGATTACGATAATCTTCATGAGCCAGAGGGCATTATTCGTGAATCCATGAATCTTGTAAAAGATATATTTAAAAGTAAGGAATCATGGTATCTTGTTGGAGGGAGTACCCTTGGGATTCTGGTATCCATTTCTTCCGTCTGCAGACAGGGAGATAAGATTTTAATAGGGCGAAACTGTCATAAGGCGGTCTATAACTGTATCAGGCTATTACAGTTGGAGGCCGTCTATTGCTATGCAGATGTTTCTGCCGAGTATGATATATGCGAGGATATGAAGCCAGAAGCCGTAGCAAGGGAATTAAGAGCGAATCCAGATATAAAGGCAGTTGTACTGACTTCACCTACTTATGAAGGCGTTGTGAGCGACATAGCAGGGATTAAAGAAGTAACTCGGCCGTATGGCATTCCTTTGATTGTAGATGAGGCACACGGGGCGCATCTCATATTTCATGAGTATTTTCCAGATAGTGCTGCACAATGTGGTGCGGACTTAGTGATTCAAAGTACACATAAAACATTGCCTTCTTTTACGCAGACAGCAGTTCTCCATCTTTGTTCAGACATCGTGGCAAAAGAGCAGGTGGAGGAAAGCATCGATATTTATGAAACCTCAAGTCCATCGTATCTTTTGATGGCTTCTGCTGAGTACGGAATCATGTATATGAAAGAAAATCAGGGACAACTCGCCGAATATGTGGATAACCTTAAAAATTTTCGCCGAAAATGTGAACAACTCAAAAAAATAAGCCTGCTCAATCAGAAAAAGTTAAATTGTTTTGCATATGATAACGGGAAATTGGTCTTTTCAGTAAAGGGCTGCGGAATAAATGGAAAGGAGCTGTTTCAGTTATTATATGAAAAATATCACATTGAACTGGAGATGGAGAACCTGACTTATGGGATTGCCATGACTTCTATCTGTGATAAAAAGGAAGATTTTGATGAGCTTTGGAAGGCAATTTCTGAGATTGATAAAATGTGTGAAGAGAAAGAAAAGAAAAATCGTAGTTTAAATAAGGCTGTAAATGAGATAAAAATTGCCATCCAAAACCAAGATAAAGTTGAAATAGAAATTTGTGATAAAAACAAACCCAAAATAGAAACAAAAATTCATAACCACTATAAGGTTATACAAGAAAAAGAAAATGGGCAGACAATATATCCTCCCAAAATCATAGAATCCTGGCAGTGCCGGGGAAAAGCCATGGAGACAGTTGAGTTAGCTGATTCTACTGGCAGAGTTTCAGGAAAATATGTCATGATTTATCCGCCGGGAGTACCAATATTAGTTCCTGGAGAAAAAATACTCAAAGAAACAGTGGAAAATATCAGTCAATATTTATATAATGGATATAATGTACTTGGATTGTCCTGTAATAAGATTATCGTTCTAAAAGATTTATAGATAGTATAGCAAAAGCAGTATGATAAAAATATTGTACCAGAGCGTGCTTGAAAGTACTATGACTAAAATACGATGAAGAAGTCAGATAACATTCAGATAATAAAAGTGCATGTACTTCTGAAGGGAGATTTTATTAGATGAAGGGATTATTTATTGTGATGGAGGGACCGGATGGTTCAGGAAAGACCACACAAATAAATTTATTAAAAGAATACTTAGAGGAAGCAGGCTATGAATGTCTCATAACAAGAGAACCGGGGGGAACAGTGATCGGAGAGGAAGTAAGACAGCTTATTCTGAATCCAGAACACAAAGAAATGTCTCCAGTAACAGAAATGCTTCTCTATGCGGCATCAAGAGCGCAGTTAGTACATGAAGTAATCGGACCAGCATTAGAAGAGGGCAAAATCGTTATAAGCGATCGTTTTGTAGATTCTTCTATCGTTTATCAGGGAATTGCAAGAAAACTTGGTATTTCTACAGTTTCGGCTGTAAATGCGCCGGGAATCGGCATTTATCGTCCCGATGGAATCTTTTTTATTGATTTATCAGAGGAAGAAGGACTCCGCAGAAAGAAAGAGCAGAAGAATCTTGATCGTATGGAGCAGGAAGGTATAGATTTTCATCATATGGTATCGGAAGGATATCGAAAAGTCCTTTCAGGCAGGCCGGAAGTTATGAAGATTGATGGTGGAAGATCCATTGATACGATTCAGAAAAAGATTCGGAATCATGTGGATGAATTATTGAAGAAGAAGAATCGATAGACATGAATTCATTGAGAAAAAACAATAAAAGAATAGGTACCAATAGAAAATTAGCAGAAGAATTAAGATGATTAACAGAAAGATTTTGAGGGAAAGTCATGGCTGAATTAAATGAGATTTTAGGAAATGAAAGAATAAAAGAGCATTTTATTACTGCTGTGCATCATAAAAAGATTTCTCATGCCTATATTATGGAGGGGGATAAGGGAAGTGGGAAAAAAATGCTTGCCGAGGCCTTCGCTAAAATATTGCAGTGTGAAGGCCGGGAAACTACGGGTCTGGTGGAATCCTGTGGAAAGTGTGAATCTTGTATACAGATGGAACACCATGATCATCCGGATGTAATTTGGGTTTCTCATGAAAAGCCCAATGTGATTAGTGTTGGTGAGATAAGGGAGCAGATTGTTAATACGGTAGAAATTATGCCATATAAGGGGCCTTATAAAATCTATATCGTAGATGAGGCGGAAAAGATGAATGCTGCAGCGCAGAATGCCATCTTAAAGACGATTGAGGAACCGCCGGAATATGCAGTTATTTTCTTACTTACTACGAACAGAGGAGCATTTTTAGACACAATTCTTTCAAGATGTATTCTTCTTGCCACAAGACCGGTACCCGGAACAGCTGTTGAGAAATACTTGGTGGAAAAATGTAGCGTTTCTAAGGAAGAAGCAGAATTTGCAGCAGGATTTTCTCTTGGAAATATAGGAAAGGCAGAAGCAATCGTTTCTTCAGAAGAATTTCAGGATTTAAAGGAGTTGACTCTGTCCATTTTGCGGTATATCCATGAGATAGAGAGTTACGAGATTGCAGATAAAGTAAAGGAATATAAAAAGTATAAAAACAGAATTGAGGACTTTTTCGATATTTTTCTGATGTGGTTTCGGGATATTATGTTACTGAAAGCAGATAATTCAGTGAATGCTGAAGCTGCCAAAAAGAAAATTATTTTTAAAAATGAGTATGCGTATCTGAAAAAGCAGGTAGATAAATTAGATTTAGAGGCAATTGATTATGTTATAGGCAAAATTCATCGTGCCAGAGTCCGCATAAAGTCTAATGTGAATTTTGACGCAACTTTAGAGTTGCTTATTGTAGAAGCGAGAAGAGAGTTTTAAGAAGAACAGGAGGTAGAAATGGCCAGAGTAATAGGAGTTCGTTTTAGAGATAATGGTAAAATATATTATTTTGCTTCAGAGCAGTTTGAGGTAGAAGTTGGACAGAATGTTATCGTGGAGACTGCGCGTGGCGTAGAATATGGCAGAGTTGTTTTAGGAAATCGTGAGATTCACGATGAGAAGATTATTGCAACTTTAAAGCCAGTTATCCGAATCGCAACACCAGAAGACGATAAGATTGAAGAAAAGAACAAAGAAAAAGAAAAAGAAGCATTCAAGATCTGCCTGGAGAAGATCCATAAGCACGGGTTGGAGATGAAGCTGATCGATGCAGAATATACATTTGACAATAATAAGGTGCTGTTCTATTTTACTGCAGACGGACGAATCGATTTCCGTGAGCTGGTAAAAGATTTAGCCTCAGTTTTTAAGACAAGAATTGAATTACGACAGATTGGTGTAAGAGATGAGACAAAAATTAAAGGCGGTATCGGCATTTGTGGAAGAAGCCTTTGCTGTAATACATTTTTATCTGAGTTTGTGCCAGTATCAATTAAAATGGCGAAGGAGCAGAATCTTTCTCTGAATCCTACAAAGATTTCAGGAGTTTGTGGAAGATTGATGTGCTGCCTGAAAAATGAGCAGGATACTTATGAGTATCTGAACAGTAAGCTTCCGAATGTTGGTGATGAAGTAAAGACGAATACGGGAGTAAAAGGTGTTGTTCACGAAGTCAGTGTGTTAAGACAGAGAGTGAAGCTCGTAGTTACTGACGAAAAGGGAGAAAAGGAGCTCGTAGATTATAAAGTGGATGATTTGATTTTCCGTCCTCGGAAGCGCAGAGAAAAAGTAAAGATGGATGATGAACTTAAAAAATTAGAGGCGATGGAGAAGAAGGAAAGAAAGTCTAAGCTTTAATGAAAAGAGGAAAATAAAGGAAAGGAATTTGAATGATAACAATTACTGTTATTTTTATTGTTTAAATTCTCATAATTTTTTATAATACTCAGATTTTAGTTTTGTTGATATAAGAAGTTTGAAAAATCGAAAAGCAATCTGTATATTTTCTATACAAGCCAATTTGGAGAAAATATTTTTCAAACATACTTTTGACATGGAAAGACCAGGAAAATTAAGAAGAGTTCTCCGGTAGTTTAATTGCTGGGTTCTTCACTTAATGTGGTTGAAAATGAAGATTTAAAATAGGATACTTATATGGAGAATGTACAAATTAAAGAAAATGAGCGTATTGATGATCTCCAGATAAAAGATTACCGTATTATCCAGAAAACAGATGGTTTTTGCTTCGGGATTGATGCGGTACTGCTTTCTGATTATGCCAGAGTTAAAAAGAAAAGTAAAGGGATTGATTTGTGTAGCGGTACAGGAATTATTCCAATACTGATGGAGGGTAAATATCCGCTTGCTCATGTAGAGGGTTTAGAGTATCAGGAAGAGTTTGCCAAGATGGCAGAGCGTTCTGTGAAGATGAATGGTCAGGAAGAAAAAGTGCATATTGTACAGGGGGATGTTCGTAATATAAAGACAGACTATGAGAGGGAGAGTTTTGACTGGGTGACCTGTAACCCTCCGTATATGACAGGAGAACATGGTCTGACAAATCCAGATTATGCAAAGGCAATTGCAAGACATGAGATTACCTGCTCCCTTGAAGATGTAGTACAGGCAGCAAAATGGCTGTTGAAAACAGGCGGCCATTTTTATATGGTGCACAGACCTTTTCGCTTAGCGGAGATTATTTATACATTAAAACAGCATAAATTAGAGCCGAAGAGGATGCGTCTCGTACATCCTTATGTAGATAAAGAGCCAAATATGGTTTTGATTGATGCTGCAAAAGGTGGTAAGCAGAGGATTACGGTAGAACCCCCATTAATTGTATACAATAAGGATGGTTCTTATACCGATGAGATTTATCATATATATGGAGAAATGAAGAATTAAAATGGCAGGAACATTATATTTATGTGCGACACCGATTGGAAATCTCGAAGATATGACCTATCGGGCAGTACGAATTTTAAAAGAAGTGGATTTGATAGCGGCAGAAGATACGAGAAACAGTATCAAGCTTCTCAATCATTTTGAGATAAAAACAAAGATGACGAGCTATCATGAGTACAACAAAGTCGATAAGGCAGTTTATCTTGTAAATAAATTAAGAGAAGGACTGGATATCGCAGTAATCACAGATGCGGGAACACCGGGAATCTCTGACCCAGGAGAGGAACTTGTAAGACAGTGCTATGAAGCGGGAATTAATGTTACATCACTTCCGGGAGCTTGTGCCTGCATTACGGCACTTACTATGTCCGGACAGCCGACAAGGAGATTCGCATTTGAAGCATTTTTACCGTATGACAAGAAGGAAAGAGCACAGATTTTAGAGAACCTTCGCAATGAGACAAGAACGATTATTATTTACGAAGCGCCGCATCATTTAAAGAAGACTTTGAAAGAGTGCAGGGAATATCTTGGTAACCGAAATATGACAGTATGTAAAGAACTGACGAAGCGATATGAGCAGAAGCGCAAGTCAACTCTCGATGAGATGATTGCTTATTATGAGGAGAACGAGCCAAGAGGGGAGTATGTTTTAATCTTTGAGGGGAAGAGTTTACAGGAACTGAAAGAGGAAAAACAACAGGAGTGGAATCAGCTTACTGTGCAGGAACATATGGATCATTATCTTGAAAAAGGGATGGATAAAAAGAGTGCGATGAAACAGGTAGCAAAAGACCGCGGAGTAAGTAAAAGGGATATTTATCAGGAACTGTTAAAAAAGTAATCCTTTTTTCTAAAAATTAAATAAATGAATTCTTAAGAATTCTATAGTTGAGAAATGTTATCAACTGTAGAATTGACAGGGAGTATAAAAACAGGTAGTCTTTTAAATAAACTAACTAATGTTAGAACTAAGTAACATAAATTAGTTTTAAGTGGCAACCTGTTTTTTTATTAAGTTTATTTGAGAGAGAGAAAGGGAGAGAAGCAATGAGAAAAATTAGTTCATTCATTATGGCATGCGCTATGTGTTTGTCAATGACAGTAGTGGGAACAGTTGCACCACAGGTAGCGGTACAGGCTGAGGAGACAGCAGCGGCAGAATTGAAGGAAGCACCAACGGAAACTCCAACACTTGAGAAAGATTTTGGTTATGAATGGTATCTTATTCAATATTCTGCATATACTGCAAATTCAGAAAATACAAAAAGTTGGATGGAAAAGATTACATCTATTAAAGTAAATGATGCAGAACCTTATACTAAAGTAGATAATAAATTTCTTATGAAAGAAGATACATTTAGAGCAAATGTGAGCATGGTTAATATAATAATAGGAAATAAGGAATTTACAAAAAATACTAACAAAGTTGTTATTTCTGCAGAAGGATATAAAGACTTAGTATTAGAAGTAGGTAAAGATTATAAAAAAGTTGCCATCCACACAAACCATACAGGCGGAACAGCTACATGTACGAAGAAAGCAGTCTGCGAATTCTGTGGAGAAGAATACGGAGAGTGCGCATCTCATAACTATGGAGATAAATATGAGTCCGATGGAACTCATCACTGGAAGAAATGTCAAAATGAAGGTTGTGACTCTGCAACTGAAAAAGAAGCACATAAAGGTGGCGAAGCTACAACAACAAAGAGAGCAGTCTGTGAAGTATGTGGAGCAGAATATGGAGATTTAAAGAAGGAAGATCCAAAGCCAGCAGAAAAGCCAGATAAGAAAACTGTAAAAGCAAAAAAAGTTGTTGTTAACAAAAAGCGTATTGTGTTAAAGAAAGACAAAAAAGTTAAACTTAAAGTAAAATTAAAACCAGCCAATGCGACAGAAAAAGTTACCTTTAAGTCTTCTAACAAGAAGGTTGCCAAAGTAACAAAGAACGGTGTTGTAAAGGCTGTTAAAAAAGGTAAATGTAAGATTACTGTTAAGACAGCAAGTGGAAAGAAAGCAGTTGTTAAAGTAACTGTAAAATAGGAGAAACCGGATATGAATAAGAAGGTTAGAAAGTTATTAGCCAGTGTTGTTTTGGGAGTGTGTTTACTTACATTATCCTTTATTCCTTCATTTGCGGCAAACTCTGCAAATCCTGCCAGTGTTGGCAATGTAGAAGCAATGAAAGAAAATGTAGTTTATGATTTTCAGAGTCTTTCTTTTACGGATGCACCTGACTATGTCAAAGGAATAAAAAGTGTTTCTGTAAATAAAACAAAGTGGGAAGAAGCAAGTTCTCGATTATCTTTAATGAGACGAGAAGCATATTACAGAAATACAGATGAAAATAAGCTTTATTTTGATGGTTCTTCTGATGGTATGTTAAAGAGTGGAAATATTCTCACGATTGAGAGTGAAGGATATGAAACACTGTACTTACGTGTAATAAAGGCAACAGCAGATACATTTACTGTTAAAAAGACAGATTCGGATGCAGAGACACCTTCTGGACCTTCTGATGGAATCAATACGCTTCATGTAAGAATACGAGGAAGCTTTGAAAGTGCTTTAGAAGGACAGAAAAAATATGATGCAATCAGTGGAGCTTCTACTTCTGTTACGACAAATAAAAATAGTGATGTGATTGTTGAAGCAGCAGTTCTTCCTGATGGACAGGAGCCGAAGAATAGCGACTGGAAGCCGTTAAGTGAAGTAATCACAGTAAATAAGAATAGAACAAAGATAAATATTGACACAGAAACCTGCGGAATGGAAGGTGTTTATTCTGTCCATGACAGTTCTCTTTCTTTATCAGGGGAACCGTTAAAAGCCGGTTCTTATCCAATTAGTGTAACAGTAACGGATGAGAGCGGTCGTACTGCGACAAGTAATGAGCTGAATTTTAAAGTTTATACTCGTACAGAAGTGCTTGCAAAGCAGCTTAAACTTGAGAATTGTAAACAGACAGCGGATGGAAAGTATATGTATGATATGGAGCCATGGGCAATTGCTTCTTTTGGTGGGGAGAACGAAACAGTTACAGTACCAAAGGATATTAAAGCATGGTACGGTTCTCATACAAGTGGAACTTATGGAGAACTTGGTTATGCTGTAGATGGTAGTCCAGTACAGACATTGATTGTTCCAGATGGCTGTAATCTTACTCTTGTAAATATGAAAGTTTTCAGCAGCGTAAATATTGTTGTAGAGAATGGTGGAAAGCTTGTTCTTCGAGATTCTTCTATTCATGGAAATATTGAAGTGAAAAATGGCGGTAGGTTCTCATCAAACTATGATGATTATGGCAGTCAGTTTCTCACAGGTTCTTCAATTAATGGACAGTTGATTTTAAATGATGGAGCAGTTTTAGAAAACTCATCTATTTATTCTAACACCAATTTTATATCAAATGGACATATCATCAGACAGAATACGAATCCTGTTATTGTTGTAAAAGGAAAGGTTGCCGTAGATGGGCAGGTATTTGTAAAGGGAGATGAAGCAGCAACCGGATATGACGAAACAACAGGAAAAAGCCTTTCCGGTCAGCCAGCGATCCGTATTGAGAATGGTTCTTTAGATATTAAAAAGGATTCCGTAGTAGCGGCATTTGGTGGAGGATATATCGCAACAACATCCGTTGGCGGCGGCGGAATTATTTTAGATAATGGAAGTATTTCCGGTGAGGGAACATTAATTGCATTTGGTGGTAATGGTACATATGATGATGGCGCGGATGCTATCAGCGGTAAGGGTACTGTTTCTGTAAAAAATGTTTATGCACAAGGTGGCTGCAGTAGTATACCAAAAACAGGTTCTACAGCGGGAAAAGCAATCGCAGATGGGGTAACGCTTGCTAAGACATCCAATCGGACATTGCTAAACGGTAAGGAAATCAAGGATAACTATGGAACAATTTCTGAGTTGTACTGGTCAAGTATTACAAAAGTTCCAGATGTGAGCAAGTATGTGATAGAAGTAAATGGTTCTGACAAAGAGGATAATACGAAACCAGGCAGCTCTGAAGATAAGCCAGACACAAAGCCGGGAACATCCGAAAAGAAGCCAGAGACGAAGCCAGCTTCAGGTTCTACAGTTAAGAAAACAATAAAAACAAAGTCTTTAAAAGTGAAGAAGACAAAAGTTACTTTAAAGAAGGGAAAGAAATATAAAATAGAAGTCAAGAAGATTCCGGCATCTTCTACTGCTAAGATTATGTATCGCTCTTCCAATAAGAAGATTGCCAAAGTAACAAAAAAAGGTGTTATTAAGGCGTTGAAAAAAGGTAAATGTAAAATTACTGTAAAGACCAGTGATGGAAAAAAGAAAATAATTATAGTAAAAGTAAAATAATTGAAAAAATTCGGGAAATGCCATATTTCCCGAATTTTTTCCGTATAAAAAACTTCACAATAGGAAAAAATGTGGTAGAATTTATTTGTTTATAGACTTTTTTATAAGGGGTGTTTTGTGCCCATTTATAAGTATACCAAATGTGACATAATATAGATATGTACAGTAACCTGAGTAAAGTATGATTTTACAGGATTACTGTAGAAGTAAGGGAAAGAGGACAAACATAATGGAAGAATACTTGCGTACCTATTGTGAAATTGATTTAAAAGCAATCAGGGAGAATTATATAAATATCAAAAAGAAAACAGGAGATAATGCGATGACTATGGCTGTCATAAAGGCTGACGGTTATGGACATGGTGCAGTGGAAGTAGCACATTATTTAAATGATATTGCAGATTATTTTGGTGTTGCTACGATTGATGAGGGAGTAGAACTGAGAAAGGCTGGATTAAAACAGCCAATTTTGCTTCTTGGTTATAATTCCCCTTCTCTTTATTATAAGAATTTGGAATATGGTGTAGACCAGACGATTTACTGTTATGATACAGCTAAGGCAATGTCTGAAGCTGCTGTAAAGGCCGAAAAGACGGCGAGAATTCACATTGCATTAGATACCGGAATGACAAGAATCGGTTTATCCCCAGAAGAGAAAGGGCTTGCGATTGTAAAGCGGATTGCAGAGCTGCCCAATATAAAGATTGAGGGGTTATTTACCCATTTATCCTGTGCAGATATGACAGATAAGGCATATACAGAAAGTCAGATGGAGAGATATGATTATTTCGTTCAGTTACTTGATGAAGCAGGAATTGAAATTCCAGTAAAACATATCTGTAATAGTGCAGCTATTATGGAATATGATGACCATCGTTATGATATGGCAAGAGCAGGAATTATTCTTTATGGAATGTACCCTTCTGATGAAGTGGATTTCTCTAATTTAGATCTGACACCGGCAATGAGCTGGTATTCTCATGTAGTGAATATTATGGAGCCAGAGCTGGAACGAGGTGTAAGTTATGGAGCGACTTATGTTGTTGAACATCCATGCCGTCTTGCTACAGTATCTGTCGGATATGCGGATGGATATGCGAGAAGTCTTTCTAACAAAGGCTGGGTATTGATTCACGGACAGAAAGCACCGATTGTCGGAAGAGTGTGCATGGATCAGATGATGGTAGATATTACAGATATTCCAGATGTGAAGCTTGAAGATACCGTTACCCTGATTGGAAAAGATGGGGATAATTATATCAGTGTTGAAGATATGGCGAACCTTGCCGGAAGCTTTAATTATGAATTTGTATGTGATGTAGGAAAGAGAGTTCCAAGAGTGTATAAAAGATAGATAATGGACATTCATTATTGAGGGGAATGAACTAGAAAGCATTTTTC
>OOCM01002677.1_pt1 | contig 11269 bp, 11 predicted proteins | sample 1671111 | NCBI WGS metagenome assembly OOCM01 (sample SAMN06348123, study PRJEB24527) | human gut metagenome | biome: human gut; feature: ankylosing spondylitis patient; material: feces | host: Homo sapiens | place: China | collected 2015-10 | reverse complement strand
AGGAACTTTCTTCTCGACATTTCGTTTGACATCGTTTCAGAGATTTTAAGCTTGGATTAGTGATTGGTCTTGTCTTTGGGGTCCGGGTCGGGATTTTCGATATCCTTTTCGATATTGTTCATCCCCTCCTTGAAGCTCCGGACGCCCTTTCCGATTCCCTTCATGAGCTCGGGGATCTTTTTACCGCCGAAAAGCAGCAGGACGATGAGCGCGATGACGATAGCAGCGATCCAGCTGTAAATATCCATTCCCAAAAACATACGATAATTCCTCCTTTGGGGAACGATGCGGCGGGCGCTTCCGGCAGGAAGCCGCCCGGACCCAGTCCGGGTACAACACCATATTAACATACTGCCGGGAAAAAAGAAAGCCTTTTCGGGTATCTTTCGGCCCGAGAGCTTGCATCCCGGGCCGGAATCGGGTACTATAAAGACAGTATATCCCCAATACACGGAAGGAGCATCCTTATGGAATGGACTGATATTCGCCTGACCGTATCCAAAGCCGACGCCGAGGCCGCTGAGGCCGTGGCCACCATGATCGCGGAGGGCGGCATTTATATCGAAGACTACAGCGACATCGAGGAACAGGTGGAGCAGATCGCCCACGTGGACCTCATTGAGCAGGAGCTGCTGGACAAGCCCCGGGACACTGTCATCATCCACATGTACCTCGAGCCGGGCGCTTCGCCGGTGGAGACGCTGGCCCTCATCGCAGCCCGGATGGAGGCCGCAGGCATCCCCTACACCTCCGAGACCGAGGGCGTGGAGCAGGAGGACTGGCAGAACGGCTGGCGCAAATACTACCACCCCATGGACATTGGCAAACGGCTGGCCATCGTGCCTTCCTGGCAGGAGTACGACACCGACCGCGTCAAGCTGATCCTTGACCCCGGCCTTGCCTTTGGCACCGGCGGCCACGAGACCACCAGCCTCTGCCTGGAAGCGCTGGACGAGCGGGTGCGCGGCGGTGAGCGGGTGCTGGACATCGGCACCGGCAGCGGCATCCTTGCCATTGCCGCCCTCAAGCTGGGCGCGGGCAGTGCCGAGGGTGTGGACATCGACCCCGTGGCCGTGCGCACCGCAGGCGAGAATGCGGCCCTGAACGGCGTGGCCGACAAGCTGACCGTTCTGGTGGGCGACCTGTCCGACAAGGCCAGCGGCAGGTACGATATCATCACCGCCAACATCGTGGCAAACGCCATCATCAGCCTTGCCCCCGCCGTGCCCGGCCTGATGGCCGAAAATGCCACCTTTATTGCCAGCGGCATCATCGACAGCCGCAAGGACGAGGTGATCGCCGCTCTGGAAGCCGCCGGCCTGACCGTGCAGGAAGTGAAGGAGAAGCGCGGCTGGGAGTGCATTATTTGTAAAAAGACGAATTAAACCTCTCAGGCGCTTCGCGCCAGCTCCCCTAATAGGGGAGCCCTTGGCATACCGGCCAGTTTTGCCGGTAATGAGGGAAACAGGAGTTTATTTTTATGCCGCATCGCTACTTTACAACCGAAATCTCCAATGGCACCGCCACCCTGCGGGGGGCCGATGCCCATCATCTTTCCCGCGTGATGCGGGGCAAGCTGGGGGACACTGTCATCTTATGTGACGGCAACGCCGTGGAATACACCGCCACCATCACCGGCTTTGGGCCGGAGACTGTGGAGTTCAGCGTGGAGCCGGGCTATCCCAGCGCCGCCGAACCCAGCGTGGAAGTGACCCTGTTCGTGGGTTACCCCAAGCAGGACAAGCTGGAGCAGGTCATCCGCCACGGTGTGGAGCTGGGCTGCACCCACTTCGTGCCCTTCTTCAGCCGGTACTGCGTGGCCGCCCCCAAAAAGGAGGAGCAGAAAAACGAGCGCTACAACCGCATCGCCTTTGAAGCCGCCAAGCAGTGCGGCCGGGGCATGCTGCCGGATGTCGCCCTGCCCCTGCCCAATTTCGGAGCCCTCTGCCGCAGTCTGGAAGGCTACGATCTCGTGCTCTTCTGCTATGAGCTGGGCGGCGCACCCCTGCGCCAGCTGCTGGCAGACGCACAGCCTGCCGACGGCCAGCGGCTGAAGATTGCCCTCATCACCGGTGCCGAGGGCGGCTTTGCCGTGGAAGAGGCTGAAATGGCCGCCAATGCCGGTGTGAAAACGGTCGGCCTTGGCCCCCGCATCCTCCGGTGTGAGACCGCCCCGCTGGCAGTGCTCTCTGCCGTGATGACCCTAACGGGCAACCTGGAGTAAACCGGTCTTACGATGCAGCAAAGGGGCTGCCGGACGAGGAAAAACCTCATCCGGCAGCCCCTTTTGTGGCAGTGCGGAGTTTTTGACTCCGCATTTCAGAAGAAAAGCAGAGCAGCGTTACGAATTGCTTTCAGCGCGGCGGAGCTTCAGTTCCTCCGTCATATTCTGCATGGTTTTCTTATCCAGATTATAGACCCATGCATAGCCGATCAGGGAGAGCACGCCGCCGGCGGTGTAGAAGACCGGCAACAGATACCGCATGGCCAGTGCCACGCTGGCAGGCTGGTCTGCGCCCAGAATGGCCTTGTAGCCAAAGAAGGTGGCCACCACCAGACCCATGCTGGGCATCACGCCCTGTGCGATCTTACGCATTAGAGAGTACATGGCGTAGGAGGTGCCTTCGGTGCGCATCCCGAATTTCCACTCCTCATAGTCCAGAGCATCGGCCACCATGGCCCACATGATGCAGCCTGCCAGACCACTGCCGAAGCTGGAGACCAGCAGCACGCCTGCCACCACCAAAGAGCCTTGTGCATCAGGGCTCAGGGGGATCACGAACAGGGAGGCGTAGGCCAGGGTCATAACCACGGTGCCCAGCACGGCCGTTTCCTTTTTACCGATCTTTCCTGCGACCTTGCTGGAGAAGGGAGCCATGACGATCATACCCACCATGGATGCCATTCCCACCAGACCGGAATACTGGGCACTCTTGAAATAGGCCTGGAAGGTGACGGTAAGGGCCGTCTGGGAACCATACATGCACATGAAGGAGCCAAAGGCTGCGATGGTGATGCCCAGCATGGCGCGGTTCCGGAAAAAGTTCCGCAGGGCTTCCAGAACGTTGAACTTCTGCTTCGGCTGCTCCCGTTTGGTCTCCTGCACCGGCTGCTCCTCCGGCACTGCCCGCAGCTGGGTGGTGCGGATCATAAACTGGAAAAATACAAAGCCGATGATACCAAAGCCAAGGGCCATGCCGAACATGATATAGGGGGACCGCAGGTTGTTGGTCACGGGGTCGATCAGCAGAATGGGCAGCGACACAGCCACCGTCATGGCAGCCACGATGGCACCTACGCTGCGCCAGGTGGAAAGCTGGCTGCGCTGGGCCGGGTCATCGGTGATGAGGCTCAGCATGGAGCCGTAGGGCACGTTGGCCATGGTGTAGAAGGCATCCCAGACCAGGTAGCCTGCCACGAACAGCACCGCCTTGATGGGCTGAGAGGCCCCCGGCAGGGGAATGAAGCACAGGCCGCCGCCAACGATCAGGCCGATCGATCCGAATGAGATGTAAGTAAGGAATTTGTTGCGCTTGTAGTGGCGGTGATCTGCGTCAATAATCACACCCAGAATGGTATCATCGATGCCATCCCACACCTGCACGATCACCAGAAGGGTGGCGAACAGGATCTCGTTGATGCCCATGAGCTGTGTCCAGTAAATGGTCAGCAGCGATTTCATGGCAAAGGACATATTGCAGCCAAAGTCACCTGCTGCGTAGCTGAGTTTGTCCAACAGTCCGAATTTCCGGAATTTCTTTTCAGGAATCACTTGATTTTGTTCCTGCATGGTTGATTGCCTCCTTTTTTCATCCGTTTCATCTGCCGCAGGGGTTCTCCCCCTCCTTGCAACTGCTCCTATTTTAAGCTATACTGAAAAGGAATAAGAGACTCAAACCGAGAATTGTGTCGCACTTTGGGGAAAAGAAAACGCCGCATTCCTTGTGAAATCCGCCAAAAGGAGATCCCTCATGTACAAAAATTGTGTGCGAAGCACAAGCCTTCAGCGTCAGGCCGCGATCCTGGATTGTTTTGTTCGTCTGATGGAAACAGAGGGCTACCGATCCCTTACCATCCGTCACATCTGCCAGGAGCTGGGTCTTTCCCGCACTGTGTTTTACCGGTATTTTGAGACCAAGGAGGATCTGCTGACCGCACTGGAGGATCAGATCATAATGAAACTCGAGTTGGAGCCATCTTCCATGGAGGACGGCTCCAGCCTGCCCTGGTTTCTGTTCTGGCAAAAAAACCACCGTCTGATGCGCGTCCTTGACGAAAACGACCTTGCGGCGCATCTTTCCGAGCGCATTGCCGCCGAAACCGTAAAAAAATATGTGACACCCATGAAATTCAGGATGTCCGCCTCCAGCTACCTGACTCTGGAGATAAAGCTCCAGACCGCCATGCACCTGATGTTCTCCATGGCTGTGGAAAGCGTGCGCCGGAATCAGCTGGCACACCCAGAAACCACCGCTCAGTTCTGCGATGATTTTCTCCATAATCCTCTGCTGGCCTTCTGACCCGTTTTTTCACTGAGATGGCTCCAGCAGATGACTTTGCGTATTTTTCACATCAGTATAAACAAAAAGGACGGCGTATGCCGTCCTTTTTGTTTACTCTATTTTCGCGTTCATCAGCGCTTTTTTTACTTCAATGAGGTTTTGCGGGCTGACCGAGAAGCTCCGCAGGCCCAGCTGCAGATATTGCAGGGTGTTGGCCGGATTGCCCACCGCGCTGCCGCAGATGGTCACGGGAATCCCGCCCTCCCGGGCAGCCTCCACCACCATGCGGATGAGCTTTTTCATTGCGTGGCTGGCCGGGCGGTAGTAGCGCTCGGCAATGGAGATATCCCGATCCACCGCGTGGGTGTACTGGGTCAGATCGTTTGTCTCAATGAGGAAGAAATTGCACCCGTGCTCCACGAATTCCTCTGCCGTCAGGCAGGCCGAGGGCACCCCGAACATCACGCCAAAGGGCGTGTCCGGGTCAAACTCCTCTCCGCGCTCCCGCAGCAGCTGGCGGCAGTGCGCTACCAGCCGCATGGCCTCATCCCAATCCTCAAGGTTGGTCACCATGGGGAACATGACCCGCAGGGGGCCGTGGGCTGCCGCCCGGAGCAGGGCGCAGATCTGCGTCTCAAACTGATGGGTCTGGCGCAGGCTGCTGCGGATGCCCCGCAGGCCCAGCTTGGAGGATTCCAGTCCCCTATGGATATCGGCCATGGCGCGGTCCACACCAAAATCAAAGGTGCGCACTGTCACCACACCGCCCTTTGCGGCGGCAATGCAGGATTGATAGAACACGAACTGCTCCTGCTCGTCCACCGGGCGGCCCGGCAGCATCATGTAACCGCTGCGCAGCAGGCCCACGCCGGAAGCGCCTGCCTGCAGCGCCGATTCAATATCCTCCTGCCCGTAGCAGTTGGCCAGAAGCTCAAACGGCACATCATCCTTTGTCCGGTTGGGCAGGGCGCTGATGCGGGCGGCTTCCTCGCTCTCCCACTGCAGCTCGCAGATGCGGCTGACCGCCTGCTGGCGGGTGTTGGCATCCGGGTCCAGGATGCACTCGCCGTTGTTGGCATCCAGCACCACGGTGCGGCCGTCGCAGTCGTTCAGGAACGCCTGCCCCACCTGCACCACGCAGGGAATGTGCATGGCCCGCGCAATGATCGCCGCGTGGCTCTGCTTATTGCCCTCCGAAGTGATGATGCCCAGGATCATCCCCGCCGGAACGCTGAACAGATCGCTGGGCATCAGCATCTCTGCCGCCAGGATCACCGGGTGATCCAGCGCCAGCCAGACCCGGGGACGGTTGGTCAGCACGTTCACCACGCGGCGGGCGGCATCCAGAATATCTGCACTGCGCAGCTGCATGTAGGCGTTGTCCTCCATGGCAGCAAGCTGCTCTGCATAGCGGTTACCCACACGGTACATGGCCTCGGCAGCGCTGATGCCCGCCTTGATCTGGAATTTGACCTCGTTCATAAAGCCTTCATCTTCCAGCATCATGCTCTGGAACAGGAAGATGGCCTGCTCCGTGGGGCCGCTGCGGTCTGCCATGCCGTCCAGCTCACGCTGGGCTGTCCGGACAGCGTTTTCCAGCAGGCGCTGTTCCCGTTCCGCGTTGAACGGCCCGGCAGAAAAATTTTCGTGCCAGCGCTCCAGCCGGCTCACCTGTCCCATCACAAGGCCCGGCGAGGCGCTGTGTCCCTGATAGACCTTCATTCTTCGATCACCTCCGGCAGTATCGGCCCGGTAAGGGCACGGCAGACCAATGCCTGTAAGAACGTATTGGGCAGCAGAGCGGCCCGTGCGGCCTGTGCCGCATTGCCGCTGCCCTCAAACAGGGGCGCAAAGCTCTCGATGCGCTCCCGGTCGCATTTTTCCAAAAAGGCTTCCGCCAGTGTCCGGGTGGTATAGAACACAGTGGGGTCCACGCCCGCATCCTCTGCGGCAGCTTCCAGCGGGGCCAGCTGGGCATCCTTCATGTTGGCCAGCAGCAGGGCCGCATCCGCTGTCAGGGTCACGGGGTATTTTTCCCGTACCGCCTTCTGCACCTGCTGGAATTTCCACGCAAAGGCGGCGGCATCCTCACAACTCTCGGCGCTGGTGGAAACGGCATAGGCGCAGCCCCGCAGGTATCCCATGGCGCGGCGGGTATCGTAGTAGCCCAGCTCCATGTTCCGTCTGGCGGTATCGGGGTCAAAGTGGAGGATGTCCCCCAGCTCCCAGTAGCTGCGGATCATGGTGGTGGGCAGGCCGGTGCGGTTGGGCAGGGTGATGCCCACCCCTTCCAGATCAACACAGACCAGCTCCTCCGCGCCCATCTTCTGGGCCAGCGCGGTGGGCATATTGTCCCGGTAGCCGCCATCCAGGAACTGCACCCCGTCGATCTGCTTTGCCCGCAGGGCGGGGAAACAGGCGGCAGAGGCCAGCAGGTAATCCTTCACCTTGCCCGCCGGGATATCCTCCAGCGTCAGCTCCCGGGGCTTCAGCCCCCGCTTTTCCACGGTGACAAGGCCGAACCGGATGGGCGAAGCCCGCAGGGCATCCTCATCCAGCACCCGCTCCACGATCTCTTCCAGCGGGGTCACGTCCATGCCGCCGTCCCGCACCACTTCCCGCAGGAAGGCGTGCAGCTCAGAGAGGTCGGCGTTTTCCTCCGGCAGCTCCATCACGTCCTGGCTGCGGATGCTCATCCACATATCCCGGGCCGTTTCGTACAGGTCCAGTGCAAACATGGCACCGTTCAGGCTGCCCACACTGGTGCCGGTGATGATCTGGGGCCGCCAGCCCAGCTCGGTCAGGGCACGCCACACACCCACCTGATAGCTGCCGCGCGCACCGCCGCCTGCCAGCACCAGTGCCTTGACCGGGGTATCATTCTGTGCCATCTGGAACGCCTCCTAGTCATTCTTTGGAAATCTGTCAGAAGTATACCATATTTTCCGGAAAAATTCTCCCTGTTTTTGGAACAAAATCCATGGTATAATTTTGTTAACTTGTGTGAAACGATGGTGGAGGTAAAACAATGCACTGCAACAACTGGATCTTTGATATGGACGGCACCCTGACCGACAGCATGACCGTGGTATGGGAGGGTGCGCCCGATGCCCTGCTGGCCCGCTATGGCCGCACCCCAAAATCTGACCTCCACAAAACGCTCCTGACCATGGGCATGGCCGATGGCGCGGCCTACCTCATCCGGGAGTATGACCTGCCCCTGAAAATGGAGGACTACAACGATGTGATGTGGGATGTTATCACAAAGCTCTACGAGACCGTGGAGCTCAAGCCCGGCGTGCGGGAGCTGCTGGCCCGCCTGAAGGCCGAGGATGCCCGCATGTGCATCTGCTCCAACACCTGGAGCGCCCAGTGCCGCACCGTGCTCACCCGTTTGGGCATCGATGAATATTTCGACTTCTATGTGGAGGCACAGGGGGCGCTCCACAAGAGCAGGCCGGATGTATTTTTCCAGACCCTTGCACGCCTGGGCGGCACTGACCCCGACCGGTGCGTTGTCTGTGAGGATTCCCTCTACGCCGCCCGCACCGCCCACGATGCAGGCTTCCGTGTCATCGGCATCGCCGATGCCGCCAGCAAGTCCGATGAGCCCGCCCTGCGGGAGGTCAGCGACCAGTTCCTGACCGACTGGACGGAGCTGGACTGGAACAAAGTATGACCCTGCACCATGCAGAAAGCGGCCCGCAGATGCAGGCCGCTTTCTTTTTTGTGTGATAGACCTTACCCTTCCAGAAACGCCCGGAACGCCGCCCTTACGGCGGGTTCGCGCCCCCGGGGGATGGGCACCCGGGCACCGCTGCGCATCCAGAGCTCCCCGGAGGAGAGCTGAGCGGCGGCGGCAAGGTTGACCACATAGGAGCGGTGGGGCTGCAGAAAACGGGCATCGGCCAGCAGGGGCTTTGCCACCTCGGAAAAGGGCACCCGCAGGGAGAGGGAGGCCACGTCCTCGCCGCTGGCAAGGTGGTAGTGCACCACATGGTGGGTGCACTCCAGATACTCGATGTCCGCAAAGGGCAGGGCCCGCAGGCCCATGGCCGTGGTGACCGGGATGACCGGGCCGTATTCCGGCTCGGTGGCCCGGTCCAGCAGGGCTGTCAGCTGCTCCGGACGGAACGGGATATGCAGGTACTGCATCGCGTCCACCCGGAACGCTTCGTAGGCATAGGCCGTGGTGTGAGCCAGAAAGGCCAGCGGAGCCCGCACACCCCGGCGGCGCAGCTCTGTCGCCGCCTGCAGGCCGCTGCACGGGTTGGCGGCGGGCAGCTCAATGAGGTAGAGCTCATACCGGGAGCCCGCTTCCTCCTGCTGCAACAGGGCCGCTGTGCTTTCCAGCTGCTCCACGATGCAGGCATCGGCCCGGCGGGCATAATATTCCATGCAGTGGCGCTGCACCCGGCCCCGCAGCACAGGGTCCGGGCTGCACACCGCAATGTGAAAGATCATATCCGCTCCTCCTTTCCCTCTGCACAGCGCTTGATTTTTGCGCCATGAGGGAGTATTATGGACGAAAAAAGAAATGGGGGACACCGCCATGGATCAGCCGCTCGTCAGCATCATCCTGCCCGTATACAACGCTCAGAATCATCTGGCCCGCTGCATCGGCAGCATCCTGAACCAGACCTATAAAAACATCGAACTCATCATCCTGAACGATGGCTCCAAGGATCACAGCCTGCCCGTGTGTGAGGAGTTCCGCGCCAAGGACAGCCGCATCGTGCTGGTGGACAAGGAGAACTCCGGCGTGTCCGACACCCGCAACCTGGGCCTGAAGCTGGCCGGGGGCGAGTATGTCCAGTTCGTGGACAGCGATGACTACATCGACCCCGATTTCACCCAGCATCTGGTGGAAGCCGCCGAGGCGCACCACGCAGACCTTGTGATCGCGCCCTACAAGATGGTGATCCCCGCCGGGGCCACAAAGCCCGAGCAGGTGCTGGAAAAGCTGGAGGACAATCTGGGCGTAATGAGTGTTGCCCGGCCCCCTGAGGTGCGGGAATACGGTTTTCTGCCCGCCGGGGTCTACGACAAGGACACCTTTGCCCTGCGGCTGATGGACAAGCCCGCCTCCTACTTTTACAGCGTGCTCTGGAACAAGCTCTACCGCCGAATCCTGCTCACCGGCAATGACATCCAGTTCACCAGCGAGCTGAAATGGGCCGAGGATCTGGTGTTCAACATGCAGTATATCCAGTATGCCGAGACCTTCGTCTCCATTGACAAAGCCGGTTACTACTACGTCCAGAATCCCCAGAGCATCTGCCACACCCAGATCAACCCGGCCTCCATCGTGCAGAACAAGATCCAGACGTTCCGGTATTATAAAGACCTCTACACCCGCCTTGGAATGTACGAGGAGGTGCGGCCCCAGCTGTACAAGTTCCTGGTGGATATCGCCGAGAGCACCTACCCCTCCGGCCCCTTCAAAAAGATCATTGAGGAAGCCAAGGAATATTGGAAAAACCGGAAAGAATAAACCAAAATCGGGAGACCCCCTGCGGGGTCTCCCTTTTTTTGCGGTTATGCTCCGATGGCAGCGCACTTCTTTGCCAGCCAATCCCGCTCTTCTTCATTCAGGCGGGGAGCCAGCTTCTCAAACACTTCGCGGTGGTAGGCGTTCAGCCAGTCCAGCTCGTCCCGGGTCAGGACACCGGGCACCACAGGAGAGGTGGCAATGGGCACAAAGGTCAGCGGACGGAAGGCCAGGAAGGTGCCGTACTGGTTGTCGGCCTTGTGGTAGCACTCCAGCACGTTCTCAATGCGGATACCCACCTGACCGGCCTCGTACACGCCCGGCTCATCGGTGACGATCATGCCGGGCTTGAGCCCCTGGTCGTTCTCGTCGATTTCCACGATTTCCGCCGCGAGCTCGTGGCCAGGGATGCGCGGATACGAGACGTAGGCGTTCGCGCCGCGGTACGAACCGAGATCGCTACCGCAGATGCCGCCGTAGAGCATCTTAAGCAGAGCCTCGCCCGGCTTGCGCGCAGGCTTGTCGATATCCTTGACGACGACCTTGCCGGGTTCCTCGATGCAAATTGCTTTCATAGTAATTCCTCCCAAACTGTTTTTTGTTAACATTAAAATTTTGTTTATGCGTTGAATACACTGTAAAGCGCGGCGCGCGTCACAGCATATTTCTCCTATATGGTTTGCCGGCTATGTTCTCGGAGACCGAGCCGGTATTTAAGATATACGGCTTCGCTTTGCTGCATGACGTATTTCGGAGCGCATATATCTTTACATACTAGTAATTATGTATAAGTTACCAGAGATTTCCGTCTTCGTCAAAAGGCAAATATTCCGGCTCCGATTCAACCACCATATTCGGATTTGACTGTGCCTCGTTCCAATAAGCTTCGGAAAGCATTATGTGCTCAAGATGCAGGCTGTTCGGAATGCGGACGACGCGCGGGTTTGACTTGTCGATTTCGTTGCAGCTCTTGATGCAGACCTGTATTGTCTCCCTGTCGCTTTCCATCACTATCGGAATACGCACGCCGCCGAGCACCGTGCAGGTTATGGCGTTGGGATACATCGAGGCGAGGTCAAGCTTGTTGAATACGCGCTTCGTCGTCGCGCTGGAATATCCGAGGCCGATGCCGTTGCCGTGCGTCTCGGGGCTGAGGTCGAGCACCGCCACGCGCTGGGCATCGATTCCGCCGGTCGCGTAAGGTGTGCAGAAGGTTCCCGTAATGTTCGGATCCATGCCGTCGCCGCTGAAATTTTTCCCGATGTAGTCAACTATC
>OOCM01002672.1_pt1 | contig 11291 bp, 11 predicted proteins | sample 1671111 | NCBI WGS metagenome assembly OOCM01 (sample SAMN06348123, study PRJEB24527) | human gut metagenome | biome: human gut; feature: ankylosing spondylitis patient; material: feces | host: Homo sapiens | place: China | collected 2015-10 | reverse complement strand
GCCCCGTCGGCTGGCATTGCCGGCCCGCGGCGCCCGGCCTTCCTGTCCCGTGGGCCCGCGCGGCTGGGATTTTGGCGCGCGGCGGCAAAAAAGGCTTGCGGAGCGGGGCCGTTCCTTGTATGATATTGGACAGTAACGTGGAGTGGGCGAGGGCCCACCGACGACCGAAACACGAGGACTGCAACGATGGCCAAGTTCAGATTCAAAGCGGTGGATTCGCAGGGCAAGGAGGTGCTCAGCACGGTTGAGGCGGAATCCCAGAGCGCCGCGATTGAGAAGATCCGTGCGATGCGCCTGACGCCCAAGGCCATCGGCGTGGTGCCGGACGAGGGCTCGGAGGCCGCGGCGGCGGCCGCCGCCGCGGCGCAGGCCAAACCCAAGCGCAAGGGCGGCGGGAACATCTCCATCAAGATGCCCAAGTTCCTGCGCGGGGGCGTGAAGACAAAGGATCTGATGGTCTTCACCCGTCAGCTGGCGACGTTGGTGGACGCGGGCCTGCCGCTCCTGCGCGGGTTGCGCGTGCTGCACCGGCAGTGCCAGAACGAGGTGCTGAAGGAGGCGCTCGCGGGGATGATCGAGACGGTGGAAACGGGCAACACCTTCTCGGAATCGCTGGCGAACTATCCCAAGATCTTCAACCATCTCTACGTGAACATGGTGAAGGCCGGCGAGGCCGGCGGCGTGCTGGAGACGGTGCTGAACCGTCTGGCGGAGTTCATGGAGAAGGCCGAGAAGATCAAGAACAAGGTGAAGGGGGCGATGACCTACCCGATCGTGGTGCTGATCGCGGCGGTGGGCATCGTGGTCTTCCTGATGTTGGCGGTGATCCCGAAGTTCCAGCAGATCTTCGACGACCTGATGGGCGGCGAGGGGATGCCGGCGCTGACCTCGTTCGTGATCGGGCTCTCGGAGTGGGTGCAGCAGTATTGGCTCTTCCTGCTGGCGGGCATCGTGGGCGCGGTGGTGCTCTTCAAGATCTTCTCCAAGACGCCGTTGGGCGCGCAGGTGAACGACCGGATCGCGCTGCGCGCGCCGGTCTTCGGGCAGCTGACGCAGAAGACGATCGTGGCGCGCCTGACGCGCACGCTGGGCACGTTGCTGAGTTCGGGCGTGCCGGTGCTCCAGGCGCTCTCGATCGTGAAGGACACGACGGGCAACCTGCTGATGGCCAAGGCGTTGCAGGCCGTCCATGACAGCGTGAAGGAGGGCGAGGGGATGACCGCGCCCTTGGGCGCCTGCGGCGAGTTCCCCCCGATGGTGGTCTCGATGGTGGAGGTGGGCGAGGAGACCGGCGCCCTGCCGGAGATGCTCATCCGCGTGGCCAACACCTACGACGACGAGGTGGACAACGCGGTGGCGGCCATGACCTCCATCATCGAGCCGATCATGATCATCTTCCTGGCGGTGGTGGTCGGCGGCATCGTCATCGCCATGTTCATGCCGCTCATCTCGATCATCGGCACGATCGGTCAGCAGACCGGGGCCTGATTGCGAAAGGAGGCTGCGTCATGGGACGGATTGCAAAGGCGCGCGGCGGCTTCACGTTGGTGGAGCTGTTGGCGGTGATCGTCATCATCGGCATTTTGGCCGCGGGCATCTTCATGCTGGTGCGCACGGCGAGTTCGCGGGCGGCCACGGCGAAGACGACGGCGCAGGTGCATGCCATCGCCTCGCTGCTGGAGGAGTACAAGAACATCTACGGCAACTATCCCGTTGTCTCCAACGCGGACGATGACGGCTATGCCTCGCTGAACTTCACCTTCAAGGCCTCGGACGGCGGCTCCTGCTCGCAGTGCGGCAACAAGCCGAGCAACGACAATGTCGCGTTCGGGCTGTGCTCGCACTTTGTGCCGCGCGCCGAGACCATCTACGGCGCGACGCACGGCGGGAACATGGAAGACCATTACGACGACTGCTTCTCGGATCCCAGCGGCCAGGACAACGAGGTCTGGGAGAAGGAGTTCGGCAAGCGCTCGCACGGCGACCTGACCGACGCGCGCGAGAGCGAGGTGGCCGACACCAACCTCCAGCAGATCTATCGCGCGTGGAAGCGCCTCCAGGCCGACAATCTGGTGAAGGCCGGCGTCACCATCTGCCCGTATTGCAGCACGCAGACCTACTCCGCCGGCGCGGAGAGCGACGCTTGGGGGAACAGCCTGAAGTATCACGTGACCGGCGGCGCCGGCGAGATCGTCTCCGCCGGCCCCGACGGGTCGTTCGGCACGGGCGACGACATCACCAGCGGCGGCGCGGCCGTCACCGACGAGGACTGAACGATGGAGGGCACAACCATGCGCGGGGTGTTTCGCGGGGCGGCGCGGCGCGGTTTCACGCTGATCGAGCTTTTGGTGGTCATCGTCATCCTGGGCGTGCTCATCACGGCCTGCGCGGGCGCCTACGCCCATTTCATCGAGCAGGCGCGCCGCAAGAACGCCGCGGACGTCTGCGCGCAGATCGCCGCGGCGTGGACCACCTATCATCGCGACCTTGGCTTCTGGCCGGAGGAGGTGGGGCGTTCGAGCGTGCAGGAGATGGACACCGAGATGTGCACCATCCTCGGCAAGGCCGGCGTGCTCGACGTGCTCTACATCGACAGCTCCAACTCCGGCGACGCCGCCGACGGCCTGCGCCGCAACCGCGAGAACGTCGCCGAGCTGCGCTATGGTCTGCTGGACCCCATCGGGCAGCGGCTCTTCGATGCCGGCCAGCGAGGTTCGGCCGTGGAGGAGCATCTGTATCAGTTTGTCTTGGACGACGACGAGGACGGCATCATCAACCTGCCCTCCGAGGTCGGCGGCGGCACGGTCCGGGCGGATGCGGCGGTCTGGTGCTGGCCGGAGAGCGACGAGGCCCGGTCGGCGGGCGAGACGTATGCGCAGAGTTGGTAAGCAGGGAGGGACGGCGATGTTCGGCGGTTTTTGCAAGACGGCGCGGGGGCGCGGCGGCTTCACGTTGGTGGAGCTGATGGTGGTGGTGGTCATCCTGGCGGCGCTGGTGGGGCTGGGCAGCCTCGCGGTGGTGCAGGTGCTGCGCGGCTCGGAGAACACGAAGCGGGAGGCGTTCGCCCGAACCGTCCACAGCGCCATCATGGCCTACAAGAACGAGAATGGCGAATGGCCGCTGCCCACGTCCGTGAGCAGTTCCGCCACGTCGGTGACGTATGGCACGGTGAACGCCTCGAACAGCATCGACCAAGGCAACGCCGAGGTGCTCATGTTGCTCTTCGGCAGGAACGCCAACGGCCGCCGCGACGACACGTTGCGCGCCTATCTCACCGATTCCTCCGCGCTTTACGTCTGCCGCGGCACCAGCGTGCAGCTGTTGGACGACGCGCTCGCCGGTGGCAGCATCTCGGGCAACGACATGATTGGGTTCCTGGTGACGATGCGCAAGACCAGCGATTCGCAGTATCGCAGGCTGAGCCAGTCGCGGGCCTTTGCGCCGGTCCGGATCACCTTCGACTTCGAGCTTGACCATTACAAGGTCGAGGTCCCCTCGGACAGCGACTTCCCGAACGTGGTCCGCCTGCATTGAGCGGCGAAAGGAGTGTGACCGATGGCGAGGATGGGACAACGCATGGGTGGCGGGCGCGCGGGTTTCACGCTGATCGAGCTGTTGGTGGTCATCGGCATCGCCGCGCTGCTCCTGACGCTCTCGACGACCTCCTTTTTCGGCGCCACCCGCGAGGAGGCCCTCTCCAAGAGCCGCGACCAGCTGCGCGACGTCCTGCTCACGGCGCGGCAGCAGGCCTGCATCGTGGGGAAGACCCACGTGGTGGTCTGCTGGAACGCCGACACCGAGATTGAGGTGGGCAGCAAGACCCAGACCGGCAAGCAGGGGCGCTACGCGCTCTTCCAGTATGTCGGGCGCGTTTGGCCGCAGGGCAACAAACTGGCCGCGCCCTTCGGGCTTCAGCGCGACCTGCTCGCCACCCTGCGCCCCAATGAGCGCCTCATCAACATCGACGACCCGGACAAGGACAAGTTCATGCGCGTGGAGAACGTGGCCTATGACGACTCCAAGACCGCCGACGACAATGCCGACGACAACCGCAGCAACCGTATCCAGAACTTGGACTATGAGTATTACGACGGCGAGACGGTGCGCCTGACCGCCTCGGAGGAAAAGGATTACAACGGCAACCAGAACTTGGGGTTCTTTGTGGCCGAGCTGGAGGAGAGCAGCGGCGAGACCAAGCCATTCCCCCTTGGCGTGCGCGTCACCGGCACCTATTCCCTCCCGCGCCTTTACGCCTTCGACCGGGATCGCGTCGCCTTCGTCTTCACGCCCGACGGGCGCGTGGAGCAGGGCGGCACCGTGCGGGCCACGCTGGAGCTCGCCTCCAACGCGCCCTCCTTCTCGATCACCGTCAACGGGGACGGCGACGTGGAGGCCAACGAGCAATGAGGAGCAGCGCCATGAAGAGCCGTCTTTCCCGTCTCGCCCGCGCGGGGTTTTCGCTGATCGAGGTCAACATGGCCATCTTCGTCCTGGCCGGCGGGGCCTTGGCCCTCTTGGGGCTTTTCCCGCTCGGCCTGCGTGACAGCCTGGCCGCCCACAACGAGATGCGCGTGGCCGCCTTCGCCGACCGTTTCCTCGGCGCCGTCAAAATCGCCGCGGAGGAGGCGACGGACGTCGATGACCTCAAGGCCATCGTCGCCGACATCATGGACACGCAGCCCTCCTTTGTCTGGGAGGAGGACGCCGGCAAGCAGCCCGACTCGGACGGCAACGGCGGGGATCTCGACTCCACCGAGGACGAGTCCGGCGTCTACTACCGCGCGTGGGCGGCGGCCGACGAGGCGTGGGGCGGGGAGGATGGCTTGGAGATGATGGGGGACAAGGTCGTCGTCCAGGTGGGCATCCTGGTCACGGGCGAGAACGCCAAGCAGAACAAGCGCGCGCTTCTCTCCGCGTCCTCCTATGGCATGCGGGTGCTGCTCGACAAGAACGCCAACGCCAATTGAGGAGCCCCGCGCCATGAGATCGTTTCCCCTCCGCCAATCGTTTCGCCGCGCGCGCCGCGGCTTCTCGCTCATCGAGGTGTTGGTGGCCATGGCCATCCTCACCATCATCGTCCTGATCGTCGCCGGGATCTTCCAGCAGACGGGGTTGGCGTGGAGCCTCGGCCTGCGGCGCGCCAACGAGCAGGCGTCCGTCCGCGCGGTCGTCGGCGCGATCAGCCGCGACCTCTCCATGATCGTGGATCCCGCCAACTTCGTCATCGGCCCGGGGCAAAGCGACCAGTCCGTCCGGGACGAGGCGATGGACAACGGCGATGTCGCCGCCTCCGAGGGGACGCTCGACGGCAACACGCTGGACTTCTGGATCCTGCGCGCCCCGGACATCTTCGACGAGGACGGCACGGCCACGCGCGAGCTTTTCCGGGTCACCTATTCCGGCGGGAACCCCGTCAAGCGTACGGTCGAAGCCTTTGGCTCCTCGGGCTACGACCCGCCCTCCGCCACCGACGAGAACGCCGGCGCCAGCGAGTCGGAGTACGACCTTGGCACGGGCGGCGGCATCCGCTTCGAGACCATCGACCCCGACGACGCCACCAAGTTCACCTCCCTTTACGAGGCCGCCGGCGTGCGCGTCATCGTCACCCCGACGCGTCCGCCGTCGGTGCTTGATTACGAGATTTACGTGGGTTCCTGCGGGCCGGACGGCCGGTGGGGCACCGATGACGACATCCGCCCCTGGGTGGAGGGGGAGAATTGATGCTTTTGACCCTCTTGGAAAGGCTTCCCGCCATGCGACACGCACATGCCCTCCGCGCCGGCTTCACGCTCCTTGAGCTGTTGGTGGTCATCGCCATCATCGGCATCCTTGTGGCCACCTTCGCCTCCTCCACCGCCTCCGCCCACGAGACCGCCCGCATCACCAAGGCCACCGCCGAGAGCCGCGAGCTCGGCAACGCCATCCGGCTTTACCTCATGACCGAGCTGGACACCTCCTCCAGCGACGACATCGAGGGTGACGACCCGATGGGGGATCTCGGCCTCACCGAGGGCGTCAACGACATCTCCTCCGCGCTTTCCCGTCGGCTCGCCACCACCAACAACGACGCCGGGCACGCCTACTTTGCCGCCTCGCAATCCTCCATGCCCAACAGCCAAATCCTGGATCCGTGGGGCAATCCCTACAAAATCCGAATGCGCCGCTTCAATCCGCAAACCCAGCAGGACGAGGATTATGTCATCATCCTGCCCGTTCTGGGGCGCCATCGCACCCTTGATCCCCTGACGGGCGGCTCCGGCAACTGACCTTGGAGGACCTTCCCATGCGCACCACCTTGCCCAAACGCGGCTCCGCCCTGCTGATTGTGCTGGGGCTTCTTGGCTTCCTGATGATCAGCGCCGTCGCCTTCGCCATCTCCATGCGGACCGAACGCGCCGCCGCCGCCGCGTATCGCCGGAGCCTCCAGGCCCGCGAGCTGCTGGCCACGGTCTTCGCCGACGCCCGCGCCACTGTCAACTACGCCCTCAACGAGCAGGCGTCCGAGGCCGGTTTCTCCGTCAACGACGACAACACGCACACCGTCGAGGCCCTCGCGCCCTTTAAGTATTCCGGTTCCGACCAGTACGGCCGCATCCTTGCCTCCACCACCTCCCAGAACGATTCCACCATCGCCCATTTGCTCGATGACGCCGTCATGCGCCATCTTCCCCCTTATGTCGCCTACGCCGTCTACGAGACCCTCGAGATGGACGAATGCCCCAATGGCAATGGCGAGACGGTCACGGGCAACGCCGGCTACAACCTTGACCAGGCCGCCAACTGGAAGGCCGTCACCGCGCAGATTCCCCAAGCCGACGTCTCCGACAACCAGCTCAACGTGACGGTCGACCAAACCACCATCGGCCGCATGGCGTGGGCCGTCGTCAACCTCTCCGACGCCCTCGACATCAACGCCATCGGCTCCGTCTCCCAGCGCCGCGGCATCGGCCTCACCGGCAGCGAATTCGCCTTTGGCCAGCTGCCCGGCGATTCCTCTTCCTCCGGCCGCGCCGAGGATCGCTACGACCTGCTCCCCTCCACCGCCGACGCGGCCGCCATCGAGCTGCCCATCTTCGCCTCCGGCGCCGATCTCTCCCTGTACGCCGCCCGCGTCGATGGCGGCCAGAGCCTCATCCAGCGCGAGGCCAACGGCATCTTCCCTTATTCTTGGGAGTGCGCGCTTGACGAAGGGGGCGACGCCGCCTTCTCCCCCTTCACCGTCTACAGTTTCTGGCCCAACGCCCGCCGCCGCACCGAGGCCGGCGCCCGCCGCACCTCCAACTCCGGGACCGGCGCCGCCACCAGCACCGTCATCGCCTGCAACGAGGTCGACGAGGCCGCCCTCATCCCCAGCTGCGAGGTGGAGGACTTGGCGAAGGAGGTGCTCGGCACCTCCGGCACCGAGGGTACCTCCTTCGCCCGGCTTTTGCTTGACTACATCGACACCAACTCCAAGCCGGAGATGTATGAGACAAGTTGCGTCCAAGACCTCTTCAACAACGCGCTGCCCACCGTCGAGAACGTCCCCATGGTCAGCGAGGTGGCCTATTCCAACGACGGCTTCGACGCCAATGGTGACTTCCTGACCGAGCTCGAGGACGCCGTCAAGCAACTCTTCGGGAACAACCTCAAGCCCGACGACATGGAGCAGGGCTATGACACGCTCTCCGCCATCCCCACCACGCTGAAGGTCCAGGACCTCAACCTGCCCTTCCCCGACGCCACCCTCAACCTCGCCCTCCGTGCCTATTTCCCCGGGCGCGCCGAGAGCACGGAATCCTTCGACGTCGCCCCGGAAGGCTTCGTCGCCGTCTATCCCTCCGCCCTCCAAGGCTCCACCGTCATCACCTCCTGCTTCAGCGGCAACACCAGCAACATCGAGAACGCCACCCTCGGCGGCGGCGCGCTCTCCCTCGCCGGCGGCGGCGAGGATCTGGTCTTCGAGAGCGCCTCCAACATCACCTTCACCGGCGCCAACATGACCCTCAAGATGGATGGCACCGACATCCCCATCATCGTCCCGGCCCAGGGCCAGGGCGGCGGGCAGGGCCAGCAGCCCATCGAGGTCTCCCTCAACTTCCTTGTCGATTTCGTCTTCCGCGTCGCCGTGACCCAGGGCGCCGACGTCGTCGACCTCGCGCCGGCCGACCGCGGCCGCACCTCCAAACGCACCAAGGACGATTATCCCAACGCCCTCTCCGGCCGCCTCAACGAAGGCGAGATGGCCGCCAACGACGCCCAGTTCTTCCGCGTCACCAGGCCTGTCTCCGTCACCTTCGCCCTTCAGTGGAACGTCCAAGAGACCCAGGTCTCCACCGAGGGCGGCGGCGAAAAGACCGTCTACACCGTCACCGCCGAGTTCGCCTCCGGCCACGAGCCCGAGGCCACCTGCGACCCCGGCAACGAGTTGGCCTTCGACGGCGGCACCCTCGGCGCGTGGAACGCCTCCGGCGCCTCCTGCCTCTCCTCCTCCCCCGAGTCCGGCGCGTGGTACACCATCGACCCCCGCTACAACTGGCTTTCCCCCATGCTGGGCGTCACCGGGAACGCCGGCGGCTATGGCCTCTCCGGCTACACCGCCAAAATCTCCTCCCCCCATTGGCTCTTCCTCGAACGCGGCCAGGTCACCACCGGCAACGAACAGCCCTCCGACCTCCAGAACGACTACGCCGACGCCAACCAAGAGCTCATCCCCTTCGCCTGGGGGCTCAAGATCAACGAGATCCGTTATGGCTACAACGACGCCGGCCAGCTGCTCCTCCCCGGCGAGATCGGCTTCCTGCCCGTGCCCTTCTCCGAAAGCGTCTGGACGCCCAACGAGAAAACCTACCTCGCCAACTCCCTCGAGAATTACTACGACACCGTCGCCAAACCCTCCTTCTTCCGAACCCTCCCCATCACCGACTTCAACGACGGCGCCTTCTCCGGCGTCTCCCCCTACAGCGGCTATGACCGAGCCGTCGACCTGACCACCATGTTTGAGAGCTTCGGCGGCGACAACTTCCCCGAGGAGCACCGCGGCATCGTCAACGTCTTCTCGGGCATGGACGATTATTACACCTGCCAGCGCCTCCGCCAGTTCGCCATGATGGGCGTCCCCTCCTCCATCCGCCAAGCCGCCAAGGTCACCTACGACCGCCTCACCGCGGCCTCCGACGCCAAGCGCGTCCCCGGCGCGCTGGTCACGGAAGACCTCAAATCCCTCGACAACGACGCCATCAAGAACACCACCCTCGACGAGGAGCCCAAGTACGACGCCTTCGTGCGCGACTATCTCTTCCCCATCCCCGAGGACGCCCCCTCCGCCGACTCCAGCACCTGGAATCAGAGCTACGAGCTCTATCCCGGCGTCGAGGGCACCCCCGTCCGTCCCAAGCGCCTGCGCGACGCCATCATCCAAAGCGAGGCCGGCGGCAACAACACCTTCGCCGCCAAGCTCATGGCCTACAACACCAACGCCGCCTCCTCCGACAAGCTCGGCCAGAACGACATGACCACCCTCGTCTCCATCGGCAACGAGACCTTCGGCGACCGCCAGCAGCTCTTCCTCTACATCCTCCGCGCCGACGCCATCGCCTACAACTCCGGCCGCGACCTCTCCCAGCACAAGCCCCTCTCCACCGCCCGCGCCGTCGCCCTCGTCTGGCGCGACGCCTACGGCGAGCTCCCCGACCGCATCATCTACTGGCAGTATCTCCCATGACCGAGCCCAACGCCCTCCCCGAGGACGACGCGGACACCCTCGACCTCCGCTACGTCAGCCAATGGCAGATCGCCTGCCCCGGCCCCGACCTCCTCGACATGCTCAACTGCGACGACGGCGTCGGCCCCGACCTCTACGCCCGCCTCGGCCTCACCCCGCGCGTCGAGGATCTCGACGGCTTGGAGTGGGTCTGCTTCGACGAGATCCGCGACGACGCCTATTACATGCTCACCTTCCCCGAAGGCACCGACTTCGCCGATTTCTCCGTCGCCCAAGCCCTCCGGCTTGAGGAAATCGACGAAAAGTGCTTTAATGATTTGCCGACGGACGACGAAGCCGACGCCTGTGACGGCGAGTGCGAGACCTGCCCCCAGGACTGCGTCGGCAAACTCCCCGTGACCCCGTGAACCGAATGAAAGGACACCCACCCATGCGCACCAAGATTGTCGCAGGCAACTGGAAGATGAACAAACTCCCCTCGGAGGCCCCCGCCCTCATCGAGGCCATCCGCGCCGCCACCAACGACGGCGACTGCGGCGTCGACGTCGTCGTCTGCGTCCCCTTCACCGCCATCCCCGCCGCCGCCCAGGCCCTCAAAGGCTCCAAGATCGGCCTCGGCGCCCAGAACATGCACTGGAAGGACGCCGGCGCCTACACCGGCGAGATCTCCGCCGCCATGCTCAAAGACCTCGGCGTCCAATACGTCATCCTCGGCCACTCCGAGCGCCGCCAGTACTTCGCCGAGACCGACGAGACCGTCAACCTCAAGCTCAAGGCCGCCTTGGCCGCCGGCCTCACCCCCATCGTCTGCGTCGGCGAGACCCTTCAGGAGCGCGAGGAAGGCAAGATGCAGGAGGTCATCGTCCGCCAGGTCTCCGAGGACCTCGCCGGCTGCCAGGAGGATTTCGCCCGCATCGTCATCGCCTATGAGCCCGTCTGGGCCATCGGCACCGGCAAGACCGCCTCCTCCACCCAGGCCCAGGAGGTTCACGCCCTCATCCGCGCCACCCTCGCCAAGATGAACCCCGCCCAGGCCGACGACGTCCGCATCCAGTACGGCGGCTCCATGAAGCCCGAGAACGCCGCCGACCTCATGGCCAAGCCCGACATCGACGGCGGCCTCATCGGCGGCGCCGCGCTCAAGGCCGATTCCTTCGCCGCCATCGTCCACGCCGGCAAGTGAGCCTTTCTCCGACGCCCCCGCCCTCAGGGCGGGGGCGTTTTTTTTGTCCGCGCGCCTTCGCCCGGGGAGGGACCGCGCCCGCCACGCTTCCCGCCCCCGCGCGGGATTTGCTAAGATGGGTGTATGAGAAGCAGGAAGTTTTGCGGCGCCTCGGACGAACGGGCCGTGGTGCTTTTCGCGGGGTGGGGGATGGACGACGTGCCCTTCGCGCCGTTCCCGAAACGCTTTGACACGTGGGTGGTGTGGGATTACGCCGATCTGACGCAGGGACTGCCCGAGCTGCCGCGGGACAGGCCGGTCGACCTGATCGCCTGGAGCATGGGCGTCTGGGCCGCGACGCAGACGCTCGATCGCGGGGCCTTGGCCTCCGCGACGGCCGTGAACGGCACGCCCTGGCCCATCGAC
>OOCM01002670.1_pt1 | contig 11306 bp, 7 predicted proteins | sample 1671111 | NCBI WGS metagenome assembly OOCM01 (sample SAMN06348123, study PRJEB24527) | human gut metagenome | biome: human gut; feature: ankylosing spondylitis patient; material: feces | host: Homo sapiens | place: China | collected 2015-10 | reverse complement strand
CCCCCCCCCTGCCTTTCCTGCCTTTCCGCCTTCCCTGCTCCCCAGCTTTCCCCCCTCTTCCCCGCTTTTTCCTGTGCCGATTCAGCGGGAGGGATTTGACGGGCTGGCCGGGATTGCCTATAGTCCAGAGCATCGGAAAAGTGACGCCGCTGCCGTTTTTTTTCGCAGAACAGTCACATATTCATCACTTTTCGGGGGAAGCAATGTCGTTTCGTCTTCTTTGAACAGCTGTCGGGGCACAAGTTTTGTGTCCATTCGGCGCTGGGGAAGCGGATGAAGCGACGATCTTTCCGCTTTCCTGATCTCAGGTTCCGTTTTTTCCGGCGTCGGGCAGCCTTTTCATATCATCCGGACCTCATCAAGCGGGGTTGCGGAGACGTACGACGTGTCTTTCCTTGAAGAAACGCGCCTTATGTGCGCCGCTTCAAGGAGGCAACATGGAAAAAACAGACATCGGAAAGAAGACCGCGGGCATGAGCCGCAGAAGCTTTCTGAAAACAACCGGCGCTTTGGCGGCAGGTGCGGCGTGCGCGTCGATGCTGCCGTTCGGCCCCTTCACGCTGGCCGAGGCCGAGGCCGTGGCCGCGCAGACCGGGGAAACCGTTATTCCGACCTGGTGCGGCATGTGCGGTCCCATGGGCAACTGCGCGATTTATGCCTTTGTCAAGGACGGCCGCTTCACGCGCGTGGCGGGCATGAAGGAAGCGCCTCACAACAAGGGCGCGCTGTGCTGCAAGGCGCATGCCGCGCCGCAGTGGGTGTATTCACAGGATAGGCTGACCACGCCGCTCAAGCGCGTGGGCAAGCGCGGGGAAGGCAAATTCGAGCCGATAAGCTGGGACGAAGCGCTGAAGACCATCGCCGACACGCTGAAGGAGCAGAAGGCGAAATACGGTCCTGAGTCGCTGGGCACTCTTTCTCCGGCCAAGCGCGACTACAGCGACTATCTCTACCGCTTCCTCATGGCGCACGGCAGCCCGAACTATGCGCACAGCGGCATCTGCGCGGTGCAGCTTTCCTTCGGATTCTGCTACACGGTGGGCGCGAGACCCGCTCCCGACTATCCGAATGCGGACGTCATTCTTGTCTGGGGCAAGCAGCCGGTGTATTCCGGTCCGCCGCTCGGCACGGCGAACGCGCTGGTGGAAGCCTGGCATCGCAAGGCGCGCATTTACGCGATCAAGCCCTCGCTGGAGGCGGACGGCGGCTTTGCCACGGACTGGGTTCCTGTACGTCCCGGCACGGACGCGGCACTGGCGCTCGCCATGCTGCACGTGGTGACGCGCGACGGCCTCATCGACCGCGAATTCGTGGACACCTGGTGCTATGGCTACGACAAACTTGCCGAACACGTGCGCCAGTACAGTCCGACATGGGCGGAAAAGGTCTGCGGCGTGCCTGCGGCGCAGATTGAAGAACTGGCCCGCACCTACGCCACCACGCCCAAGGCGACCATCGACTTCGGCAACGGTCTGGAACATGCCACGTCGGCAAGCGACGCCATCCGTGCCATTGCCATGCTCATGGCCATCACGGGACATCTCGACCGGCCCGGCGGCAATCTGTTCGGCGGAGCGCCCAGCAACATGCCCAAGGCGCGCAGCGTGCACATGAAGGACAGATACACGCAGGAATGGGTGGACAAGCTCATCGGTCCGGAATTTCCCCGCGCCTTCCAGCCCTTCCTTGAAGGCACGTCCGCCGCGTATCCGCGTCTGTTTGAAGACGTGCTCAAGGACAAGCCCACCATTCATACCATCATTGCGCCCGGCACCCAGCCCACGGTGAGCACCCGCGATCCGCGGGGGGTGATCCGCGCGCTGGAAAAGGTGGACTTCTATGTGGTCATGGACACGCACCGCACCGCGGACATGGCCTGGGCCGACATCGTGCTTCCCGCGCTCACGCCCTATGAACTCGATCATCCGTTCGAGGTTCGCGGTCCCATGATCATGGCGCGCAACAAGGTGGTGGAACCGCAGGGTCAGGGACGCTCCATGCAGCAGATCATGCTGGATCTCGGCGTGGCCATGGGCTACGGCGCGGACTTCTGGAACGGCGACATCAAGGCCAGCATGGACTGGCAGCTCGAACCGTTCGGCATGACGCTGGAAGAACTGCGTTCGCACAGAACGGGCATCATCTACAAGCCCACGGGCAAGCGGCAGTATGAAAAGTATGAAGCCATCTTCAGCAGCAGGAGTCCGCGTCTGAACAAGGCGCCCTTCCTTGCGCAGGGCAAGGTGGCGCTTTACAACACGCAGTTTGAAGAGGCCGGCTTTGCCCCCATGCCCGCCTGGCACGAGCCCGTGGAAAGCGTGAGCGGCACCCCGGAACTTCTGGAACAGTACCCCTTCGTGATGTCGGACTACCACACTTCGCGCAGCTTCTCCGCAGGCTGGCAGCGCAACGTGCCCTTCCTGCGCGAAATAGAAAAGGAACCCACCCTGCACATTCATCCCGAAAGCGCCCGCGCCCGGGGCATTGCCAACGGCGACATGGTGAAGGTAATCTCTCCTCACGGATACCTGAAGGTCAGAGCGGAATACTACCCCGGCATTCGGAAGGATACCGTCATGCTCCTGCACGGCTGGTGGCAGGGCTGCCGTGAACTCGATCTGCCCGACATGCCCCTGCTGGACGGCGGAGCCAACGCCAACCTGATGTACTGCCCCGACCTGTCCAGAACCACCGATCCGCTCATCACCGCCATGAGCAGCCAGACTCTCGTGAACGTGATCCGGGCCTGAACCTGCAGCCGTAAAGGATGAACATCATGAAAACAGAATATACCATAGCCTTCGATGCCGAACGCTGCGTGGCCTGCTACGGATGCGTGGTCGCCTGCAAAACGTGGCGGGAACGCCCCCTCGGCCTCTCCTGCCGCCGCATGGAAAAGATCTGGCAGAAGGAAGACGCCATGCCCCGCCTGCGCCATGCTTCCGTGGCCTGCCGGCACTGCGTGGATCCCGACTGCATGAAGGTCTGCTTCACCGGAGCCATAAGCAAGAACGAAGACGGCATTGTCCTTGTCGATGAGGAAAAGTGCGTCGCCTGCCAGGCCTGCAAGTCCGCCTGTCCCTTCGACGTGCCCCAGTTCCCCGAAAACGGCAAAATGACCAAGTGCGACATGTGCTTCGGCCGCTACGACATGGCTGCCGAACAGCCTCCCTGCGTGGCCTCCTGCCCGACCCACGCCCTCACCCTCAAAAAGGTTTCCATAGAAGAAAAGGAAAAGGCCGAGGATAGTCTCGCCGCTCTGCTTGCCTCCGGCGCCGAGTGGTAGACGAACAACACCAAACGAAAAGACAACGGGGAACCGGGGCGCTGCCCCGGCCCCTGCGGGGGGCATGCCATCCCCCTGAAAGACAGCCTTCCGGGGGGAATCATTCCCCCCGACGGGGCCTGGGGCAGCGCCCCATATGCCTTTTCCAAACAATCCCCTTCCCTTCACAACGGGGTACGGGGCAGCGCCCCGCCTGCCTTTCCTGCCTTTCCTGCCTTCCTGCCTTCCCTAACTCCCCTCCCCGCCTTTACGCCTTCTCCTGGCTCTGCGCCGTGCTTACGAGGGGCGGGGCGTTTTCGGCGCGTTCGGGGGAAAGATCGGGGAGCCTTGAGAGGGCTTCGCACTGGAGGAGGCGGAGCCGTTTGCCGGACTCGGCGCCTCTGTTCCTCCACTCTTCGGGGAGGCGGACGCTGCGGACGGCGGCGAGGTCGCGGGAGGCGATGGGCTCCCAGTTCCAGCCGCCGTCGGCTCCGGCGAGGATCCAGAACTCGTGGAAGATGCCCTCGGCGCTGAGCTTGCAGATGAGGTCGCGCTTCGTGCCGGCGCGGAGGGTGCCGTACATGCCGCCCTTCATGTGCTGGATTGTGGCGGTCACGGCGGCACGGACATGGCGGGACGGGAGGCGGAGGCGCGCGCCGAGCGAGCGCACGAGTTCAACGCCCTTGAGCTCATGCCCGTAGTGATGCGGCAGAATGTCCGCGCTGGTGCGGATCTTGCCGAGATCATGGCAGAGGGCCATCCAGGCCACGAGGGGATGCCCGGCGCAGCGGTCCACGACTTCGAGGGTATGATCGAGCACGGAGTTGTCGTGCCAGGGACTGGGGCCTGCGGGAATATCGGCGGCCGGGGAAAGTTCCTCGAACCAGGGGGAGAGGCAGCCCGTCTCGCGGAGCACGAAAAAGAATCGGGAAGGCACGGGGGCGGCAAGCGCGCGGAGAAGTTCGCGTCCCACGCGTTCGGCGGGCAGGGAGGCCACGGCTTCGGGGTGTTCGAGCGCAAAGGCGCGCATGGCGTTCAACGACTCCGGCACAAGGCGGAACTGCGGCAGTTCGGCGGCAAAGCGCGCCGCGCGGAACAGGCGCAGCGGATCGCGGGTCAGCGCTTCTTCCGAGGTCAGACGCAGCAGGCCGTTTTCCAGATCGGACAGAAAGTCGGGATGGCAGAACAGCCGTCCTTCGGCATCGAGGGCGGCGGCGTTGATGGTAAGATCGCGCGTGGTCATGTCGTTGGCCACGTCGCCTTCGAGAGGCGTGAACTCATCCGAGCCGACCAGCCATATCCGCGGCTCGCCTCCCGTATTGCGCGCCGAAGGGAAGCGCTGTAAGAAGAACTCTTCGCCTCCGGAAAAGGAAATATCCACGTCGTGGACCGGGCGTCCGAGCAGAAGATCGCGCACCGCGCCGCCCACCACATACCATTCAGCCATGTTTGCTCCCGTCCTTTCGGGCACGGGCGCACGGGCCCGCCTCCTTCCCGGAAGGCGTTGACGTTTCACGCAGATGGAGCCGCGCTTCATGCGGCTCCGCAAGGAGAAGTCATGAACGCGTCCGTGCTGCGCCTGCTGTATGAAGGCCTGCCTCCTGCGGGGGATCAGGCCACGGCCCTGCCCCTTTCACCGGAAGATCTTGCGGCCTCGCCGCTGACTCCGTTCGGCCCGGAAAACGCTTCCGAAGCCGCGGAAGACGGCAGTTCCGCCGAAAACGCCTCTCCCCTGTGGACGCCGCAGGAAAAGAACGGCGTGCGCTGGCTGGAGATGTCCGTATCGGGACTGCCCGGGCCAGTGTACATGAGCGGCGCGGCCACCTCAAGCCTTGACGTGGCGCGCAGGCTTCTCGAAGCCGATCTCTTTCCGGAATGGGCCAGCGTGCTTTCGCTTTCGCAGAGCGCGGGACGCGGGCAGATGCGCCGGGCATGGAGCTCTCCGGCGGGAAACCTGTATTCCGCGCTGCGCGTGCCCATGGCTCCCCCCTTCGACTCCTTTGCCGCCGCGCCCGCCTGCGGCGCACTGTTCGCCGAAGCGCTGGAAAACGTCGGCTGCCCCGTCGTGCTCAAGTGGCCCAACGATCTTCTGCAGGCCGCGCCCTCGTACCGTCCCGGCGTGATGCCCGGCCGCGAAGACTGCCGCAAGGTGGGCGGAATGCTCCTTGAAGAGCGAAAAGGCGCGCTCATCTGCGGCACGGGCCTGAATCTCACCTCGCATCCGCCCGTATCAAGCCTGCGTGATAACTATGCTTTCTCCGCCGGCGTGCTCATGCGCAAAGACGGCCTGCCCCTCATGGACGCATCCTTTGAAAACGGCAAGAAAAACAAGGATATCGTGACTATTTTCACGCTCTGGAAGCGACTTGCGGCCTCGCTTTTTTCCTGCTATGCAAATCCAAAGCCCCTCGATTCGTGGTGGCCCGCTCTGGCAGAACGTCATCTTGCCTTCCGCGGCTGCCGCGTGACTCTCGCCGACGCCTGTCCCGAAACGGAAACGCTGGTCAGAATTCCCTGTGAGGGCGTGGTGGACGGCGTGACGAAATCCGGCGCGCTCCGTCTCAGAACAGCATACGGAACGGAAACGTTTCTGGGCGGTTCCCTGCTTCCCGGCGACCAGGCCAACGGGGAACCTGTCTGAACCTTTCCCTTCCTCGGAGTAGATATGTCTGCAAAAACAATGGAACAGATCCAGGCCGAGCTGAAAGGCAAGGCCATACTCGTGGCCAACCGCGGCATCCCCGCGCGACGCATCTGCCGCGCCATCCGCGAACGCTTCGGCGCCGTCGCCATCATGACGGCCACCGACGTGGACAAGACCTCCCCTGCCGCCTCCGCTGCGCAGGAACTCATGCTCCTCGGTCCGAATCCGACCGCCTATCTCGACCTTGACCTCATCATCAGCAAGGCCAAGGCCCGCGGCGTGGTGGGCATCCATCCCGGCTGGGGCTTTGCCTCCGAAGACGACAGCTTCCCCCGCAAGTGCGCCGAATCGGGCATTACGTTCATCGGTTCCACCTGCGAATCCATGAACCTGCTCGGCAACAAGGTGCAGGCCCGCAAGATCGCCATGAAGGTCGGCGTGCCCGTGGTTCCCGGCTCCGACGGCGCCGTGGACATCGAAGGCGCCCGCAAGGTCATCAAGAAGATCGGTCTGCCCGTCATGCTCAAGGCCGAAGGCGGCGGCGGTGGTCGCGGCATCTTCGTGATCCGCACCATGCAGGAACTCGAAGACGCCTTCGTGAAGGCCTCCACCATGGCCGAAGCCTCGTTCGGCAATCCCCGCCTCTTCGTGGAACGCTATCTCGAACACGTGCGCCACATCGAAATTCAGGTCATTGCCGACCAGTACGGCAACGTGTTCGCCTTCGACGAACGCGACTGCACCGTACAGCGCAATCATCAGAAGCTCGTGGAAATCACCCCCTCGCCCTGGCCCGGCATGACCGAAAAGCTCCGTGAACAGCTCAAGGAATACGCCCGCGCCCTCGTGAAGGCCGTGAACTACTATTCCGTGGCCACCGTGGAATTTCTCGTCACCCAGGACGGCACCCCCTACATGATCGAGGTGAATACCCGTCTGCAGGTCGAACACGGCATCACCGAAAGCCGCTACGGCATCGACCTCGTGGGCGCGCAGATCGCCATCGCCTTCGGCGCCAAGCTCCCCTTCGACGAAGAAAACACCAAGCCTCAGAACTGGGCCATGCAGGTCCGCATCAACTGCGAAGACCCGCAGAACAACTTCACGCCCAACTGCGGCCGCGTGGTGCGCTACGAATCCCCCGGCGGCCCCGGCATCCGTCTGGACTCCAACCTCTGCTCCGGTTACGACTTCCCCTCCAACTACGACTCCGCAGGCGCGCTTCTCATCGCCTTCGGCAAGAGCTGGGATCGTATTCTGAGCGTGATGGACCGCGCCCTCGAAGAATACACCATCTCCGGCATCAAGACCACGATCCCCTTCTATCGTCACATCCTGCAGAACGAACAGTTCCGCTCCGCCAGGTTCGACACGAACTTCGTGGCCAATACCCCCGAACTCTTCGACTATCAGGATCTCGCGCCCGAAGGCGAACGTCTCAGCCATCTCGTGGCCGAAATCTCCGCCCGCGGCTACAACCCCTATGTGCAGCTCGGCGTCTACCGCTCCGTGGATACCCCGCGTCTGCCCGCCTTCGAGCCCGTGCTGCCCCACATCTCCGGCGCGGACCGCTACGCCCCCAGCCCCTATCCGCATGAACGCGATCAGCTGCTGGAATTTCTGCGCGACTCCAAGATGGTGCACTTCACCGACACCACCACCCGCGACATGACGCAGTCCAATACGGGCAACCGCTTCCGCCTCGCCGAAGATGCCCTCATCGGACCGTATCTCGATTCCTGCAACTTCTTCTCCCTGGAAAACGGCGGCGGCGCTCACTTCCATGTGGCCATGATGGCCAACATGACCTATCCCTTCTCCGAAGCCCAGGCCTGGAATCAGTTCGCGCCCAAAACGCTCAAGCAGCTGCTCGTGCGTTCCACCAACGTGCTCGGCTACACCCCCCAGCCGCGCAACCTCATGAACATCACCGGCGAAATGATCTGCGACAACTACCAGATCATCCGCTGCTTCGACTTCTTGAACGACATGCGCAATATGCGTCCGCTCGCCGAAGTGGTGCTCTCGCGCAACGACGTGGTCTTTGAACCCGCCCTGTCCATCTCCGTGGCCAAGGGCTTCGACGTGGATCACTACCTCAACGTGACCGCCGCCACCCTCGACATGGTGGGCAACATCGCAGGCTGCAATCAGAAGGACGCCTCGCGCAGAATCATCCTCGGCCTCAAGGACATGGCCGGCATCTGCTCGCCCACCTTCATCGCCACCCTCGTGCAGGCCATCAAGAAGCGCTGGCCCGACCTCGTGCTCCATTACCACCGTCACGCCACCGACGGCCTCTTCATCCCCGCCGTGGGCGCGGCCGCCAAGGCCGGCGCGCAGATCGTGGATACCGGCCTCGGCGCCAGCGTGCGTACCTACGGTCAGGGCGACGTGCTCGCCACCGTGGCCTACATGGAAAACGAGCTCGGCCTCAAAACCATGGTCAACAAGGACATGATCGCTCAGGCCAACTTCGTGCTCAAGCAGATCATGCCCTTCTACGATCGCTACTGCTCCCCCTACTTCCAGGGTACGGACTACAACGCCGTGTATCACTGCATGCCCGGCGGCGCGACCTCCTCTTCCCAGGAAGGCGCCATGAAGCAGGGCTACATCCAGCTTCTGCCCCACATGCTGCGCTTCCTTGCCGCCATCCGCCAGATCGTGCGCTACCACGACGTGACCCCCGGTTCCCAGATCACCTGGAACACCGCCTTCCTCGCCGTGACCAACGCCTACAAGCGCAGCGGTGAAAAGGGTGTGCAGGAACTCATCCGCGTGGCAGAAAAGGCCGCCGTCACGCCCGAGGATCAGGTGGACGATATCCTGCGCGAACAGCGTCTCGATATCTACCGCGACTGCAACGACGCCTTCAGAAACCTCCTGCTCGGCAAGTTCGGACGCCTCCCCCTCGGCTTCCCCGAAGACTGGGTCTATGAAAGCGCCTTCGGCAGCGCCGCCTACCGCTCCGCCCTCGCCTCCCGTACCGAAGACTCCCCCCTTGATCACCTCAAGGACGTCAACGTCGAGGCCGAAGCCAAAGCCTGCTCCGATATCCTCAAGCACGTGCCCAACGACGAAGAACTGGTCATGTACCTCAACCATCCCGGCGACGCCATCAAAACCATGCAGTTCGTCAAGAAGTACGGCGATCCCAACCGCCTGCCTCTCCATGTGTGGTTCGAAGGCCTCAAGCAGGGGCAGGAACTCCAGTTCACCGACTCCAGCGGCAAGCCTCACAAGATGACCATCTTCCGCGTCAGCCCGGTCACCGATCACGGTACCGTCAGCGTCCGCTACAGCTTCGACTCCATCATCATCAGCCATGAAGTCAAGGTCGCCGAAGGACGCATGACCGCCGCCGATACCACCATGGCCGACGAAAGCAACGTCTACCACGTTCCCGCCCCCTCCAACGGCGACCTCTGGGTCGTCTATGTGAAGCCCGGCGATATCGTCAAGGCCGGAGATGAACTCTTCAACATCTCCATCATGAAGCAGGAAAAGGCCGTGCTCGCCCCCATCGACGGCATCGTCAAACGCGTGCTCAAAAGTGCCGACTACCAGAGCACCCGTAAGATGATCCCCGTTCGCGAGGGCGAACTCATCATCGAACTCGGCCCCTGCCCCACCGTCTGCAAAAACCCCGAATGCGGTAAGCCCCTCCCCTCCGCCGCCATGCACTACTGCCCGTGGTGCGGCTGCGCCATCGATAAGGAAGAGCAGGAATAACCCGCACTGAACCGCATGACAAAGGGCGTCCTCCTCAAAAGGACGCCCTTTTCGTTTAACCGTGCGAAGAGAAAGAAAGCCACGAAAGGCAGGAAAGGCAGGAAAGGCAGGAAAGGCAGCGGGGCTCCGCCCCGTACCCCGTTATGAGGGGAAGGAAATTTTGGGGAAGACATATGGGGCGTTGCCCCATGCCCCATCGGGGGAAATGATTTCCCCCGATCCCCCTCGATTGCAACACGAAAGGGAGTGCGGGGGAAAGGTGCGGGGCGTTGGGTGACGTCAGAGCGCGGGGCGAAAGGTCGTAGCGCCAAGGCGGAAAGGCTCGGCAGGCGCTGTTCTGGCTGCCTTGTCCGTGCAGGTGTGTGCTGCCGCACCCACCTGCGGTGCCGACCGCTGTTTCCGCTTTGCGGAATCAGCGGGACTGAGGAAGGATACAAGATGATGGAGAGAATATACGGAAAGATGGGGAACCGCTCCTGCATGGCGTATGCCGTACGAAGGGGACAGCATGGACTTTTTCCCCGATTCCGGTACAGTGAAGTATGGTGGAGCAGATGAAGCGGATTGCCCTTTGCTTTCTGTCAGAGGAAAAGAGGCAATATGCTTCGGCTGCCGGAATTTCCGGGGAACGTATGTCTGCTTCGGCAGGCAGAAGCGGCAGTGCACGCTGAGAAAAGGAGCGCCGTGATGTACCGATTTCAGGCAAAAGGACAGAAGATTCTCAAAGGGCTGCATTTATGCTCGGTCGGTTTCTGGATCGGCGGCGGAACAACGCTCTGCCTTCTTTCGCTGGCCAAGTATCTGGGCTGGATTACCGGAGATGCCATTTACGGCGCCGATCTTGCGGCGCATATCACGGATCAGTGGGTCGTGGTGATTCTCGGCGTGGGACTGAGCCTGATCACGGGGCTTCTGTACGGCCTGTTCACCGGCTGGGGCTTTTTCCGGCATCGCTGGATCATGCTGAAATGGCTGATCGTTTTCCTGTGCATAGGCTTCGGCATCTGGCTCGGCGGCAGAGAGGAGGAAATGCTCGCCCTTTCGCAGCAACTGGGAGCCGAATCCATGAACTCCGCCCAGTACCGGGCCACCCTGCTGCCGTATTTTCTCGGCGGCGTGTGGCAACTCTGCGTGCTCGGCTTTCTGGTACTTGTGAGTGTGTTCAAGCCCTTCGGGAAAAAGAAAGCCAAAAGCAACGATATCCTGCAATAGCCGCAGGAAAGGCGTGCATCGGGTACGCCTTCCTTCATCCCCACGGCAACAACTGATGGAAACAAAAACGACGTCCGCCCGGCCGAACAGACCAGCGGACGCCGTTTTTGTTTGCGGAGGCAGAGGTAAGCATCAACGCTCTGAAAAAAACAGAGAAGAAGCGAAACGGGAAAACGAGCCAACAACTTCAATATATTGAAAAAAACAGGGAGGGCAGGAAAGAAGCGAAAGAAAAAGCGATCGCCCCTCAGAACGTAAAAATTCCCTCTCCCCTCAGTCCACACGCGGGAATCTCCGGGAAAGCCGACGAAGTGCGGATGCTTCTGCCGGATCCCCTCAACCAAGCCATCTTGAAATCCCTTCCTTAATCCCGCTGATTCCGCGAAGCGGGAGCAGCGGTCGGCCACCGCAGGTGGGTCCGAAAGGACACACCTGCACTGACTGGGCAGC
>OOCM01002668.1_pt1 | contig 11309 bp, 10 predicted proteins | sample 1671111 | NCBI WGS metagenome assembly OOCM01 (sample SAMN06348123, study PRJEB24527) | human gut metagenome | biome: human gut; feature: ankylosing spondylitis patient; material: feces | host: Homo sapiens | place: China | collected 2015-10 | reverse complement strand
ATCAGATAGGTTTTCGATTTATCCAACATCCAGCCTCACCCCTACTCGGTATCGATTTTTGCACCCAGCCCGCGCAGGGTATCCCAAAATGCGGGCCAGCTTTTATTCACGGCCTCGGCCCCGCGCAGCAGGGCGGGCAGCCCGGCGGCGTACACTGCCACGGCCAGCGCCATCACGATGCGGTGATCGTTGTGGCCGTACAGCGGCTCGGCAGGGGCATGCAGTGCCACGCCGGTGATGGTCACGGTATCGCCGTCCACCTCAATGCGGGCACCCATTTTTTTCAGTTCCTCCTGCATGGCGCTGATGCGGTCTGATTCTTTCAGCCGCAGCCGCGCTGCATTTTCAACCTGCGTTTCCCCGCTGCAAAGCGCGGCAAGACAGGAGACAACTGGGATGAGATCCGGAACCGGCCCTGCGTCCAGCGTGATTCCATGCAGATTTCCGCGTCGCACGATAACGGCATGCTCAGAGATGGCTAACTTTGCGCCGAAACGTGTCAGAATTTCCGTAATAGCCCGGTCTGCCTGCAGCGATTCGGGATTCAGCCCCGTTACAGTCACGCCCGCCTCCGACAGCGCGCCCATGCACAGGAAAAACGCCGCGTTCGACCAGTCGCCCTCGACCGTCTGCACGGCGGGCGCGGCATAGTGCTGCCCGCCGTCAATCTGCCAGATTTGGCCATCCTTTTTTGTAAAAATCTCCGCCGCCGCAAGCGCCTGCTCCGTCATGGCGACGTAGCGTGCCGATTGGAGCGCGCCCGTGACCGTCAGCGTGCTGTTTCCGCTCAGAAGCGGCAGCGCAAACAAAAGCCCGGAAATAAACTGCGAGGAAACATTGCCGGGCAGGGAATAGTCTCCCGCGCATAATTGCCCAGCCGTATGCAGGACGGCCCCGTCCCGCTGCAGCTGCATCCCATGCGCCTCCAGAACCTCCCACAGCGGGGACAGAGGCCGCTCCGGGAGCCGCCCATGCATCCGAACCTCCGCCCGAATGCCGAGCGCCCCCAGCACCGGCAGCAGAAACCGCAGCGTCGACCCGCTTTCACCCACGTCCAGCCGCGCCTGCGCAGGGCAGACGCCGACCGGTGTGACGGAAAGTCCGTTTGCAGTTTCTTCGCACCGTGCGCCGAGCGCCTCCAGACACTGCACCGTCGCCTTAATATCTGCGCTGAAGCCGTCCAGAACCAGCCGGGACGGCGCTTTGGAGAGCGCCGCGCAGATGAGCATCCGGTGCGCCTGCGATTTGGAGGCCGGAATCTGAACCGCGCCCGTGCGCGGGCCGGGAGCTACCGTCCGCGTCATTTCGCACCTCCGGCCCTCAGCCAGTCGGGAATTTCGGAGGCCGGGGTCTTTCGTATTTCGCAGCTTCCGACAGCCGTTGGAACGATCAGATTGATCGAGCCGCCGGAGACTTTCTTGTCGTGTAGAATCGTTCCAAGCATCTGTTCGACCGGATATGCGCAGTCGACCGGCAGGCCGTACTGCCGCAGCAGCGCCAGCACCGTGTCCCGCGTCCCGGCGGTGCAGAGGCCAAGCTGTGCAGCCGACCGCACGATCATCGCCATGCCGATGGCGACAGCGGAGCCGTGGCTGACGGCAAAGCCGCTGCACGCCTCGATCCCATGGCCGAAGGTATGGCCGAGATTCAGAAGCTGCCGCTGTCCGCGGTCAAATTCATCCTGCGCAACAATATCGCGCTTCATCCGCACGCACGTTTCGATGATATGCTCCAGCTGCGTACGCGGCGGCGTGCGGTTCAGCTCCTCGAAAAACGGCGCGTTTCCAAGCACCGCGTATTTGATGACCTCCGCGCAGCCGTCGCGGAAAATTTCGTCCGGCAGGGAATCCAGACAGTCCGGGTCGCAGAGCACGAGCCACGGCTGATAAAACGTCCCGGCCAGATTTTTTCCGGCAGGCAGATCGATGGCTGTCTTGCCGCCGACGGAGGAATCGACCATGGCCAGCAGCGTCGTCGGGATCTGGATGAAGCCGATGCCGCGCAGATAGGTGGAGGCCGCAAAGCCCGTCAGATCACCCACTACGCCGCCGCCCAGCGCGAGGGCCGCGTCCGCCCGCGTCAGCCGGTTTTCACACAGCGCGTCGAGAAGCGCCAGATACGTCTTCGCGCACTTGGAGCTTTCCCCATGCGGAAAAACAAACCGGCACACGGAAAACCCGGCGTCTGCAAGGCTTTTCTGCACCGTTTCGCCATACAAAGGCCATACGGAATCATCCGAGACAAGCATGACCGTGCCTGCGTTCGTCACGCCGCGCACCAGTTCGCCCGCGCGCCGCAGCAGCCCGCGCTCGATCAGAATGTCGTACCGCCTTGAGGCGGAGACCGTGACTGTTTTCATCGTCCGTCGACCTCCTCCTTGCGTTTTTTGCCGTCCTCGAGCAGCTGCGTCAGCGCTGCTGCATCGTCTTCCGCGATCGCGGCGCGGTATTCCATCAGTCTGTCCATCAGACAGTCCAGCTCATGGAGCATATTGTCCCGGTTTTCCAGAAACAGCTCCGACCACATCGGCGCGTTCAGCCACGCCACGCGGGTCATGTCCTTATAGCTTCCGGCGGAAAAACCCTTGTGCGCCCTTGCCGTCGGGCTTTTGATATACGCATTCGAGACAAGATGCGCCATCTGCGAGGTAAACGCGATCATTTCGTCGTGCTTCTCCGCCGTCGTGACGGAGTAGCTGCCGAAGCCCGCCGGGCGCAGCAGCTCCTGCACGCGCGAGAGCAGCTCGATATTGTCAAAATCCGGCGGCACAATGACCATCGGCGCATTGTGATACAGATTCGCACGCGCGTGGCCGAACCCGGAATACTGCGTACCGGCCATCGGATGTCCGCCGAGATAGGTAAACCGGTACTGCTCCGCCAGCGGGAACGCCGCCGCGCAGACCACGCGCTTCGTGCCGCAGCAGTCGATCACGACGGGCCTGCTTCCGATATGCGGCGCGGCAGAACGCAGATAGTCGATCGCGGCAAGCGGCCGCACGCAAAGAAGCACCAGATCGCACGTGCCGATGTTCTCCATCGTAAGCGGCGCGTTCACCGCATCCGCCAGCTGCGCGAAGGCAAGCATACTTTCGTCCACATCATAGCCGTACACCGTCCAACCGGCAGCGTGATACGCCTTTGCAAACGAGCCTCCGATGAGGCCGAGACCTACAATGCCGACCGTCATCTTGTCACCGCCTCGCGGACTGCGCGGACCTTCTTTGCGACCTCGGCAAACTGCTCGCAGGTGAGCGACTGTGCGCCGTCGCACAGCGCGTGGATAGGATCGTTGTGCACCTCGACGATGACGCCGTCCGCGCCGCAGGCGGCGGCCGCCAGCGTCATCGGCGGCACGAGCCGGTTGATGCCTGTAGAATGGCTGGGATCGACGATGACCGGCAGGTGCGACAGCTCGTGCAGCATCGGAACAGCCGCCAGATCGAGTGTATTTCTGGTGTAATCGTCAAACGTGCGGATGCCGCGCTCGCAGAGAATGACGTTGTCATTGCCGCTGGCCATGATATATTCCGCGCTCATCAGCAGCTCCTTGAGCGTGTTGGCAAGCCCGCGCTTGAGCAGGATCGGCTTTTTGACCGAGCCCATCTCCTTCAGAAGATCATAATTCTGCATGTTGCGCGCGCCGATCTGAATGACGTCAACGTTTTCAAACAGCGGCAGATGCTTAATGTTCATCAGCTCCGTCACGATAGGCAGCCCCGTCTCCTGCTTGGCGATCTCAAGCAGGCGAATGCCCTCGCCATGCAGCCCCTGGAAGTCATACGGGGACGTGCGCGGCTTGAACGCGCCGCCGCGCAGCAGCTGCGCGCCTGCGGCCTTGACGGCCTTCGCAACGTATACGATCTGCTCCTCCGATTCGACCGAGCACGGCCCCGCGATCATCGCGAAATGCCCGCCGCCGAATTTCGCATCCCCGACCGAAACCACGGTGTCGTCCGGGTGGAACTTGCGGTTGCAGCATTTGAAGGGGTCTGAAACGCGCTTGACGGAATCGACGATATCCAGACTTTCAAGCAAAGACATATCGATCCGGCTCGTGTCGCCGACCAGACCCAGCACGGTCTGGTACTCGCCGAGCGAGGGGTGTACGTCGATTCTCTGGCTGCGCAGCCAGTTGATGAGCTGGTTCCGCTTTTCCTCCGGGACGTTGTGCTTCAATACGACAATCATGGTTTTGACCTCCAGTACAATAAAAAATGCGGCACAGTCAATTCTGTGCCGCATGCAAATTACCAACTCTTCTGCGCATCACAAATTGACCTTACTATCCGGCGACAGTAAAGTAATAATAGGACGCGAAAACAGAAGTGAACATGAGAAGACTCTCCTTATGAAAATCTGTGACAATCATAGCACGCTGGACGCCGCTTGTCAACCGGGCGGGCGTGAAAAATGGGGAATCAGAGCGCTTCCGCCTCCGCGAGCCATAAGCTGCCCGACGCGTCCGACGGCATACGCCAGTCGCCTCTGGGGCTGAGCGTCACGGAGCCGACCTTCGGCCCGTCCGGGATGCACGAGCGCTTGAACTGCTGCTGGAAGAACCGGCGGCAGAACGTTTTCAGCCAGTGCCGGATCACGTCGTCCGGATACCTGCCGCCATACGCGTATTTCGCCATCCGGAACAGCTTGCGCGGCCGTGAGCCGAAGCGCAGCAGATGGTACAGGAAGAAATCATGCAGCTCATACGGGCCGACGAGATCCTCTGTCTTCTGCGCGATCTGTCCGTTTTCGTCCGCGGGCAGAAGCTCCGGCGAAACAGGCGTATCAAGAATGTCCAGCAGCACCTCCCGCAGCGCGGGCGCGCTGCTCCCGGCCTCATACTGCACGATGTAGCGCACCAGCGTTTTGGGAACCGAGCAGTTGACCGCGTACATGGACATATGGTCGCCGTTATACGTCGCCCAGCCGAGCGCAAGCTCAGAAAGATCACCCGTGCCGATGACCAGTCCGCCGGACTGGTTCGCGATGTCCATCAGGACCTGCGTGCGCTCCCGCGCCTGACAGTTTTCATAGGTGACGTCGTGCACGGCTTCGTCATGGCCGATATCCGCGAAATGCTGCCGGACGGAGGCTGTGATATTGACCTCCTGCACGCTGACGCCAAGCTCCTCGCAGAGCTTGACCGCGTTGGACTTCGTCCGCTTCGTCGTGCCGAAGCACGGCATGGTGACGCACTGGATCTCCTTCCGGCTGCGTCCGGCCAGATCGAACGCGCGCACACACACCAGCAGTGCCAGCGTGCTGTCCAGACCGCCGGAAATACCGAGCACGACCGTTTTCGCGTGCGTGTGCTCCACCCGCTTTTTCAGGCCCTGCGACTGGATGCGCAGAATCGCCTCCGCGCGGGCGCGCAGCTGCTCGTCATACGGCGGGACGAACGGATTGGGCGCAATGCGCCGCGTCAGAACCGTCTCGCGCAGCGGCTGATCGAAAACGACCGGCTGAAGGCCGGGAACGGAATCGTAGCTCGTCGTGCGGTGCCGCTCGTGCATGAGCCGCTGCACGTCGATCTCGGAGACCGTCAGCGAAGCGTCCGCAAACGGCTCGTTTTCTGCCAGGATCGTCCCGTTTTCCGCGATCAGATGGTGCCGCGAGAAGACCATGTCCTGCGTCGATTCCGTCGGCGACGCGCTGCAGTAGACATAGCCACAGGCCAGCCGAGCCGACGTCGCGCCGACCAGCGACCGGCGGTACTCCGCCTTGCCGATCACCTCGTCGGAGGCGGAGAGATTCAGAATGATGGCCGCGCCGCCCGCGCAGAGCCGCGTCGACGGCGGGCAGGGAACCCACAGATCCTCGCAGAGCTCCACGCCGAAGGTGTAGTCCTGCATCCCGGAGCAGCAGAACAGAAGCTCCGTTCCAAACGGCACGCTCTGGCCGCAGAGCGGGAGCGTATACGTCCTTCCCTCCAGCGTTTTCGCGGAGGAAAACTGCCGCAGTTCATAGAATTCACCGTAATTTGGCAGATGCGTCTTCGGCACGACGCCGAGCAGCTGTCCCGCGTGGATGACCGCTGCGCAGTTATAGAGTTTTCCGCCGAAGCGCAGCGGAAGCCCGACCGCCGTGACCGGGTAGAGGTCCTTCGACGCCTCCACGATCCGCGCCAGCGCAGGCTCGACCGCGCCGAGCAGGCAGTCGGAGAAAAACAGATCGCCGCACGTGTAGCCCGTCAGGCAAAGCTCCGGCAGCGTCAGCAGATTCACGCCCGCCGCGTCCGCCTCACGCATCCGCGCCAAAATCTGCTCCGTATTATACTGCACATCCGCGACCACGACGTCGATCGTCCCGGCAGCGGCCTTGATAAAACCGTCTTTCATGGAACTGTTCTCCTGATTTTATAAAGTATCATATATACGATACACGGTTTTGCCGGAATTATCAAGAATAAAAACAAATTGGGTCGGAGACTGGAAAATCTGCGCTTTTGTGCAGAATATATATTTTAAAAGCGGTGTATTGACAACAAACTGTTCAACTTGTAAGATAGAAGAGCCGCCGCTGTGCGGCAGATCGAGTGAAAGGCGGACAGGACATGATTGAACTCAACGGCATGGAGCTGACGATCGAGCAGGTCATCGCGGTGGCCAGACACAACGAGCAGGTGCGAATTTCCGAACCGGCGAAGGAAAAAATCAACCGGGCACGGGCCTACGTGGACGAAAAGCTTGCGCAGAAGGCCGTGATCTACGGTCTGACGACCGGCTTCGGCAAATTTTCCGACACGTTTGTCCCCGGGCAGGAGACAGCTGCGCTTCAGCGCAATCTGATCATCAGCCATGCCTGCGGCATGGGCGCGCCGCTGCCGCGCGAGGTCGTGCGCGGGGCGATGCTGCTGCGGTGCAACGCGCTTGCACGCGGCAATTCCGGCATCCGCCTGTCGACGCTCGAAACGCTGCTTGCCATGCTGAACCGGGGCGTGCACCCGGTGATCCCGGAGAAGGGCTCGCTCGGCGCGAGCGGCGATCTTGCGCCGCTGGCGCATATCGTGCTGGTCATGCTGGGCGAGGGCGAAGCGGAATATCAGAACGCGGTCCTGCCCGGAAAACGGGCCATGGAGCTGGCAGGCATTGCACCCGTTGAGCTTGCAGCCAAGGAGGGACTTGCGCTCATCAACGGCACGCAGATCATGACCGCCATCGCCTGCGGCGTGGTATACGACGCTTTGCAGCTGGCAAAAACGGCGGATATCGCTGCCGCCATGACGTGCGAGGCACAGCTTGGCATTCTGAGCGCGTTTGCTCCCGAGGTGCACGCGCTGCGCGGCCAGCAGGGGCAGATGCGCACGGCGCAGAATCTGCTGCGGCTTCTGGACGGGAGCCGTCTGGCCTTCGCGCACAACCCGGAGAAGGTGCAGGACGCCTATTCGATCCGCTGCGTCCCGCAGATCCACGGCGCCAGCCGCGACGCCATCCGCTATGTGTGGGACATCGTCAGCCGCGAGATCAATGCCGTGACCGACAATCCGCTCATTTTCCCCGAGGAGGACAAGGTGATCTCCGGCGGCAACTTCCACGGCCAGCCGGTCGCGCTTGCGATGGACTTTTTGGGGATTGCTCTCAGCGAGTACGCCAATGTGTCTGAGCGCCGGCTGGAGCGCATGGTGAATCCCGCGCTGTCCAACGGCCTTCCCGCGTTCCTGACAAAATACGGCGGCGTACACTCCGGCTTCATGATCACGCAGTACGCGGCGGCCTCCATGGTGTCGGAAAACAAGGTCTACGCGCACCCCGCGTCGGTGGACTCCATTCCGTCCTCCGCCAATCAGGAGGACCATGTCAGCATGGGCACGACCGCAGCCAGAAAGGCCCGCATGATCCTCGACAACAGTCAGAAGGTCGTCGGCATCGAGCTGCTTGCCGCAGCGCAGGCGCTGTGGCTGCGCGGCGAGTCGCTCCTCGCCCCCGCGACGGCGGCAGTCTATCAGAAAATCCGCCAGACCGTCCCGCCGGTCGACACCGACGTTGTCATGTACCCCCAGATGGCCGAGCTTGACCGCCTGGTCAAGTCGGGCGCATTGCTCGAAGCCGCAGAACAGGTCTGCGGCAGGCTTCTGTAAAACCGGAGAAAACCGCCGCCCCGGGCTGTGCATGGACGCACGCCCGGGGCGACAGACGGTTTCACTTATAAATGATGATTCCCACATGAACATAAGGAGGAAATACAATGGCAAAGCTTGTTGAATGCGTTCCGAATTTCAGTGTCAGCCGGGAAAAGGATCCGGCGGTGTTTCAGGGCCTCGTCGACACGGCGAACAGCATCCCCGGCTGCTTCGTCTTCGACGTACAATCCGACGGCAACCATAACCGCTGCGTCTTTACGCTGCTCGGCTCCCCCGAGGCGATGGGCGAGGCGGCGTTCCAGCTGACAAAAAAGGCGACCGAGACCATCGATATGCGCCGGCATACAGGCCAGCACCCGCGCATGGGCGCGACGGACGTCATTCCCTTTATCCCGACCATGGACACGAGCGTAGAGGAATGCGTGGAGCTGTCAAAGCGCGTCGCTGCCCGCATCTGGGATGAGCTTCGCGTGCCGTCGTTCCTGTATGAGGACTCCGCCTCGCGCCCGGAGCGCAGAAATCTGGCCGCCTGCCGCAAGGGGCAATTCGAGGGTATGCCGGAAAAGCTGCTGGAGCCGGACTGGGCGCCGGATTACGGTGAGCGGAAGATCCATCCGACTGCGGGCATCATCGCCATCGGCGCACGGATGCCGCTCATCGCCTACAACATCAATCTCGATACCTCCGACATCGAGGTCGCAAAGAAGATCGCAAAGGCTATCCGCGCCAAGGACGGCGGCTTTGCCTGCTGCAAGGCTATCGGCGTGATGCTTGAGGGCCGGAACATCGCGCAGGTGTCGATGAATCTCACAAACTTTGAAAAAACGCCGATCTACTACGCCTTTGAAATGACGCGCCAGCTGGCCGACCGCTACGGCGCGCGGATCATTGGTTCTGAGGTGGTCGGCCTGACGCCCGCAAAGGCGCTGCTCGACTGCGCGGAATTCTATCTGAAGCTTGAAAATTATGACTGCCGCAAGCAGGTCATGGAATATCATCTGATTGGGATGGAATGAGAGGTGTGACGCATGGAACTGGCAGAACTGACGGTACGCGGCTTTACGGAGGAGATCGCCTCCGCGTCTCCGGCTCCCGGCGGCGGCAGCGCCGCAGCACTGGCAGGCGCGGTAGGCGCGGCACTGACCGCGATGGTCAGCGGTCTGACGCTCGGCAGGAAAAAATATGAGGCCGTGCAGGAGCTTGCGCTCCGCGCACAGGCGCAGGCAGACGCACTGCGCAAACGGCTGCTGGCTGCGATGGAGCAGGACACGCAGGCATTTTTGCAGGTCAGCGCGGCCTACGCGATGCCCAAGCAGACGCTCGAGGAAAAGCAGGCGCGCAGCAGCGCCATCGAACAGGGCCTCAAGGCCTGCACGCAGCCGCCGCTTGCCGTGATGCAGCTGTGCGCAGAGGGGCTGGAGCTGCTGGAGAGCCTTCTGGGCAAGACGAACGCAACGGCGGCCAGCGACTTTGGCGTCGCCTGCCTCAGCCTCCGCGCAGGGATGCAGGGCGCGTGGCTGAACGTGTGCATCAATACCGGCTCCCTGCACGACGCCGCGTTTGCCGCCGGTGCGCGCGCAGCGGGGCAAAAGCTGCTCGATGCCGGTCTTCCGCGCGCAGACCGCTGCTACGCGGCGATGCTGGCTGCGTGCAGTGAAAAATGACGCAGGAATTCCTGCATTCGCGCAAGAATGAATTGAAAAATGCAAAAGAAGCTGTTACAATATCATCAATGGGGGAGATCACGATGCAGCTGGAGCATACTGAAACCTTACAACTTGATTACGAACTGCCGGAATACCCGGAAATAGACCCGCGCTATCGCCGCGCACCGCGCCGCGAATCGCGCCTGAGCCGGGCGGATCAGGCGCTGGCGATCAAAAATGCGCTGCGCTACATCCATCCCGATCACCACGCGCAGATGGCAAAGGAATTTGCGCAGGAGCTGGCCGAGCATGGCCGTATCTATGGCTACCGCTTCCGTCCCGCAGGCGATGACCACCGCCGCCATTTTGCAGCCTGTGATGCGCCCCATGCCCAGAATCGTACCGGTAAACAGCGATTCGTCCACCGGTGTCAGCACCAAGCGCGCACCGGGCAGCGCGCACCGACCGACGACGTAGGACAGCGCCGCGAACGCCGCCGTGTCGGGCGCACCCGCAAAGCTCCGGCAGGATGTGCGCACCAATGCCGCTTGACGCAGTTTCTCCTTCTGCATGGGCGAAAAGAGCGTCTCCAACGTCGTCATTCCCCCACCTCCAATGGTGTCGGGCGCAGATGGCGGCAGACCTCGCCCACGCGCTCATGCAGCACCAAATCCGCCTGATTGTCCAGCGGGGTTGCGTCGCGGTTGATAAGAACAATGTGCCGCCCGCGGAAGAACCGCAGCAGCGACGCCGCCGGATACACCGTCAGGCTCGTTCCAGCGACGATAAGCAGTTCCGCCTGCTGCAATTGGCGCACCGCCGCGCGAACCGTCGCATCATCAAGCCCTTCCTCGTACAGCACAACGTCCGGCTTGATGATTCCGCCGCAGGGGCATTTCGGCACGCCTTCACTGTCCCGGATGTACTCCGGCGGAAAAAAGCGCGCACACTTCAGGCAATAATTCCGGTGGATGCTGCCGTGCAGTTCCAGCACCGTTTTGCTGCCTGCCTTCTGGTGCAAGCCGTCGATATTCTGCGTGATGACCGCCGTCAAACGTCCGCCGGCTTCCAGCTGCGCCAGAAAGCGATGCGCGTCGTTCGGCTGCGCGTCCAAGGGGAGCATTTTCGCGCGGTAGAAACGGTAGAATTCTGCGGTCTCGCTGAGGAAAAACGTGTGGCTGAGAATGGTCTCCGGCGGGTAGTCGTATTTCTGGTGATACAACCCATCCACACTGCGGAAATCCGGGATGCCGCTCTCGGTGGACACTCCCGCCCCGCCAAAAAAGACGATGCGGCTGCTCTTTGCCAGAATCTCTTCCAATGCCTGTACCATAAACGCAAACGCCCCTTTCCTCATGGCTGATTTTGTGTTAAGATACCATCAGTATAGCACATTCTGGCCAGAAAGGAAGCGTTGGTTTTTTGAACGTCTGGTACATCAACAGCATGCTGGGCACCCTGCGGCTGGAGGAAGAGGACGACGCCCTGTGCGGGGTACAACTGTGTCCGGACGGCGTGCCGGACCTGGAGCCGCTGCCCCGCAAAGTCTGCGAGACGCCCCTGCTGCAGGAAACCGAAGAGCAG
>OOCM01002667.1_pt1 | contig 11310 bp, 9 predicted proteins | sample 1671111 | NCBI WGS metagenome assembly OOCM01 (sample SAMN06348123, study PRJEB24527) | human gut metagenome | biome: human gut; feature: ankylosing spondylitis patient; material: feces | host: Homo sapiens | place: China | collected 2015-10 | reverse complement strand
CCGTCAGAAAATTCGTCAGCAGCAGCACATCGAGATACACCACCGTTTTGATACGCCCACCTCCCCTTTTTGCCGCCATACTACCACTATATGCGCCGGTTGGGGAGAAAATCCGCGGACGGTGGGATGTGCGAAAAGCTGACAAGATGAATGCCTTCCCCACGGGGGGGGAAGGTGGCCGAGGCCCCGCCCGAGGCCGGATGAGGGGCAGGCTTGCGTGGTCACCCGTTAGCGGATGGTATTGGCAAGGCTCCCCCTCATCAGTCAGCGGGCGGGGCCGCTGACAGCTTCCCCCGTGGGGGGGGAGCCAAACCAAACAAAAACGCCCCGCTGCAAACCACAGCGGGGCGTGAAATGTTATTTATGCGATTTCACTTGGATGCGCAGGCGGAGCAGCTGGCGCAGGAAGCGCAATCGGGGTGCTCCTCGGCCCAGATGCGGTCAGCGGACGGAGTCCACTGGTCAGCGTAGGGGCGGCAGCGGCGGAAAACATCGTCCGTAGATTCCGGCTGCTGCATATCGGTGCTGTGGGCACCGGAACGCTTGACCATCTCACCCAGCAGTTCGGGGTTCTCGAGCATCGGGCAGGGGCGCAGGTGGTTGTGGTTGAAGGGCTGGCCCTTGTGGTACTCCTTGAACAGCGGCTGCTGCAGGCACTCCAGCAGGCTCTTGTCGTGGATGTTCGCGTTGGAGTAGTGGATAAAGACGCAGGGCTCAACGTCGCCCGCCGGGTTGATGTGGGCATACTGGCGGCCGCCGGCAATGCAGCCGTCGATGTACTCGCCGTCGTTCTGGAAGTCGATGCAGAAAATCGGCTTGCCGCCGGTGTAGCCGCGGATCTCTCGCACGCGGTGGATCATATACTCGCGCTGCTCGGCGTTCAGCATCAGGTCAACGTTTGCACCGTCACCGATGGGCATATAGTGGAAGTACCAGTTGAAGCGTACACCGTGGCTGATGAGCATATCCATGAACTCATCACTCGTGACGGCCTTGTAGTTGGCGCTGGTGTAGCAGATGGAGGTGCCGAACAGCAGACCGTTCTCCTTCATCAGGTCCATGGCGTGCATGACGCGGTCATAGACGCCCTCGCCGCGGCGGTCATCGGTGGCATCGCCGATGCCCTCGATAGAGATGAAGAAGGCCATGTTGCCGACTTCCTTGACGCGGTCACAGAAAGCCTGGTCGATCAGCGTACCGTTGGTGAACAGGTGGAACACGGAGTTCTGGTGCTTGGCGGCCAGCTTGAACAGATCCTCCTTGCGGCAGGTCGGCTCACCGCCGGTGCACATGTACCAGTGGATGCCCAGCGCCTCGCCTTCCGTGACGATGCGGTCCATATCCTCAAAGCTCAGGTTCAGGCGGTTGCCGTACTCGGCAGCCCAGCAGCCCTTGCAGTGCAGGTTGCAGGCGGAGGTCGGGTCGAACAGCAGGATCCACGGCATGTTGCAGTCATACTTCCTGCGCAGCTCCATGACGTAGTTATAGCCTGCGAACATACCCTCATACACAAGGTTCAGGGTGTTCATCTTGAGGATGTGGGGGTCTATCTCGTTGATAGCCTTGTAGGCGTACTCCATCCACTTGCTGCCGGGGTCGGACACAAAGGCGCGAACCTTGTCCCAGTCGGCATCGGGGTAACGGTGAGCCAGCAGAGGCTGGGCCAGGTTGACGAGCTTGACGGCCTGCTCGGCCATATTTTCAGGACCTTTGCCGCGCACGGCCTTGATGGCAGAATCAATGGCAGCGCTGAATGCAGCGCGCTGAGCGGCATGAACCACTTTATTCATCGGCATGATAGATTGCTCTCCTTTTTCTCTCCGTTTGGGACACTCATTGGGTATGGCACTATTTTATGCTTATTTTCGGCTTAGTGTACATAGACAAAAGCCGGGGAATGTTCAATTTGACAGCCCGGAAACCCTGCTGCTGCGGGCAAAACCAAACACTCCGCGCAAATTGTCATACAACATCTGCGTGGTCTTGCCTTTTGTTTTTCTTTTGTTCTTCCCACAAAGCATTTGCACTTTATGTCGAATTTGTGTTATAATGCAGGTATGTAATTTTACCACCTACCGTGCAGGAGGATTGCTATGCCTCGTTCCAATCAAACCAAGCAGCTGCTGGCCCAGAGTCTGCAGGAGCTGATGGCCACGACTCCGCTGGAGAAAATTTCTGTCAACGACATTGTCGATCACGCCAATGTGGGCCGCAACACCTTCTATTACCATTTTGAGGATAAGTACGATCTGGTAAACTGGTATTTCCAGAGCGGCATCACCCGGTTTCTGGTGGAGCTCAGCGCCTATTCTAACTGGAATGCCCTGCTGGCGGCGCTGGAGGCCTATTTTCTGGAAAACAAGGTGTTCTACTGCAATGCCCTTGCCTACAACGGGCAGAACAGCCTGCAGCAATATATGTTCGATTACCTGCGCTCCATCTTTGAGCAGAACGCGCGGGAGCTGAACCCCGATGCCAGCGCCGAGGAGACCCGCAAGATCGGGCAGTTCTTTGCCGGTGCGATGATGGGTATCCTGATCCCGTGGGTGCTCAGCGGCATGAAGAGCAACGCCCTGTCCAACGTCTCGGAGCTGTCGATCCCGGTGTTCAACCACGAGATCATGCAGAAGCTGCTGCGCGGCGATCCGCAATAAACGCAAAATAAACCGACCCCGTATCCGATCATAGCATCGGTACGGGGTCGGTTTTTGTCATTTTATGCGGCAGTACCTGCCTCCCTCGGCGAGGGAGGCGGCCCGAAGGGCCGGATGGAGCGAGCTTTGCCATAACCCGAAGTATTTCGAGCCGGCGCAAGGTTCTCTCCCCACCCGCTGAGGCGGGAGCCCCCTCGCAGAGGGGGCCAAGAAGTCAGCCCAACTGCAAAGGGAAGGTGCTGCCCTCCGGCAGGACACTGCCGAAGGTCATATACTCCGAAATACGGTTGTTCAGATAGCGCACATCGCCGTCCCAGTCGAGCAGCAGCACGGGCTTGCCGGTCTCAAGGCGTCCGTTCACGATGCTGCGGCGCAGCTTCCGGGCGGTTTCGTCCGATGTGCCGGGCTTGCGGGCACACATGCAGCAAAGCGTCTCCTGCGCCATGCTCTCGAGCCAGTCGTCCTGCATGACCTCGCCCGCGGTCTCGTCATCGATGAGAACCGTCAGCGCGTAGAACATCTTTTGGGCTTTCAGGCGGCGGGCGGCGCGGCAGACCTCGGGGGTCAGCTCCGGCGTCTGCAGCAGCGGCATGACCACCAGATTGCGGCATGCCGCAAGCGTCTTGACGCAGTCCTCGGTCAGTGTGGACGGGTCAGCCAGCAGACCGAAGGCGCTCTGTGGGTTGGCCTTAGCCAGCAGCACGACCTGCGCGGGGTCAGTGTCCGTCGCATCCAGCAGCCAGACAAAGCTGCCGTGCCCGGCGGCCTTTGGCACCAGCTCGCTCAGGCGCTCGTCGCCGCAGCGGGCCGCCGTGATCCAGGCAATGGGCTGACCTTCGAGGTCAGCCTGCTTTTTCAGCTCACTGGCGCCGTAAATCAACCCGCCAAAGCCCATATTGACGCCGACGGTGCAGATGCGATCCTCATCCACGGAATCCAACAGACGGTGGATAAGGCTGTAGTAGCAGCTGTCCGTGCGCTGCAGAGCCTTCTGCGCGTAGGCAAAAAAGTCCTTCTGCTGTTGATTTTTAGCCAGTGTGGCACACATATCCACATAGTTGCGCAGCTGGCGGAAGCCGCCGCGGCGGATGTCCCCCACTGCGCGGTGTGCCAGCGTCATGGTAAAGCTGCGTGTGCTGTTGTAATCCATAGCCAAAGCGTTCACTCGCTCTCCTGTTAATTTATCATTGAAACGATTATCATGATACTGTTAGCATAGCAAACTCGGCGAGCGATTGCCATAGACAAAACACGCGGATTGTTTTGATTTTTACTTTAATTCCACAACGGTCACGCCGCTCTCGCCCTCGCCGTAGCGGCCCAGGCGGAAGCTCTTGACGGCCTTATGGGTGCGCAGATGCTTCTGGATGGCCGTGCGCAGCGCGCCGGTGCCGTTGCCGTGGATGATATAGAGCGTGGACTGCCCGCGCAGCATACCGCTGTCCAGGAACTTGTCCACCTCGTTCAGGGCCTCGTCCACGGTGTAGCCCAGCAGGTTCAGCTCCATACTGGTCTTGCGGCTCTTGTCGAGCTGCACGCGGGTCGAGCGGCGCGGTTCGGCCGGCTTGCGCTTCTCCATCTTATCGGGCGCGCGCAGGTTCGTCAGCGGCACCTTCGTTTTCATGATGCCGGCGCGCACCTCGACCATGCCGCTGCGGTCGGGCCGCGCGGTGACAGTGGCCGTCTGGCCGAGGTCTGCAATAACGACCTCCTGCCCGATTTGTACCTCCTTCAAAGGCACAAACTCTTTTACGGGCTGCGGCTTGGCGTCGGTCTTTTTCAGCAGTGTCTCGGTGTCCCTGCGGGCAATTTCCCGGGCGCGGACAGCACGCTGGGCAGCGCTGGTCTTTTCGTCCTTCTGGATGCGGCGCAGCTCGTCGGTCAGGCTGTAGGCCTCGTTCTGCACCTGCTGCATCAGGTCATGGGCCTGGCGGCGGGCATTTTCGAGTTCTTCCTCACCCTTTTTGATCAGGTCGTCGCGTTTCTTCTCGGCACTTTCCAGCGCATGCTCCGCCTCATACCGGGCCTGTTCGGCCTCGGCCTGGGCGTCCTTCAGCTGGACCTTCAGGTCATCCAGCTGGGACAGCACGCTGTCGAGGCGCTTATCGTCGTTCGACATGTGATTGCGTGCGGCGTCAATAATTTCCTGCGGGATGCCGAGCTTGGCGCTGATGAGGAAGGCGTTCGATTTGCCCGGCACGCCGACGCTCAATTTATAGGTGGGCATCAGCGTTTCGACATTGAACTCGCAGCTGGCGTTGACGACGCCGGGCGTTTCCAGCGCGTAGACCTTCAGCTCAGCGTAGTGGGTCGTAGCCATGAGCAGACTGCCCTGGCGGCGCAGCTGCTCGAGAATGCTGACGGCCAGCGCCGCGCCCTCGGCAGGGTCGGTGCCCGCGCCCAGCTCGTCAAGCAGGGTCAGCGTGGCGTGGCCCGCCAGGTCGAGAATGCCGCTGATGCGCTTCATGTGGCCGGAGAAGGTGGACAGGCTCTGCTCAATGCTCTGCTCGTCGCCGATGTCCACAAGGTACTCGTCAAAATGGCAGACGATGCTGCTCTCGTGCGCGGGGATCAGGAAGCCGTACTGGGCCATCGCGTTGAGAAGGCCCGCGGTTTTGAGCGAAACGGTCTTGCCGCCGGTGTTCGGGCCGGTGATGACGAGGGTGTCGTACTCGCTGCCCAGCTCGATGTCCACAGGCACGACCTTTTTCTTGTCGATGAGCGGGTGGCGGGCCTTGTTCAGCTTGAAGTGCACCGTGTCGCTGACGGCGGGCATAAAGGCGTTCTGCTCCACAGCCAGCCGGGCCTTTGCCAGCAGCAGGTCGATTTTGAGCATCGCGTCATAGCTGTAGGTGAACTGCGGCTCCAGCGAGCCGACCTGCGTCGAGAACGAGGTCAGGATGCGGGTGATTTCCTCCTGCTCCTGCGCACGCAGCTGCATGATGCGGGCGTTGGCCTCGACGACGGCGGTAGGCTCTACAAAGACCGTTGCGCCGGTGGACGAGACGTCATGGATGACGCCGCCGACCTCACCGCGGTACTCGGCGCGGACAGGCACGACGTAGCGGCCATTGCGCAGGGAAACGACGGCATCCTGCAAAAATTTATTGGTGGTGGAGTTGCGGATGATGTTATCGAGCTTGGTGCGGATGGAATCCTCGGTCTGGCGGATTTTGCGGCGCAGATCGTGGAGGGTTACACTGGCAGTGTCGGCCATCTCCTCGGGAGAAATAATGCTCTCCGAAATCTGCTTTTCCAGCACCGGCTGCGGGGCCAGCGCAAAAAACAGGTCGTCGGTGGGCAGCATCTCATGCTCGCTCAGGCCGTACCACTGGGACAGGCCCGAGAAATTGCGCAGGGTCGCGGCAATTTCCAGCAGCTCCCCCATCGAGAGGATGCCCCCTTTGCGGGCGTGGGCAACGATGCGGCGCACCTCGCGCACGCTGCCGAAGCGGGGACTGCCGTTCTTGATGAGCAGCGCGTTGATGGCGTTGGTCTGGGTCAGGTCGTAGCGCTCATCCTCAATCGTGGGGGCCGGCTCCAGCGCCTGCATCATTTCTTTCGTTTCCTGGCAGGCGCAGAGCTGTACAGCGCGGTTCAGGACCTTGTCCAGCTCCAGTGTTGTTTTATAGGCGGTATCCATAACAGGGTTTAGGTCTCCTTATTCAAGTACAGATTTGAGAAAATCCAGGCTTTTCAGCCCATGCTCCAGATGCGCCAGCGTGTACTGCTCGCTGGTGCGGGAAAGCTCCTGTAAGCTCTCGGGCGAGATTTTGAACCCGAACAGCTTTTTATCCTCGGCCAGGCAGATATGGCGCAGGGCGTACAGCGCGCCGTTGTCCAGATTCGTGATATGGCGCGCTTTTTCGGCACAGTCGGCGCAGAGCAGACGGCCCTCGACAGGGTCAAGGTAAAACTCTCCCCCGTCGTATTTACCGCAGCCCGCGCAGGCCAGCACGTCCGGCATATAGCCCGCCAGCGTCAGGGCGCGCAGCTCATAGATGGCTTTGAGCTGCGCGCAGGGATAGTGGCGCTCACTGATCATATACAGGCAGTTGAGAAGCAGACGCAGCTGGGCGTCGGCCTCGGGCGGCGCGGGGGAAAGTTCCGCCGCGATCTCCGCCATGTAGCTGGCCAGAGCCATACCCTCAATGGACGCGGAGATGCCGTGGAACACCTTTTTGACCTGCGCAGTGTCCACAAAATAGTGGCTGCGCCCGCTGGTGAGCGTGAATTCCGAGTAGCAGAACAGCCCTGTTGCACTGAACAGGGCGCTCTTCATCCGCAGACTGCCGCGGGCCGACGCCGACACCACGCCGAGGTCAGGCGTCAGGATCGTCAGGATCCGGTCTGCCTCGCCCACCTTGACCTGCCGCAGCACAAGGCCCGTTGTTGCCACCTGCATATACGTCCTCCCGTGCTGTGTTTTGTTGATTTTTGTACGTCAGATAGTCGTAAATACTGCCTGTCTGCGCAAAGCGCCGCCAGTCGTCCGCCGTTTTGTCCATGCCGTTCACCCCCATGGCTACAGTGTAGCAGAGGGGGCGCGGGGATGTTGGCGGAATGGGGAATAAAATAAATTTGCGGTTGCTGTAGGGGCCGGACATGTCCGGCCCGCGGCCTTACGGATAATGCTCTATAACGGGTAGGCTGCGGGCGGGGCATGCCCCGCCCCTACGACGTGCAGCATCGTTACGGCTTCGCAAATCCCAGCGAGTTCAGCTGCAGTTCGTTATCGCGCCAGTCCTCGCGGACCTTGACCCAGCATTGGAGGTTGACCTTGACGCCGAGCAGCTCCTCAATGTCCATGCGGGCGGCGGAAGCTATTTTTTTCAGCATCTGGCCGCCCTTGCCGATGATCATGCCCTTATGGCTCTTGCGCTCACAGTAGATGTCCACGTCAATGTCGATGAGATCCTTGTCGGGGCGCTCTTTAAACCGCTCGACAACGACGGCGATGCCGTGGGGCACCTCCTCACGCAGGAAAAGCAGTGCCTTCTCGCGCACAAGCTCTGCGACAAGCTCCTTCTCCGGCATATCGGTGAAGGCGTCATCATCGAAATAGTGCGGGCCCTCGTTGCCGTAGGGCTTGAGCATGGCAAACAGTTCATCGCAGCCCGTGCCGTCCTTCGCCGAGATCGTGACGATGTGGTCAAAGCAGCCGAACTCCTCCAGCTGCTTCTTGCGGGCTTCCAGCGCGGCAAAGTTGTCCAGCAGGTCCACCTTGTTGATAACGGCAATGGCCGGGCCGCCCTTTTGCAGCGCCTTGACCATCGTCAGCTCGGCGTCGGTGAACTCCCCTGCCGGTTCAAACAGCATCATCGTCACATCGACGTCCTTCAGGCTGGCGGCGGCGGTCTGGGTCATGCGGGTGTCCAGCTTGTTGCGGGCGGCGTGGATGCCGGGGGTGTCCATCAGCACATATTGCACGGGGCCCTTGGTGATGACGCCGGTAATGCGGCTGCGGGTCGTCTGGGGCTTTTTGGTCACAATAGCGACCTTTTCGCCCACAAGGTAGTTCGTCAGGCTGGATTTGCCCACGTTGGGGCGGCCCACCAGCGCCACAAAGACGCTGGACGGCATTTCAGGAATCGGTTTTGCCATTCGGTTGTTTGCCTTTCTCTGTTGAGTTGGAAGAACGGAAAATGAATTTGCAGAAGATGACCAGCGTCAGCACCAGCCCCGCCGGGCGTGTGGGGCGCAGCGTAAAGTTAGCCCACAGCGTGCCCAGCCGCGGCCAGAACACGCAGAGGGCCACGATCAGCGTTCCCACCGCCATGACGAGCACTGCACCCGCGGCCATATCCTTGGCCGCGCCTGCGCTCCACCAGTGGGTGGTGTCGGGCTTGTCCACGGCGCGCTCAATCGCGGAGTTGACAAGCTCCAGCGCCAACACCGCCGCCACGCAGAGTGCGATAAGCGCGGTCTCCACGGGGTCAAGCTCCGCCCAGAACGCCGCCGCAAAGGCATAGAACGCCGCACAGAGGTGAAACCGGAAGTTGCGTTCCTCCTGCACAGCGGCGCGTATGCCGTTGTAGGCATAGACAAAGCCCCGCGCAAAGCGGGTCAGCTGCTCAAATTTCATCGCTGGTATAGGAAACCGTGCGCGGCAGGCCGAGCTGGATGAGCACAGCCTCCTCCTTCTCGCGCATGCGCACGGCCTCCAGGCCGCCGGCCTCATGGTCGTAGCCCAGCAGGTGCAGCATCGAATGTACCGTCAGATACGCGACCTCACGCTGCAAAGAATGGCCGTACAGCTCGGCCTGCTCCATGGCGCGCTCCATCGAGATGACGATGTCGCCCAGCAGCTTGCATCCATTGTCCTCGTCAATGTCATACTCGCCGTTTTCACCGAGCGGGAAGCTCAGAACGTCGGTGGCGGAATCCTTGTCGCGGTATTCCTTGTTCAGCTCGTGGATGCGGTTGTTATCCACGAAGGTCACGCTGATCTCCGCCGGACCGTCAAAATGCTCGAAATCCAGCACCGCGTTGCAGCTGCGGCGGATCAGGATGCGCAGCCCGGAAGGGACCTTGACCACGTTTTGATCGTTCGTAATCAACACCTTATTGGACACGTTAATCGACCTCCATTGTTTGTTTATGGTTGTGGCTGCCGGGAGCCTTCTCCTCGGCGGCCTTTTCATACGCTTTTACGATCTGCTGCACCAGGCGGTGGCGCACGACGTCCTTCTCTGTCAGGCGAACCTGCGCGATGCCCTCGACGTCCCGCAGGACATGCAGGGCATCGATGAGGCCGCTGCGCACCTTATCCGGCAGGTCGATCTGGGTCACATCGCCGGTGACCACGACCTTGCTGCCGACGCCCATGCGCGTCAGGAACATCTTCATCTGCTCGGGCGTGGTGTTCTGGGCCTCGTCCAGGATGATGAAAGCATCATCCAGCGTGCGCCCGCGCATATAGGCGAGCGGTGCGACCTCGATGACCTGCTTTTCAAACAGCTTCTGGAACGTCTCGGCCCCCAGCAGATCAAACAGCCCGTCGTAGAGCGGGCGCAGATACGGATCAACCTTGTTTTGCAGGTCGCCCGGCAGAAAGCCGAGCTTCTCCCCCGCCTCGACGGCCGGGCGGGTCAGGATGATGCGGCTGACATCCTTGGACTTGAACGCCTTGACCGCCATTGCCACAGCCAGATACGTCTTGCCGGTGCCTGCAGGCCCGACGCCGAACGTGATGGCATTTTTGCGGATGGCGGCGAGATATTCCTTTTGGCCCAGCGTCTTGGGGTGGATGGGACGACCCTTGGCCGTGACTGCGACGAAATCGTCGGTCAGCTCCCGCAGGCGCTTTTCCTCACCCCCGTGGGCCAGGCTGATGCAGTAGCGCACGGTCTGCTCCTCAAGCGGGGTGTGGTTTTCCATCAGGGTGACCATGCCGTCCACGGCGCGGGCGGCGGCGTCCACATCCTTCTGCTCACCGGTAAAGCGCAGCACCGAGCCGCGGCAGACCGCCGTGACGCGGAATTCCTTTTCCAGCAGGTGGATATTCTGGTCGCCGCTGCCAAAGATGGCTGCTGCCAGTTCAATGCTGTCCAGTTCCAAAGATCGTTCTGCCAAATTTTCATCCTCCCGGTTCCATGGTGTAGCACATAGCTATACATTTAGATTATATCACAGTTTTTCGCAAAAGAAACTATGAATATTGCACAAAATTTTATCAGCCATTTCGTCATCCTAAGCAAAATATGTCGAATCACGGCGGTGCGGCGATGTTGGCGGTGAAAATATAGGTCACAGCTGCCGTTTCTGTGCCTTCCTGCGCGGAAATTTCGCGCTGCTCTGCCTCGATGACCGCATCCGGGAACTCGGCCAGCAGTGCGGCGCGGCAGGCGCGCAGGGCCAGTGCGGCGGCGGCAGCCTCGGAATACTGCACCGTGTCCGGCAGCTGCTCCCAGGTCGTCACGCGGCAAAGGCTGGCGGGCAGTGCCAGGCGGCCCAGCTGCACGGGCAGCCAGTCGGTCTGCGTGATGCCGGTCAGCGGGTCCTCCGGCTCGTCTGTATAGCTGCGCCACGGCAGGTACAGCGTCGTCTGCACGCTGCTGCGGCCCGTGTAGACGGGAGCCTCTGCCGTCAGGGACTGGCGGGCTGTGTAATGCTTTTGTACCCGCGCTATAACGCGCCCGTCGGCGCCCTGCGGCACAGCGTTGCCCTTGCGGTCCCGCCGCTCAGCAGCAGCCAGCAGCTGGCCCCGGGCGACGGTCTGCCCCACCGTCACCGCTGCAAAGCCGCTCTCGATCTCAACGGCGAGTATTTCCCCGTCCACACTGGCGTACAGGCCCTGCCGGGGCGGCGGCTCCCGCACGGTCTGGGTCTGGGAGGGCGTGCTCTCGATGGCAAGGCAGCCGCCCGTAAAGTTCAGGCTGACCCAGCCGAACACCTCACTGCGACGCAAAGCCTGTGCCTGCGCGGTCTGCAGCAGCGGCTTTGTCAGGAGCACGCCCTCATGAATGCCACAGTCCGCCAAAAGCCGGCGCATGGCGGGCTGCAGACCGGGGTCCATCGCGCCAAAGTCGATGCACCAGACAAGGCCGCCCAGCGCCCGCACCAGCAGCAAAAACAGCACAGCCCCCGCGGCCAGCCCGGGGCGGGTCTGCAGCAGGCGCTCCGTGTGCTTTCCCGGGCCGCGGCGGGCGGTCAC
>OOCM01002656.1_pt1 | contig 11345 bp, 5 predicted proteins | sample 1671111 | NCBI WGS metagenome assembly OOCM01 (sample SAMN06348123, study PRJEB24527) | human gut metagenome | biome: human gut; feature: ankylosing spondylitis patient; material: feces | host: Homo sapiens | place: China | collected 2015-10 | reverse complement strand
TGTTCTGGATACGCATAATTCAGATGTTTGATTGCAAAGAGTTCCACAGCCTGTCCTCCCTTCGGTCGAGTATCACCGGCGTCAGCACCAGCGCAAAATAGACGAGCATAAAACTGACCGTCATCGGCGTCCATGCGGCGGCCTTCACCGTCGGATAATACCGGAAATACGTTCCGCCCGCCATCCAGCCGGAAATGAGATACGCCCCGCAGAAAACCAGCCACGCAAGCGCGGCCTTGTCCCGGTCGTCAAAACGATAGATCGAAAATGCTGTGCGCCCCGGCAGACCATAGCCGCGTGAGCGCATGGAGTCCGCCGTTTCAATGGCATTTTCGAGCGACCATGTGACCATGATTGAGAAGATTTTGACAGCGTTCCCAACGCGGCGGAATACGCTTCCGTTTTTCGTATCGCGTCCGATACAAGCCTGCGCCTCCGAAACCGTCTGCATCTGCGCCCTGAACTTCGGAATGAACCGCAGGGCCATGGACAAAACAAGCGACAGCGCCGGAATCACGCGTCCAAATAAATACACAAACTTGTCCGAAGTCATAACCTCGTTGTAGCTGGAAAACCACAATACGACGCTTGCCAGCATGACCGCTGCCGACGCACCATAGAGCATGGATTCGAGCGTCAGCGGATTCCCGGAGGGCAGATACGTCAGAATCGTCGCGCCCTCATGGTTAAACGCCGGGTTCAGAAGCGCGGCAAGCGCCGCCATAGGGAGAAGCCCCATGACGGCAAACCGCACCGCTTTCCGGCCTTTCAGATGAATATCGTAGGCCAGCGCCCCCGTCAGAGAAACCGCCAGATAGACCGGGTGCATCAGGCACATCGAAAACAGCAGCACCAGTGCGTAATATAGAAAATTGATCACGGGATGATATCCCGAAAAAGCGTCTTTGTTTCTCATTCGCCCTCTGTCCAGCCGCCGCTGCCGACGTCCCTGCCCAGCTCACAAGTATAAACCCACGTGACCGTGTCTCCGTCCTGCAGCGCATACTGGCTGCATCCGTAATTCGGGAACCAGCCGTTCACCGCGTACATCCAGCCGGATTCCGCCCCGCAGTCAAATTCATAGAGGTTCCCGATGCCCTCAATGTAAGCCGAGCCGTAAACCGGCGTCGTGGAAAATTCCAGATGGAGTTTATTCTCCCGGCAGACCTGCTGCAAAACGTCAAAAGCGCTCTGGCCCTCCTGAAAGCTGACCTCTACAGACTCCAGCAGCCAGCCGTCCTCCGGCACCAGCTCCCGCTTTTCCTCGCTGCAAAGCTCCATGTGCTCCAGAATCGATGCACAGGAAATGGAGACGGTGCAGTGATAGCTCGGCCCGGCCTGCGGCGCTCCGCACCCGGTCAGCAGCGCAGCCGTCAGCACCAGCGCCAGCACCACCCAGACGGCGGCCTTTTTATTTGTTTTCCAGACGTTCACGCAATTCAACTCCATATGTGTTGTATCATTTCAAGTATATCTGAAAACCGGTAATCTGTCCAGCGGCGCAATAGCTGCTGCCGGTCTGGTTTACCGGCTTTCAGATATGCTCTGAAATACAGCACGCAGGGCTGCCCCCCAAAAAAGGGGGGCAGTCCTGTGCTGCAAATTGGGATTATGAGGTCAGTTCAGTACATTTTTCACAAACCGGTGGAGGATCGCGGCGACCTGTGCTCTGGTCGCGTCGCCCTTCGGCATGAGCTTGCCGGAAGCACCGTTGATCAGGCCCTCCGAGACAGCCCAGCCGAGCGCCTCGCTGGCATAGGCGGAAACGCTGTCCGCGTCGGTGAAGCTGTTCAGCTTTGCGCTCGCATCGGTGTCCAGCTTCCTGTACTGCGCATAGCGGTACAGGATCGCGGCAAGCTGCTCGCGCGTGACCTTGGCGTCGGGGGAGAAGGAGGTGCTGTCCGTGCCGGTGACGATGCCGTTGGCGGCTGCCCAGATGACAGCCTTTTCGTAATACGCGCCGGAACGCACATCGGTAAAGCTGCTTCTGCCTGTGACGGTGGGTTCGCCCTCGAGCCGGTAGAGAACCGTGACGAGCATGGCGCGCGTCATGGACGCGTTCGGGCTGAAGCTTCTGCTGTCCGTGCCGGAGAACAGGCCGTTTTCGTATACGAACGCAACGTCGTCATAGAACCAGTCGGACGTGGAAACGTCGGTGAACGGAAGCTTGACCTCGGGCTTCGAAGCGGGCTTCTTATTGTCGACACCCGGAGTGATCGGCTCCGGAAGCGCGGCGGTATTGACCGTGACGGTGTAGACTGCGGTGGTCACGCCGTCCTCAGCGGTGACGGTGAAGCTCCAGATATTTCTGGTGTTTGTCAGAGCGCTGACAGTCGCGCGCGGATGCCTCGTGACGATCACGAAGCTGCCGGTCTTGACGACCGTGCCATAGGGAACCGTAACGGTGTAGCTGTTGTTCGCACCGGCCACAGCCTTGAAACCCGCAACGGTGATGCTGCTGACACCCGCGTCATTGGACTTCGGGGCTTCGGTGAACGAAACGGTGACGGTGTAGGTCTTGGAGGTCACGCCATCCTCAGCGGTGACGGTGAACGTCCAGACATTGCCTTCATTCGTCAGAGCGCCGACAGTCGCACCGGAGTCGCTCGTGACGATCACGAAGCTGCCCGCTGTAACGTCCGTGCCGTAGGGGAGGGTAACGGTGTAGGTGTTGTTCTCGCCAGCAGTGGCCTCAACGCCCGCAACGGTGACGCTGCTGACATTCGCGTCATTGGACTTCGGGGCCGCTGTGACCGTGACGGGGAGCCACGGGGAGAAAATGTTGGTGAACTCGTTGCCCATTGCGGACAGAACATAGCTGCCTGCGGCGGCAAACGAGAGCGTGACCTGACCGTCTTCACCGATTGTTTTGCCCTCGACCGGCGTGAGCGTTCCATCTTCGCCGACTGTGCAGATCTGCAGATCTTCGGGATCAAGCGCTGCACCGTGCGTCTCACGGTCTTCCGGCTTCAGGCTGCCGCCGTAGGCGTACATATAGCCGTCCATACCGAGCGTGAAGTCGGTTCCGGCCTGAACCGTAAAGGTATCCAGACGGTTTCCGTCCGTATCCGTGAACCACGTATAGTAGTCCATGTACATACTGGTGTCCTGATAGAAGAAGAACTCAACGGTGCCGTCCTCCGCAACGGGGGTCTGGCTGATGGTGTAGCCGGTGTAGCCGTACTGCGTGTTATATTCGCCATTCTTGTCGCAGGGGAACTCGCCGTTGACCGCGAAACTGAACGCGGAGGTTTTTTCTCCGTTGACCGTGGTGATCGTGCCGTTGCTGACGACGAGATAATCGCTCTTGCTGTCCTTCGTGAAGTCCTCACCGAAGGTGAGCTCGTGGTACTTCACGAGCACGTCCAGCGCGGAAACGCCGTCTGTGACATCATCAGCGTAGCCATAGCGTTCGGCGAGATCGCTGGAGACTTCCACGCGGGTCGGAACCATGATAAACATATTTTCTGCCTGCATGGAAATGGTCGCGTGGATCGTCTTGGCCTCTTTCACCGTGACCGTGACGGAGTAGGTCACGGCGGTGCCGTCCTCAGCGGTCACAGTAAACGTCCAGACGCCGTCCTCACCCTTGGCCGGGCCGGTAAGCGTGGCCTTGCTGTCGGAAAGTGTGATCTCGAAGCTGTCTGCCGTGACCTCTGTGCCTGCCGGGAGCGTTACGGAGAAGCTGTTTTCAGCCGTACCGGCTGCTGCCTCAACGCCTGCGACCTTGACGGACGCAACACCCGCGTCAGAGGACTTCGCGTTCGGGTCGATCACAGTAAGAACGAACTTGTATTCCGGAGATTCTGCCTTGCCGTCGCTTGCTTTGAAGACGAGCGTATACGTACCGGCAGCGCTGGGCGTATATGTGTAGGAGGCCGGTACATAGAACGGATTCTCGGCATCACGCCAGACGCGGTAGGTGAGCTTATCGTAGGCGTCCTCGTCCTCAAAGATCTGCGTCATATCAAACTGATAGCTTTCGCCAAGGTTGATCGAGGCCGCAGCCGGGGTGATTACGCCGTCCTTCAGCCTGGGGGCATGGTTCGCCTCGGTCGGCATACGCAGCTCGTAGACCCAGACGTCGGAGGCGTCGGTCTTGTTCGTCAGCGTAATGACCGCGACCAGACTGCCGGAAAGATCGGGATTGATGATGGCAACATTCTTCGCGTGCGGGGCGTCCACTGCTTTTGCAGTTCCGTCGGTCGTCGTGAAGGCATATACGGCGGAATATGCCGTATTGTAGGATACCTTAACCTGGAACTGAATCCCGGATGTGCCAGAAACGATTCGATACGGAGAAGTCAGCACATTGCTGCCCGCTGTTTGATGCAGCGTAAAGCTGCGCGTTGTCGTATCCTCCAGGCTTGCCTTGAGCATGGAGAGCGTAACCGTCCGCAGTGGGGTCGTCTCAGATGCGCTTCTGCGGGTCACGGTGACGGTATACGCTGCGGTGGTCGTGCCGTCCTCGGCGGTAACGGTGAACGTCCAGACATCGCCGTTGGCTGTGGGAGCGGAGACGCTGGCCTTTTCATCGGACAGAACGATCTGGAAGCTGTCTGCCGTAACCTCGGCGTTCGTCTGCAGCTTGACCGTGTAGGCTGTCTCACCGGTCTTCGAGGCCGGGGTGTGCGCGACGGAAACGGAGGTCACGCCTGCGTCAGAGGACTTCGGCGCTTCCGCGACGGTCACAGTGACGGTGTAGGTCACAGCGGTGCCGTCCTCAGCGGTCACGGTGAAGCTCCAGACGCCGCTTTCGCCCTCGGTCGGGCCTGCGGTGACGCCGGCCTTGTCGTCGGAGAGCGCAATAACAAAGCTGTCTGCCGTGATAGCCGTGCCGTAGGGTACAGTGACGGTGTAGGCGTTGTTTTCACCCGCGGCTGCCTCAACATCCGCGACCTTGACGGACGCAACGCCTGCGTCGGAGGACTGAGCTGTGCCGAACACCACGTTGATGGTGTAAGTGCGCTTGCCGTCGCTCGTTTTATTCATGGTGGGCCAGCTGTCGTCTGCACAGACGACGGAGATGACGCTGCCATTTGCGATGGGGATCAGGGACGTGCGGGAATATTCGCGGCCCGTAGCCTGCGTGCCGAGATAGGCGCGGACCTGATAGTTCTTGTTTGCCGCCGTCGGTGTGACGAGCAGCGAGGTCGTGCCTTCCGGCACAGTCAGGGTGTAGGTGAAGGTGTCGCCGCTGAACTTGGGCGCCAGCTTACCGGTGCTGAACGTGAGCGCCTTGAGGCGGGTATCGGAATTGTTCCAGTCGCCGCCGAGATCGACGCCATAATCGCGGGTGTACATGACGCGGATCTCATCGCCCGCATGGAGCGTGCCCTTTGCAACGGTAAATTCACCAAAGCCAAAATTTGTGAACCAGTCGTTGAGCGTGCCCATCCAGCCGGACATCGAGCCGCCCTGCTGCTCCTTGAGGTCGTCAATGGAGGAGATGTAGTTGCTTTCCGCGCCGACGACGGTGTGGCCATCCAGTGCTTCCACAACGCAGCCCATCATGGTCGATTCGTCGGTCAGCTCGATCCAGGTGTCGGCCAGCGTGCCTTCCCAGACAGCGCCCTCCGCCTTCGGGAACGTGGCGTTCTCCACGATCACGCGGGTCATGCCGGACAGCGTCAGAACGCTGACATACGCCGTGTCAGAGCCGCCCTTGGAGGCGTCGTCCTTCACATAGGACAGCGTCAGTGTGTAGCTGCCTGCTGCAAGCTGCTTCTTGATGCTGCCGCTCTTCTCGCCGCTGACAGCGTCAGCCAGCGTTTCCGTGCTGCCGCCGTCGGCTGCGAGCGTGATGGTCAGCTTGTCATAGCCGTTTTCCGAGGAAACGCCGTAGCCGAAGCGCAGAACAGTGGGGGCGCTCAGCGTAAAGGCGAACGAGGTCGTGGAGCTGGTCTTGTCCTGCTCCTGGTTGCTGCTCTCAAAGCGGTCCAGATCGGCATTGTAGACCCAGGGGTAATTGCCGTTGTCGGAAACGCTGATAGAGGTGACAGTCTGCTCGGGGTAGGAGACGTGGCCGAGGCGGTCGTCGTCCCAGACCGTGTAGGTTTCGCCGCAGACGGCGCATTCGTAGGTCTTATAGCCGGTGAAGACCTGCTCGGTGCCGTCCTTGGGTGTATGGCCCTTGGCGGGAACGAGGTCTTCCTTCGTTTCTGAGCAGCCGTCTCTGCGGCAGGTACGGACGATCTTGCCCGGCTGCGTGCAGGTGGGCGGCGTCAGGACGCAGTCGCCGCAGCCCTCCGTGTCCTCGCAGAAGTCGTGGCCGAGCGGTGCAGTATAAGTCGTGCGGTAGCTTTCGCCGCACTCGCTACAGGTGAAGCGGGTATAGCCCTTCACGGTGCAAAGTGGGTCAACGACCGTGCCCTCGCCGTTCGCCTTGTGGAAGGTCACGTCGGTCTGCCATGTGAGCGCGGGATAGCCGCCGCCGCAGACCGGGCCGAACGCGTCGGACAGGTCGGCGTCCTTGAGGTCAGCTTTGTTCAGCGCTTCGGCGTTCGCGTCCGCGTTCAGCGTGTTCAGATAATAGCACTTGGAGATATCGGAGGAAGCAGTGTCAACCGTGCCGAATACGGCGCTGCCCGCTTCGCCGGTGGAGTAGCAGCTGGAGATGGTGATTTTCCCCTGCACAGTGCCGCTCCAGTTCACATTGCCCTTGACCTCGCCTGCGATGCCGCCGGAGGCCGTGCCGGAGATCTTGCCGGTGTTGTAGCAGCTTGTAACAGTCATTTCGCTGCTGGTGCCGCCGATGATGCCGCCGGCCTTGCTGCCGGTCGCGGAAATTTCTGCGGTGTTATAGCAGCCAGTGATGGTCGAGCCGTTGCCGACCGTGCCGCCGATAATGCCGCCGACGCTGCTGCCGCCGGTGACAGCGCCGAAGTTCGCGCAGTTCTCGATCACGGCGTTCTGATAGGTGTATCCCACAAGACCGCCGACGTTGCTGCCGGTAGAGGTGATGACTGCGTAGTTGAAGCAGTTCGCGATTTTCGGAGCAGTGCCGCTGGCATAGCCGGCGATCGCGCCTGCGCTGCCCTTGCCGGAAACTGCGCCGCGGATGGTCAGATCATGGATGTAGGAATTCGAGCCGATCTGCGCAAACAGGCCAGCCGTGGCGTTCAGGCCGGTGATCTCGAAGCCTGCGCCGTCAAGCGTGACCTTCTTGCTGGAGCTGATGTTCAGCCATGCGTATTTGCCGAGGTTGATATCGGCCGTCAGAACGCCGGAAACGTCCGCGTCCTTGCTCTTCGCAACGAACCATGCCAGCTCCGCGCCGGTGCCGATCTGGTAAACGCCGTTTTCGTCGGTCTGCGGTTCGGTCTGCGTCTTGCCGTCCCATGCGCCCGCTGCGGTTGCCTGCAGGGTGATGGTGAATTCGTTGGGGCCTTCCTCCGTCATGGTGACGCTGCCAGTGGCGTATTCAACACCGGCGCCGGAAACGGTGTAGAAGTATTCCTCGGCATAAGCCTTGAACGTGCCGTCTTCCGCGACCGCAATGCCGTTGCCTGCGCTGTCCGCCAGCGTGACGGTCAGATCCTTGCGGTCAATGGACGTGCCGTTCTGATCCCGGAAAATCAGCTTGCCGGTCAGGAAGTCGAGCTTTACGACCGGGATCGTGATCTCCGGCAGACGGCTGAGAATGCCTGCCGTCTTGGGCGCGTCGAAGCCGGGATTCGTGCCCACAGCATAGGTGATGCCGCGGTGCGTCGGAACGCCGGGCCAGCCCGCCTGCTTGATCGCGCCGCTCAGCGTGTAGGTCTCCTCAGCCCAGAACTTCGGGATGGTGACAGTCAGCTTCTGCCGCTCAGGGTTGCCGCTGAAGTCATAAACGCCGAAGTTTCCGCCGGGATCACTCTTGAAGAAGGTGCCGTCCGGGCCCTGCATATACAGGGAGAAGTTGAAGTTATACGCGCCGGAAAGCTTTTCCTTGGGGCTGATCAGGTTGGAGAACTGGATCGTGACGGAATCGCCCGGCTTGATGGCAGCCAGCTCTTCCTGCGTCAGCTCCGTGCCCTCCGCGTTGACAAACTTGTAGCTCACGCCGCGTGCCGTCACGACCTGATAGGTCGAAAGGCCGCCCTTCGTGACCTTGATGATATTGCGGCCGGTGATCAGACCGCTGACGGTCACAGTGCCGTCTTCAGCGGTTGTGACGCCAGTGTTTGTGAAGCCGCCGGAATACGTCATAGACGCAGCGGTCACGGTGGGGCGCAGGACGCTCACGGTGCAGCCCGCTTCGGGCTTGAAGCTGTAACTTGCACCCTCTGTTCCAGTGTAGAACAGAATGTCATGCTCCGCATCGAGTTGCCGCGCCTCATCCTTCTCGATGACCGCATCCATGCGGTCAAGATTCATATTGGTCTGGATAGCGCTGCCGTCCGCGCCGACATTCACGACAAACACGCCCGTCAACTCCGGCCAGATGGCGGAGAAGCGATGCGAGGGCGTGCTGGTCTGGCCAGCCATATGGGTCATTGCGTCATAGGTTACGAGCACGATTGCCGTGCCCTCGTGCTTGGCCTCCATCACGGCGACGTTGCTGTTCAGCGCGTTCGGCGTGATGGTCACGACGTCGCTGGCATTGCCGTTCACATCGATGACCTGATAGTGCATCTCCGGCAGTGCGACCTTGGCGTTCATAAAGCTTTCGATCGCGAACCAGTTGCGGAAGGAGTTGAGTTCAAACGTATCGCCAACGGCCATGTTTTTATAGCCCTTGGTGTTGATGTTCAGGTAAATGCCTGCACGGTCGTAGACGTTGTTTTCAAAATGATAGATCGTGTCCTTGCTGAAATCACCGGTCAGACCAAGATCCTCATCCGTGACCGTGTACGCTGCGTCGGCGCTCAGTCTGACGTAGTTCCAGTAGGTCGCGCCCTCCGGATGGCGGACACGGTAGAAGTAATCCGTGTTCTTGTCGAGATGGAACGTGGCCGTGCCGTCCTCGACGGAACGCGCGAACGGCTCAAGGAAGCTGAACACATAGTATTTTGCGAGCGTACCGGCGTCGATGGTCGAGCCCTTCGGCGCTGTGACCGTGACCGTGACGAATTCCTTGCAGGTCAGGCTGAGGCTGTCGTTCATCGTCGGGGTCTTGGAAGCGGTAGCCGGGTTGTAGTTCGGATGCGTTTCCGCGTTCGGCGTGGCTGTCACGCTGACTGTATCACCAACGACAAACAGGCAGCTTGTGTAGGTCTTGCCCCAATTTACGGCCGAGCCAAACTCCGCCTTACGCTCTGCACCGGAGGCGTCGGTTACGCGCAGCGAAAGAGTATAGTCTGTGTCCTTAACCCATGAACTGGGGTTGACGGAGATCTGATACATCCGCTGCAGCTTGAAGCTGCTGCTGTCGCTGCTGACGTTGATGGATACACCGCCGTTGCAGTCGCCGTTTGCGTCATAGCCGTCAACCCAGTAAGCGCTGGGCGCAAGGTCGATGGTATACGCGCCGTCTGCGGCTGTCTTTTCGGCCAGCAGATCGTCCGCTCCCTTCACGCCGTCCATGTAGGTATACAGCTTCAGGGACTTGACCTGTGCGTCGTGCATACCGGACAGTGTGACGCTGACATCGCCCTCTGCTGCCAGAACGCCTGCGGGCAGCAGGCTCAGCAGCATCACGAGCACGAGCAGCAGGCTCAGAATTCGTTTCTTCATACATTTTTCCTCCAGAATCAAAATATCTATCGCAAGCTCCTTATTAAATAGGAGCGGAAACAGGGGGCGCAGACGGCTTTGGGAGAAACGAAAGCCCGCCATTTTGACAAAATGGCGGGCGGATCTCCAAAGAAACAAAATACGCTGCTTTTCCTGTGAGGAAAAACGGCGCACCTGTTCCGAATGCTACAGGCAGAGCTCGTCCCACGCATTCATCCTTTCCGCCGCGAATGCGGCGCAGACAGCAGTTCTTCTGACTTGCACTCTGGAAACAAACTCTTTGTTTCCGCGCCCGTTTCCTGTCTTCTCACGGAATCGCTTCCGCAATGACTGACTTTCGTCCAGACAGCTTTCGCTGCTTCGGAACGGTCTTGTGCGCACAGCTCCGGTCGAGTGGTTTTCCCTTTCTCTTGCGCCGAAGCCTGCCCTGCGGCATGCTTCGGTTACTGTACATCGGATGGCAATATCAAATTGTTAGAAAAAGCAAAATCTTGTGCTTTTCCGTCTGCTACTATACACGATATGGGCGTGATTTGCAAGCGGTTTGAAAAAAATATACCGCATTTGTCCCACCCTCTTGAAAAAAGCCGAAAGCTGTGTCAAAATAAAGAAAACCGCCCCGGCGGTGTTTTGACAGCACGACGGTTAGATGTAACTAACTGATACGGAGGAAGCGATGAAATACCATATTGAGAAGAATACCGTGCAGGAAACGCTCGTCATTCCGCTCTACGGACGGAAAATGTGCTCGGAGCTGTATCCGAACCTTTACCGCGACGAGACGGCCCTGCGCCTGATCGATCAGATCGATTACGATTTTTCGCTCCTGTCCCAAAAATCAAAGAGCCTCATGCAGCAGTTCGGCTTTCTGGAGGCCGCCATGCGCCAGAACGACCTTGCCTGGGAGGTGCGGGACTATCTGCGCGAGCATCCGAACGCGGCGGTCGTCAACCTCGGCTGCGGACTGGACGACACGGGCCGCAGCTGCGACAACGGCTCCTGCAGGATCTATAACCTCGATTTTCCCGGCGTGATCGCCGTGCGCGACGCGCTCCTGCCTGCCGGAGAGCGGGAGGAAAATATCGCCTGCGACCTGAACGACACCACTTGGTTCCGCCTGGTCGCCGCGTCTGCGTGTGTCGAGCCGGGGCTATATGCTGGGCTATCAGAGCCTGAATGACCCGTCAGTGCCCGGCTTCTATCGGTTTCTGGCAAGAGTCGGCGACGGCATGATGCGGATGCAGATCGTCCGGCTGGAATTTGCGGAAGGGGAGACAACACTATGAAATATGCCGGAATGCCAATGGGGATGTGGACGCTGTTCGCCGGTTCGTTCCGGAAGGAACTGACGCCCGCCATGTGCCGTCTGGACTACACCATGAGCGACGCCGGCGGCGCGTTCGACTTCGTGCGCGAATACACCCTCGCCTCCGGCGGCCCCTACTGCGACTGCGGGTATCATAAACGAAATAAGCAGAATAAAGGCGCCACCGCGCCAGCGTAGGGGTCGATGCCCACATCGACCCGGCAGAATGCACTGTTTTTACGGAAGTCTTCGGCAAATCCGTAACTTCCCACTGGGCCGACAGAGTTGTTGGCCTCTACAGCGAAACTTCATTTTCTCACGTATCCCGTAGGGGCGGACGACTCTGTCCGCCCGCAGGATGCTGTGTTTTCACGGGAATCTA
>OOCM01002652.1_pt1 | contig 11358 bp, 9 predicted proteins | sample 1671111 | NCBI WGS metagenome assembly OOCM01 (sample SAMN06348123, study PRJEB24527) | human gut metagenome | biome: human gut; feature: ankylosing spondylitis patient; material: feces | host: Homo sapiens | place: China | collected 2015-10 | reverse complement strand
TGGTAAGAGAGCCTTACAGGCGCATAAGAGGAACCACCGGCTATGCCGGTGGGGCTCCATTTTTATGACCACTGAGGGGGGATGGACATGGGCGCTGTTCTTTGCCTGCCTTCCGAGCTGGCCATACGTTCGGAAAAGGGCGCAGGCTGGCGCCTGATTTCCACGGAGCGTGGGGCATAGGGTTATGGGTACGAAGTTTTTCACTCGCTACGGCGGCAGGCGGGAGGGGCGTTTTCGTTCACGACCGCGGGAGGAACGGTGGAATTCGATGGCGAGTCGAAGATGCAAAGGCGGGGCGTTCACGACTGCGGAAGGAACGGGCAGCGTATGCGGAGCGAGACGGCCGTCATATTCCCGCTACGTTTCTTCACAGAGAATATATAAGGTCTTCATAAAGCCTGCACAGGCCCCGGCCATAGTGGCGGCAGCTGAAAACAAACCTGGAGGATGTTATGAAAGCTACCGTGATGATGCCGCTGTGCCTGGGCATGGCGCTTCTGACCGCGCAGGCCGAGGCTGCGCCGACCATTTATCCCGTGGATACCGCGCGCTTCCTGGGCACTTCGAAATTCGACTTCAAGGTGGAGTTCGAGCAGGAACTCAAAGAGTCCGACATTGATGTGCGCATCAACGGCAAGAGCGTTGCCGAAGTGTTCGGAACCAGACCTGAATTCATCAGAAACGAAGACGGCAAGGGTTCGGCCGTCATTCTGCGCAATGTTTCTCTTGATCCCGGCAAGTATACCGTGACGGCCCGTGACGGTAAGGACGAGTCTTCCGCCAAGTGGGACGTGTACGGCACGCCCGACACGCCCAAGGCCAAGAACGTGATTCTGCTCATTGCCGACGGTCTGAGCATGGGACACCGTACCGGCGCGCGTCTTCTTTCCAAGGGCGTGACCAACGGCATGTACAACGGCTATCTTTCCATGGATACGCTTCCCTATACCGGCATGCTCGGCACCTGCAGCGTGGACTCCATTGCCGCCGACTCGGCGAACACCGCTTCCGCCTACATGACCGGCCACAAGTCCAGCGTGAACGCCATCGGCGTGTATGCCGACCGCACCAAGGATCCCTTTGACGATCCCCGTCAGGAAACCATAGCCGAGCTTCTGCGCCGCAAGACGAACAAGTCCATCGGCATTGTGTCCGACGCGGAAATCGAAGACGCCACTCCCGCCGCCGTGGTATCGCATACGCGTCTGCGTTCGGAAAAGGCGGCCATCGTGGGCATGTTCGCCGATATCCGTCCTGAAGTGCTCATCGGCGGCGGCTCCGCGTATTTCCTGCCCCGCACGGTTCCCGGTTCCAAGCGCAAGGACGACAAGGACTATGTGGAAGACTTCCGCAAAGCCGGCTATACGCTTGCCACCACGCGTACCGAGCTTGCGGAAGCGATGAAGAACACTCCCGACCGTCTGCTCGGCCTGTTCCACACCGGCAACCTCGACGGCGCGCTCGACCGCAAGCAGCTGAAGAAGGGCACGGTGTCCAAGTTCCCGGATCAGCCCGATCTCACGGACTCCATGAGCGCCGCGCTCAAGGTGCTTTCCAAGAATCCCAACGGCTTCTTCCTCATGCTGGAAGCCGGTCTCGTGGACAAGTACAGCCATCCTCTGGACTGGGAGCGCGCCATTTACGACACCATCATGTTCGACAAGGTGGTGGCTCAGGCTCAGGCCTTCTGCGACGCCAACCCTGATACGCTGCTCATCGTCACCGGCGACCACACCCACGCTCTCAGCATCATCGGCACCGTGGACGACAATCTGCCCGGCGAGCTCATGCGCGACAAGGTGGGCATCTATGCGGCCGCAGGCTATCCCAACTACAAGGATGCCGACGGCGACGGCTATCCCGACAGTGTGAACGTGTCGAAGCGTCTGGCGGCCTTCATCGGCAACTATCCCGACCACTACGAGACCTATCGTCCCAAGATCGACGGTCCCTTCGTTCCCGCGGTGAAGGATGAAAACGGTCACTACATCGCCAACGCCGCCTACAAGGACGTGCCCGGCGCCCAGTTCGTGCCCGGCAACCTGCCCCGTACGGAATCCACGGGCGTGCATGCCATCGACGACCTGGTGGTGGGCGCAAGAGGCCCGAACGCCGATCAGATTCACGGCTTCATGAACAGCACGGAAATCTTCCGCATCATGGCTGAGGCTCTGGCCCTCGGCAAGTAATGACGGATGGGGAAAGGAAGGCATCTGACTTCCTTTCCATGCAGGCAGGGCGCCCTGAATGTTCGGGGCGCCTTTTCCGGAATGTACGGCCTTTTTCGGCAACACGCCGTCATTCCCGAGTTTTTGTGAACCTTATCCGCAACGGAAGGCAATATGAAAATCTGGCTGACGGCGCTGCTGTGCCTGCTTATCGGCGTGCAGACGGCATGGGCGGCGTCGGAAAACAGGCTGAGCTTCGAGGAACTGTACAGCGGAGGAGGCGCGCTGGGTCTGCGCTTTTCCGACAAGGTGCTCTCGTTCAAGGGAAAGCATGTGGTCATACGCGGCTTCATGGCTCCGCCCCTGAAGGCGGATGCGGATTTCTTCGTGCTGACGAAGGAACCGGTGGCGCTGTGCCCGTTCTGCCAGTCCGACTCCGACTGGCCGGACAACATTCTGGTGGTCTACCTTTCGGAAAAGCAGCGCTTCGTGCAGAACAACGCCGTCATTGAGGTGGAGGGCGATCTGGAGGTCGGCTCCTGGACGGACGAAGAAACCGGCTTCGTGAGTCAGCTGCGTTTGCGCAATGCCACGTTTCAGAAGCTGTGAGGCGATATGGACAACGATCTTCATCTGAAAAACATCAGCTACAGCGTTCAGGACGGAGGCCGTCTGCGCCGCGTGCTCGACATTCCGGAGCTGTTTCTTCCCGGCGGAACCTTGGCGGGCATTTACGGCGATTCCGGCTCGGGCAAGACGTCGCTGCTCAATCTGCTCTGCGGGCTGGTGCTGCCCGAAGCCTGCCGCGGCTGCGAACTGCGCTGGGGAAAGGATGATCTCATGCTCATGCCGGAGCGCCGCCGCGATGAGTGGCGCGGACGTCATGTAGGTATGATTTTTCAGGATTTTCAGCTTTTTCCTCAGATGTCGGCGCTGGAAAACGTGCTTCTTCCGGCCACGTTCCGGCATTTTTCCATTCCTTCCGATCTGAAGAATCGTGCGCGCGACCTTCTCCGGCGACTCGGCATAAACCGCATGGACATGAACACCGGCGTGTTTTCCCGCGGCGAACAGCAGCGGGTGGCGCTGGCCCGGGCCGTGCTGTTCCGGCCGTCCGTGCTTCTGGCCGACGAACCCACGGCGAGCCTTGACCGCAGCAACGCCCAGCTTGTCATCGACGAGCTGGTGGATCTGGCGCGCTCGGAAGGCTGCACGCTGCTTGTGGTCACGCATGAGCAGGGGCTGCACGGCAGAATGGATAAGCGCTTCCGGCTGGAGCGTGGACGTCTTCTTTCCGGCATCGACGAGGCGCTGAAGTCGAAATAGCGGTCCGGGCGGCGGCCCGCAACGATACAAGGTTCTGAAGGTAGCGTATGAATCCGTTTCTTTTTCTTCGCGGCGAATTTCGCCGTTCGTGGGGCGGCGCGCTGGCACTGGCTCTGGTGCTGGCCTTTGCCGGAAGTCTCAGTCCTGCGGTGTCCATGCTGGAGCGGGCGGTCCGGTCCGGCATGGCGCAGTCGGCCGACGCCTTTGACCTTCTTGTCGGCACGAAGGGCAGCGCCGTGGATCTGGTGCTGGGCGCGGTGTATCTCAGGCCGGAACCGCTCTCCCTGCTGCCCGAGGGAACGCTGGAGAACGTGAAGGCGCACGGCGGCATACGCTGGGCCGCGCCTCTGGCCTTCGGCGACCGCTGGCGGGATTATCCCATAGCAGGCACGTCTTCGGAACTCGTCACGCTCGGGGGCAGGCGTCCGCTGGCCTCGGGACGGATGTTCGTCAGCAACAACGAGGCCGTGGTGGGCGCGGGCGTTCCTCTGCAGTTGGGAGAGAGTTTTGCGCCGAGTCACGGCAGCGTGGCGGAAGCGGCGCTGGGCGACGGAACGGAGCACGCGCACGATTTCCGCGTTGTGGGCAGAATGCCCGCCACGGGCACGCCCTGGGACAGGGCGGTCATCGTGCCGGTGGAAGCGTTGTGGGCCATGCACGACGGCGGTTACGGCCGCTGCTCCGCGGTGGTGGTGAAGCCCGTTACCGTGGCCGACGCCTACAGGCTGCGCAGCGCGCTCAATGACGACAGAACGCAGGCCGTGTTTTCCGGCGAAGTGCTGACGAGGCTTTTCGGCACGCTGGAGCAGATGCACAACGTCATGCTGCTGCTCGGTTCCGGCGCGCAGGCTGCGGCGCTTGCCGCCGCGCTGGTTTCCGGATTCTTTGCCGTGGCCATGCGCGTGCGGGCCATGGCGCTTCTCAGGGCTCTCGGCGCGTCGCACGGCTTTCTTGCCGTGAGCGTATGGCTCATGGTGTCGGGCATCATGGCGGCGGGCTGCGCGCTCGGCGTGGGCCTCGGCTACCTCACGGCCGTTGCCGCGGCGCAGTGGATTCAGGCGGAAACGGGCGTGGCGCTCATGGTTTCCCTGTCGGCGGGAGAATGTCTGACTGCGCTTGCTGCGGCCGGATGCGGCTGTGCCGCCGCCTTCCTTCCCGCCTGGTTCGCCTGCCGCAAAACGGCCGGAGAGCTTCTGCGCTCATGCTGAAAAAAGGGCGCGGACATTGTCGCGCCCGGAATGTGCCTCCGGCGGAAAAGACCGGAAAGAAAACGGGCCGCGCATCCGCAGTCGCCGTTGCGGGCGATGCGGAAAGGGCGGCCCTTTTTGTTTCATGCGCCGGGAGATACGGCGTTACGGCTTTTTGCGCAGGTCGATGACCTCCAGATCCTCAGGCACGTACACGCCGCCGCGGAAGGCGCCGCGGGCTTCCTCTTCATAGCGTTCCCGGCGCAGTTCCGGAGGCGTGCGGTCTTCGGTGTGCCAGAGCACGAGATTGCGCACCCGGTGCTTTCCGGCGAGCAGGGCGGCTTCCTTCACGGTGCCGTGTCCGATGAGATGCGGCCGGAAGATGCTCGCTTCGGCATCCAGACAGAAGGCTTCGTGCAGGAGCCAGTCCGCGCCTTCCAGATAGTGGGTGCAGGCAGGGCGGCAGGGCTCGTCGCCGGTGCAGACGATGCGCTGTCCGTCCGGGCTTTCCATGTGGAAGCCGAACTGTTCGGCCTTGCGGGCATGGGTGTTGAAGAAGGTGACGGTGTGCCCGGCAATGCTGCGCTGTTCGCCGTCGGCCGCGGGAACGAAGCGTATGCTCGTGCCCACCGGGGAGAACTGTTTTTCGCTCAGCGTGAACTGGCAGATGGACCGCAGCTTTTCGGCCAGTCGCGCGTGGCAGTGGATGCGCAGAATATCGCTGCGCTCTTCCCGGAGAAAGAGGGAGGAGACCATGCGCACGATCCAGATGATGCCGAGCGAGTGGTCGATGTGGGCATGGGTGACGAAAATGTCCTTGAGGGTGAGAAGCGGAATGTCCGCTCTGGAAAGCTGAACGAGAATGCCGTTGCCGCCGCCTCCGTCCACCAGCAGACCGCCCTGCGGTCCCTGAAGCATGAAGCAGGTGTTGTAGTACCGTAATGCGCCGGCCGCTCCTGTGCCGAGAACGACAAGTCTGTCCATGAGGCACCTCCTCATCTTGCTCTTGCCCCACCATAGCGAAGCGTTGAAGGCGGCGTCAAGGCGGGAAAGGCACGGGGAGGGCGGAAGCGCATGCTCTTTCCATATATGGGAAATTCGCTTGACATTTGCCCGCGACGCGGGAAAACATACCTTTTTCTGACTGCTTTCGGAGAGCGGTCTCTGATCGCTCGCCCCGCAAGAATACCATGCGCGCATCCGCGCCCGGAGGAAGCCTGATGGCTGAATATAAGAAAACGTTGAATCTGCCCGTCACCGGTTTTCCCATGAAGGCGAATCTGGTTCAGAAGGAACCGGAAACGCTGAAGTTCTGGGAAGAAAACAATGTGTTCCAGCTCATGCAGGATGCTTCCGGCGCGCGCGGTGAATTCGTGCTGCACGACGGCCCGCCCTATGCCAACGGTCACATTCATCTCGGCACGGCGCTGAACAAGATTCTCAAGGACATGATCATCAAGTCCCGCAACCTCATGGGCTGGAAGACCGGCTACATTCCCGGCTGGGACTGCCACGGTCTGCCCATCGAACACAACGTGGAACTTGAACTCGGCGACAAGAAGAAGGATCTGCCTGCGCACGTCATCCGCAAGCGCTGCCGTCAGTACGCCCAGAAGTTCCTGGACATCCAGCGCAAGGAATTCAAGCGTCTCGGCGTGCTCGGCGACTGGGAACATCCCTACATGTCCATGGATCCGGCCTACGAGGCCGTGACCGCCGCGGAACTGGCCACCTTCGTGGAACGCGGCGGCGTGGTGCGCAGCAAGAAGCCCATCTACTGGTGCTGCCACTGCAAGACCGCGCTCGCCGAAGCGGAAGTGGAATACCGCGATCTTTCCTCCCCCTCCATCTATGTGCGCTTCCCCCTGCCTGATCCCCGTCTGAAGGACGTGTTCCCCCAGGCCGACGTTTCCCGTGCCTATATCGTGATCTGGACCACCACCCCCTGGACGCTGCCGAGCAACCTTGCCGTGTGCGTGCATCCCGAATTCCGCTACGCCCTCGTGGAAACCGGCGGCAGCCAGTACATTCTGGCTTCCGAACTGGTGGAAGGCTGCGCCAAGACCTTCGGCTGGAGCGAGTACACCGTGCTCGGCGAAACCACCGGCGACAAGCTGGAGAAGCTGGAGGCGCGTCATCCCTTCATCGACCGTCCGTCTCTCATCATCAACGGCGGACACGTCACCCTCGACGCCGGTACGGGCTGCGTTCACACCGCTCCCGGCCACGGCCGCGAGGACTATGAAGTGGGCATGAAGTACGGTCTCGACGTGTACTCCCCCCTCGACGACGAAGGCCGTTTCCTGCCTTCCGTGGAATTCTTCGCCGGCATGCAGGTGTTCGACGCCAACCCCGCCGTCATCGCCAAGGTGCAGGAACTCGGTCATCTTCTCGCCCGTCAGGACATCACGCACTCCTATCCCTGCTGCTGGCGCTGCAAGAACCCCGTCATCTTCCGCGCCACCACCCAGTGGTTCATCGGCATGGAACCCAACAACCTGCGCGGAAAGGCGCTCGACGCCATCCAGAACAAGGTGAAGTGGATTCCCGCATGGGGGCAGGGCCGCATCTACAACATGGTGGAATCGCGTCCCGACTGGTGCATTTCCCGTCAGCGCATGTGGGGCGTGCCGATTCTCGCCCTCATCTGCAAGGACTGCGGCGAAGTGTGGAACGATCCGGCCTGGATGCGCGATATCGCCTCCCGTTTTGCCTCGCATCCCACCGGCTGCGACTACTGGTATGAACGCGACGTTGCCGAAATCGCTCCCGAAGGCCTTGTCTGCCCGCACTGCGGCGGCAGGCACTGGGAGAAGGAAGACGACATCCTCGACGTGTGGTTCGACTCCGGCACCAGCTTTGCCGCCGTCATGGAACAGCGTCCTGAAGGCCGCGTGCCCGCCGATCTGTATCTGGAAGGCTCCGATCAGCATCGCGGCTGGTTCCACAGCTCCCTGCTGGTTTCCGTGGGCACCCGCGACATTCCTCCCTACAAGGCCGTGCTCACCCACGGTTACGTGGTGGACGGCACGGGCCGCAAGATGTCCAAGTCCATCGGCAACGTGGTGGCGCCTCAGGAAGTCATCGACAAGTACGGCGCGGAACTGCTGCGTCTGTGGGTGGCCTCGGTGGACTACCGCGAAGACATCCGCTACTCCGAAGAAATCATGAAGCGCCTTGTGGACGCCTACCGCCGTATCCGCAACACCTGCCGTTACCTTCTCGGCAGCATTCATGATCTTACCCCCGCCGATCTCGTGCCCTTCGCTTCCATGAAGCCGCTGGACCGCTATGCGCTCAGCCTTGTGGCCGCCTTCCATGAAAGCGCCGAGACCGCGTATCAGGAATACGAATTCCACAAGGTGTTCCAGGGCCTGCACGGCCTGTGCGCCACCGATCTTTCGGCCTTCTATCTGGACGTGCTCAAGGATCGTCTGTACTCCTCCCTGCCGGACAGCGCCGAGCGTCGTTCCGCCCAGAGCGCGCTCTATCACATGCTGCTCATCATGCTGCGCGACATGGCGCCCATCATGAGCTTCACGGCGGAAGAAGTGTTCCGTCACATTCCCGAAGCCCTGAAGCCCGTGGACGCCGAAGGCAAGCCCGTGATCACGGTGTTCGCCCTTCCGCAGAAGGACGTGGCTCAGTTCCGTCTGTCCGACGACGAGCGCGGCGCCTGGGAAATGGTCATGGACATCCGTGCCGGCGTGACCCGCGCCATCGAGCCTCTGCGCAAGGAAGGTGTGATCGGCCACGCGCTCGACACCCATGTGACCCTGTATGTGGACGACAAGCTCCGTGCGGCCATTGCCGACAGCGGCGCGGACATGCGTTCGGTGTGCATCGTCTCGCAGCTCGACATCGCCGCGTTCAAGGATGCTCCCGTGGACGCCCTTGCCACCGCTCAGCTCGATGAATGCCCCGGCCTTGCCGTGCGCGTGAAGAAGGCCGGCGGCGACAAGTGCGAACGCTGCTGGATGTATTCCGAAGAACTGGGCACCGATTCCGAACATCCCACCCTCTGCCCCCGCTGCGCCGAAGTCATGAGGACGCTTGAGACCGCCGGGGCCGGAGTGAAGGAGTGAAGGCGGCGTTGAACCGCCATGTCGTCGTCTTTTCGGTGGCGCTGGTCTGGCTTGTGCTGGACCAGCTCACCAAGGCGGCGGTAACGGCCCGTATTGCGGTCGGACACGGCTTCAGCGTCATTGACGGCTGCTTCAACATCGTTCATGTTCTGAACAGGGGAGCGGCCTTCGGCTTTCTCGGCAGTCAGGAATCCGGCTGGCAGTTCTGGCTCTTTCTGGCGGCGGCCGTGCTGGTGTGCGGCATCATCGTGCACATTGTGCGCACATCCGCCTACAGCCGCGTGCTCTTTTTCGGACTGGGCAGCATTCTCGGCGGAGCGGTGGGCAACCTCATCGACCGCGTGAGAAGCCGTGCCGTCACCGATTTTCTGGACGTATACTGGGGAAACTGGCACTGGCCCGCCTTCAACGTGGCCGACATCGCCATCTGTCTGGGCGTGTTCCTTGCCGGAATCGTTCTTCTCAGACAGGGGCGTGAAGACGACGGGAGAAAGTAACCGTGCTCATTTCAGATCTCAGCAGCGAACAGCTGCTCATGCTCATCGTTCCGGCCCTGCCCAACATGTGGGCGCTGAAGCATGCCATGTATCACGATTTTCCCACGCCGAAGGAAAAGTATCGCTGGATGATGGCCTGCGTGTTCATTCCCTGCCTCGCCGGCGTTGCCTACTACTTTGTGGGCAGAAAGCGCGCCAGCAGGGAAAAGGTGGACATCCGCGCGAGAATGGAGGCGGAGCGGGCCGCCAGGGAGCAGGAAGCGGGCGTTGCCGCGCCTCTTGCGGAGACGGCAGTGCGGGAAGCTCCCGCAGTTTCCGAAGCGCCCGCAGCATCTGTCGAAGCTGCCGCAACAGCAGTCGAAGCGCCCGCCGCGCTTTCGGAAGAGGCGGATCGCGAGTCCGCACGGCCGGAGGAGAGGCGCGCGCCGGAAAAGACCGCGCCTCGCGGCGACGACTGGTCCTTCGGCTGTCCCGATGATGTCCGCCGGAGCTGACGGCGTAAATGCGTAGACGAGGCCGGACGCAGCGGCGCGGAAAATGCGGGGAGATTTTATCCCCGGCAACGCTTCCGTGCAGGGCGCCGGGCTTTTCGATAAGGGGCCGGAGAGGCCCGAGTCCTCATTTTTCAGGAGAAAAAGGTTATGGAACTTTTCACATGGGGCCGCAACCTTGCCCTTTTGTCCCTGCCTCTGATGCTGACGGCGTGCGTGACGACCGGCGAGCACAATGCCCTTCAGGCCCAGGTCAATCAGATCAACCGTCAGGTAAGCAGCAGTCAGACCAATCAGGCCGACAGCTGGTCGCAGCTCATGGAACTGCGTCAGGAAGTGTCGGAACTGCGCGGTCAGATCGACACCCTCAATTACGCGCTTCAGCGTGCGGGCGGCGCTCAGAAGATGGCCGATACCCTGGCCATGCATGACCGCGCCCTGCATCTGCTGGAAAGCCAGATGGCGCTTGATCTGCAGCTTACCGCCGATCCTTCCGCTCAGACCGGCATGGTCGGCGGCATGACCGGCATTCCCGGAACGGATCCCATGACGGGCGCTCCCGTGCCGCAGACCCAGCCCAACACGGGATTTGCTCCCGCGGTTCCTGTTGCTCCCGCCGCTCCCGCAGCGGGCGCCGCGCCTGCCGCCCAGCAGAACGTGGACATGGCTCAGGCCCTGTACGACAACGGCATGCAGTCCTTCAATGCCCGTCAGTATCAGGCCGCTCTGCGTTCCTTCAGCGACTTCACCAAAACCTATCCCAAGAACAAGCTGATTTCCAACGCCTGGTTCTGGCAGGGCGAATGCCAGTATCAGATGAAGAACTATGCCGAGGCGGCTCTGGCCTACGAAAACGTGATCTCCGGCTATCCCAACAGCGTGAAGGCTCCGGCTTCCTATCTGAAGCAGGGCATGGCCTTCCTGCAGCTCGACAAGAAGGCGGCGGCCAAGCAGCGTCTGAATGAGCTGGTACGCAAGTTCCCCAAGGCTCCTGAGGCCACCCGCGCCAAGCAGATCATTTCTCAGAACAAGCTGTAATTTCCTGCGCTTCGCGGCGGCAGGCGCAAGCTTGTCCGCTTCGGAGCGTTTCGATGCAACACTCGGCTGCCTTTTCATGCGGCCGATGCGGCTGAACAGGGCCCGGCGTTTCGATGCGCCGGGCCTTTTGTCGTCTTTCGGGGGATGGGCGGGCTTTTTTTTGGGGGGGGGAGAGGGGAGGAGTGGTGGTGAAGGCTGCTCTGTGTTTTCCGCCGGACGCGCGGGGCGAAAGCCCGCTGTTCGGGCAAGGCGGCGTTTATGGGCGGTGTTCAGCGCGGAACCCAGGGGGGGAGTCGCGCAGAGAGAAAACCAGCGAAGGGGAAGTCGAAGAGCAGGGCGCAGCGTGCGGGGGAAATAATGCCTGGACTGACTGTGCGACAGGCCCGAAAGACTGCAGGCGACGCAAAGCGTGTGCGACCGGGGGCTGAACGGGCGGGCCGGAAATCGCGTGCAGACGGAACGCGCGTGTGCGGCGCGCCGGGCAGAAAGCGCATACGGGGAGAAGCCTTGGTTGCAACGTCAGGAAGAGGGCGGGGAACTCGGCCGGAGCGGCAGGGCTTTTCGCC
>OOCM01002649.1_pt1 | contig 11376 bp, 12 predicted proteins | sample 1671111 | NCBI WGS metagenome assembly OOCM01 (sample SAMN06348123, study PRJEB24527) | human gut metagenome | biome: human gut; feature: ankylosing spondylitis patient; material: feces | host: Homo sapiens | place: China | collected 2015-10 | reverse complement strand
AAAACTACTTGGTTTTTCCACTTACTTGATTCACTATAAAAAATTTTACCGGATAGCTAAATCTTTAATGTGGCATACAAACATTAGCCCCCCAGATTTATATGCCCAGCGTAAACGAACAGAAAAAAAAGCTGCTAATACATTACACATCGAAATTTTGACCTTGTAGGTCATGGTGGAAACTTCCACCCTTGAGCATCAATGACTTATAACAAAGAATCATAAACACATCATAATTTACCCCTCATTAAGCACCTGCTTTTTGAGGGGTATTTTGCATCATAGACACTCTCAATGGAGAGCATTTTACTATAAAAAGAGTTTGCTCCCTCTTTTATTATCCTTTTGTGTTAATGAAAATTAAATCTATCGGTGGTGAATGAGGGGGTAATTGGTGGCTTTCAAGCACCTATTTAGCACCCATAAACATACATATACTTTTGCGGCATTAACTCTAAAATACGAAAGATATGGCTTATAAAGTAAATTCGTTGGAGGAGATGCCAAATGCATTGTCCTACCTGATTGAGTCCGTAGAGGCTCTACAATCTAAAGTAAATGCCCTGCAGAATAAGCAGGCAAGTAATTCACCCAAGTGGATGGATATAGACGAGCTCTGTGCTTACCTACCATCGCATCCTGCCAAGCAAACGGTTTATGGATGGGTTTCAGCCAAACAAATCCCCGTACATAAAATAAATAAGGCTCTGGCTTTTCTACAATCAGAAATTGATGACTGGTTGAAGAACAAATCGCATAAGACACATGATGAATTGATGGAGGAAGCCAGACGATTTGTTGAATCCAAAAAGATTATCAGATGATGGGAACGGCTGATTATTGTTTTTCATTCTTTCGCAAGCCCATCCAAAACATCGAACCGATAAGAGCTGTAGGTATTGTGGATGTGTACCGCTATATCACCGGGCATTATGCACAACCACAAACCGAAGCCTTGCGTCTGATGGCAACTTCTCCTGAAGCCAAAAGGTACAAAGCCACCCATTTTGACTATTGTACTTTTTCTGGACTATTCCGTAAACGGAATGAGAGGGAACTGATAATGCACTCCGGATTGATGTGTCTGGATTTTGATCATGTGGAAAATATTATGGAACTAAAGCAAAAGTTACTCAACCATGAGTATTTTGATACGGAATTGTTATTTGTCAGTCCATCCGGTAATGGATTAAAATGGATAATACCCGTTGACTTGAAAGGCTGGGAACATTCCCGGTACTGTAAGGCTGTTACCAACTGTATCAAAGCAACAGGCTTGCCGTTGGTAGATATGTCCGGAAGTGACGTTGCTCGTTCATGTTTTTTGCCACATGATCCACAAGCATATATTAACCCTAAATACAAAGATGATGTCAAAGAAAATATTTTTCGCCCAAGATTGGGAGAATGTCCCTTCTGAAATACAGCAAACAGATATGCCAAGTATTACTCCACTATATAATAAGGTGGAGGAAGATGTGGAACATATTGTCCGGGAAATAGAGCAGCGTGCCATTGATATAACACCCAATTATAAAGATTGGGTAGAATTGGGCTTTGCGCTTGTGGACGGATTGGGAGAAAATGGACGAGAGTATTATCACCGCATTAGCAGGTTTTACCCTAACTATCAAAGGGAAGAAACCGACAAACAATATACACATTGTCTGCAATCCAAAGGACAAGGTATTACCATTCGTTCTTTCTTCCATCTTGCAAACCAAGCCGGAATTTCGCTGGCTCCATTCAACAAAGAACATTTATCCATTTTGCCAAATATCCAAAATGGAAAAACGGGTAAATGGATAAAGTCAGAGGAAGAACTTCCGGCATTTCCTGAGTGTGTATTCGATCATCTTCCCTCTTTTCTAAATGAGGTTGTCAACAATTCTATATCGCTGGATGACCGTGATACAATATTGATTGGGGCGATTGTGTGTTTGTCTGTCTGCTTTCACAATATTTGTGGAGTGTACGATGAACGCATCGTTTATCCGAACCTTTATCTGTTTGTAGTAGCAGATGCCGGTATGGGGAAAGGTGCGTTGACTTTATGCCGGGAACTTGTAGCACCTATCAATCGTAATTTGCATGAACTTTCCAAACGATTGGAGCAGGAGTACAAGGAAGCAATGAACACTTACATCAAAGGCAAGAAAGATGGTGGAATGGCCATGCCAACTGAACCGCCTATGCGAATGCTTGTCATTCCTGCCAACAGTAGCGCAAGTTCTTTCCTGAAGATACTGGGAGATAATGACGGAATCGGACTACTATTTGAATCGGAAGGTGACACATTAAGCCAAACTTTGAAGTCGGACTATGGTAATTATTCAGATGTATTACGAAAGGCATTTCACCATGAGTTAGTCAGTTTAAGCCGCCGCAAGGACAGGGAATATTGCGAAGTCAGCAATCCAAGAGTGTCAGTCGCTTTGGCTGGAACTCCCGAACAGGTAAGAAAATTGATACCAGATGCGGAAAACGGTCTGATGAGCCGTTTCTGTTTTTATATCATTCGTTTCAAAAGAGGTATAAGAAACGTGTTTGCCACAAATGATATTTCCCAATCCAAAAATGCCATGTTCAAACTGTTGGGAGATAAATTCTGCCATCTGCATGAAGAATTTGTCAGACAAGGCAATTATTCCTTTTCTCTTCCCTCTGATTTGCAGGAACACTTTATAGAATATCTCAGTCGGGTGAATGAGGAATGTTGTGACGAAGTAGATAACAAGATGCAGGGTGTAGTCCGACGGATGGGGCTGATTGCCTATCGTATAATGATGGTGTTGACCGCTGTCCGGCATTTGGAGAATATGCCTCACGAATCATCTTCCTCTGACAAGACTATACAATTGATTTGCCATAAATATGACTATGCCATAGCCATGAGTATCTGCGAGACCTTGCTTTGCCATGCAGTGTTCATCTATCGAAACTTGTCAGGAAATCAGCCCAAACGTCTCCAATCCCTTTCACAAGAAACGGGCATTTACGCACGAAGGAATACCCTTTATAATATGTTGCCAGAAACATTCACCAAAAAAGATTATGACGCAACTGTTTTAGCTTTAGGTGAAAATGGAAGTACGGCAAACAAATGGATAGAAGCCTTTATCAAAGATGGCAAACTAAGCCGAATAGAACAAGGTAAATATAGGAAGATTTTTTGAGTGGCAAGTTTGTGTTTTAGTGTCACTAAAACCTATGTGGCAAGCGGATAGAACTGCCACTCTCAAAAAATCAATTTATGCACATCAAAGTTTATATAAGTATGAAGGAAAAGAAACTTGGTGGTCGCCCAAAGTTGGCGAGTTACCAGAAGCGCACAAAATGTTTCCGGGTAATGTTTACCGAGAACGACTATATCTATATACAATCCAAAGCCCAACAGGCAGGATTGTCTGTCAATGAATTTTGCCACCAGGCTGCAATGGGCTGTGAAGTCGGTCAGCGCATCAGTCCGGAAATGGTGTCGGCAATCCGTGACCTTTCCGGTATAGCCAATAATGTCAATCAGATCGCCCATCAGATGCACATCTATGGTTTGGAAGCAGTGAAACAACAATGCTTTTCTATTATATCAGAAGTCAGCAGAATTATCACCCAAGTAAAAAATAACAATCATGATAGCGAAGATTAAAACAAGAGCCGATTTTGGAGGAATAGTAAATTATGCCAATGACCAAAAAAACAAGAAAAAGAGTGCCACCCTTTTGGCACATGAAGGTGTTTGTGCTATCAACAATAAAACCATAGCAGATTCTTTTCAGATACAAGCCTCTATGCGCCCGAAAGTAAAAAGTCCGGTGAAACATGTATCACTTGCTTTCTCTCCGCAAGATACCATCCATTTTCCCAACGACGAAAAAGGAAATGCGCTTATGGTGGAGATTGCCAAGAAATGGATGGAGCAAATGGGGATTCGCAACACCCAATATATCATAACCAGGCATCATGATACGGAACATCCACATTGCCATATCGTATTCAATCGAATAGATAATGACGGTAATCTCATTTCTGATAGCAACGAACGGATACGAAATGCAAAAGTCTGCCGCGCTCTAACCAAAGAGTATAAACTTTACTTTGCTCCTAAAAACAGCAAAGCGAGAAATAAAAGTCGTTTGCGCCCTCATCAATTACGTAAGTATAATCTTCGTTCCTCAACTCTTGATGCTTTAGCAGCATCTCGCTCATGGCACGACTTTTTCCGTATGCTCAAAGAAAAGGGAATAGATGTACGTTTTAATCGTGCAGAAAACTCTGATAATATTCGTGGTATATCCTTTTGTATGGATGAATTTAGCATTGCCGGTTCTAAACTTGATTCAGATCTAAGCATTAACCGTCTTTGTGCGACATTGGGTAATGTGGCAACAGAACTTATAGTGCAACCCCATGAAGCAATTGTTCCTAGTGCAGGCGGAGGAACCAGTAACGAACAGGGATGGCGGGATGATAAGAACAAGGATAACCAAAGAAACGAACCTTTTTATAAAACCTCAAAACGTAGAAGATAATGAAAGAAGATGTAGTAGCTGCAAATCTCGCAAATTTGCGTCAAAGTATCAATGAATTGAAGGAATGCGTTAATAGGCAGAATGTAACTTCAAACCAACCGGAGCAACATATAAAAGTGGATTTGGATGAAAAGACCATTTATAATGGAGTTGCCAAAAGCTTCTGTACTTGCTGGAACGATGCACTGTCAGTAGTGAAGAAACATGTTTGGAAACAACAACCTGAGACATTGCCATTTTCACTATGGTTTCCAAAACTTGTCGAACAGTTTAAGCAAAAATCCAAGTTTCTTGAGTACATATATAGCCACGTTTGTGATTACAATCTCAATCGCCTTAATATTGAGATTAATACAGAAAAAATATTAAAACGGCAGGATGAAATACTTGCAAAAATTAATGAACTGAAACATCCAATAACCGTTATTCCACCCAATATCAATGGGATGTTTATACGGGGGCATCATATTAAACTTCGATATGTTGTGGCTATTGTAGCCATTATTTTGACGTGGGCTGTTGCCGCCTCTGTTAGTAGTCTGAAATATAAGAAAGAATCCTTTGCACATTATTCCATATATCGGGCGGTGAAGGAACACCATCAACATTTGATAGAAAAAGCAGGAATAAGACTAACGGTAAATCTGGAATAGTCGAGACCGTAATTCAAACTGTGTCAATCCTTAACAAGCCTGACTATATCTAATCTTACTTTCGGATAAATCTCTGTAAATCAGGTGTATTCGAAGTAATATCGGATTAAGGAAATGTCAAGCTAAAGGTTTGACACAGTTCCATTTACATAGCCGAATAGTCACTGATATAGCGCCTTTGGATGTAATAAATAGCTGCTCTTATTCTTGACTTTTCCTTTCATAAACAGCTTCAGGTTCTGCTGCCATAAGTGAATCTGTTGTATTTGGTTGTTCGTAGGTTCTTAATTTTCTATCTTCAAGAAAAATATGATTCAAAGTATAAGCTAATGACTCAAGCGCTTGTTCGCGAACTTTAAGTTTTAGTTGACACTCCCAAACTGTAATACAATGCCAGCCCATAGCAGCAAGCTGGCATTGTTCTTTTTTATCACGTTCTTTATTCCTTTTTATTTTATTTGACCAAAAATCAATGTTAGTTTTGGGCAAACGAAAGTATTTGCAATTTTCATGACCATGCCAAAAGCAGCCGTTCACAAAATAGCTGTTCGGTATTTTCGAAGTACCAAATCGGGTGGCCGGGAAGACGCGGATGATTTAGCCGATAGCGGAAGCCACGACTAAACAAGAACTTTCTCACTACCATTTCGGGTTTAGTGTTTTTTCCTTTTATAGATGACATGCAACGATGACATTGTTCTTTAGTTAATTTATCCATATCACTTGTTGTATTTTATCAGCATGTTCTTTATCTTCTTCCGATTGTTTACCATAGTTATTCGTGGGTAGTTATTTCTATAATGAACATACAGGTGCTAATTAAATTATCGTCTAATCGTTATATGATACAAATTAGATACAGTTCGCAATGTTACAAACAACACATGAAAAACACCTCCAATAAATATGGTGTTACACACCCCGGCAGTCACCTCGCTGACTCTTATAGGGAACAATGATGCCAGATAATATAAAATGCAGAGTATTGTTTCACAAACTATTAAATACGAATATAGAACAACCAAAAACTCATATATTGTTATGGTCTTACCTCGAATTTTTCTTTCGGTTTCAAAATTGCGAGTTTTTTCTTCTATTCTATTATTTGACAATAGAAGAGTTAATGCAGCAAGAGTAAAACCCAATAAAGTTCCAACAAAGGGTAAAACCTCTTTTATAAACTTTAATTGAATTGTGTCGTTACCAGAAATAAAAGTATAAATCAAACTCATAATAGCTATTATTGCTGGAATCCATAATTCAAATCGTTTCTCGTTTTTTTCTAGCACATCAAAATATGCTAATATAACATATAGATATTCACTCCACATTCTAAAATTAATATTCATTTGAAAGTGCTAATAATTGGGAAAAAACATTTGCGGAAATATATTCTCCAGTATCAGAATCTTGTTGTACTTCAATAAATTCTTTTTTGACTATAAAATCTGTGTCTATTATACTTGCATTTCCATTTGTGTTTTTACCTGTAACGCGAATTCTTCTAATTTTTGATTGAGCGCTATTATATTTATCTATAATATCATATAATGTTTCTTTGATACTTTTCTTGCGTTCAGCTTTTATAGTGAGCAAAATATTTTCTTTTACTTGCTCAGCAGAGTTTGAAAAATTCAATACTTCAGATCCCAATACAGACTTATCTATAAAAATTTCTGCACATAAAACTCTATCCATGCCTTGAAGAATTTCCTGAAAATCATCACGAGCTATCATTTCAAATGAGAATTTTCCCAATAGTCTTTGTTCATCATCCTCCCTAAACTGTGAATTATACGATAACAATGCCTGATTTAGATAGTTTACAATATTTCCGCATGTCAACATATTACTACCAGTTTCTAGAAAAATAATTGCATCCCCATCTTTGAATTTAACGAGGACATGAGTTTTCATTTGTTCTCCTTCACTCATAGTTTTAGGATTTTCTCTTGATTCTACTGTGTTTTTGTCAAGAAGTGGGGCACGATAACTATGCTTGGCACTTTTGAATAATATTTGCATTGTATGATATTCACTGGTTGTATCGTAATTGATATTATCCAAGAATGCAATTTTTTCATTGTTTACATCCTGCTTCCTATCCACTTTTTCCTTGGAAATAATATAGTATAAGATAGTACTCAGAGCATTCTCTATAGGCTGTTCAAATTCTCCCATTTTAAGGAATAAATAATTATAGCTTATTTTTCTTTTTGCCATATTTTATCAATTTAGATTATAATTTAATTTTTATCACATATTTATCTAGCTCATCAAAAGTTGTGTCAATAAACGTATGATTTATCATCTTGCTTGTATTGATGGGCTGAATGCCATCATATTGTTTACGAAAGTATCGCAGTTCAAAAGCAAGACGAAGATCATTGGTGTCTTCATCTCCCTCTATTTGTTTCACTTCCTTTGACGTGATAGTTCTAACTCTAATTATCTCATAAACATCACAAATTCCTTCTCCTTTGAAGTAAGGCATGAAGTAATGTAGATTTTGCAGAGCAATAGTCGTTGGAAAATGACTGCCAGTATAATAGAGTGTGGCATTACCATCCTTAAAACTCTGCAAATATCCTTTACGACTGCTATTTGTAACAAGACCTATAAGAACTCTATTTCCGATTTCTACAAATGTTCCTTTTTGCGGTATCACATTGGAAATGGTCTCGTGTGATTTCATATTAATGAGTTGTTCAATAAATTGCTCCAAAAGTAATCGGTTATACGTGTCTTTGGGGCGGAGTGGAAAAGCTCCAATATTAACCTCATCAATAGTCTTGCGAAACTTGGATACGGCAACATCGGTTGGTTCACCATCACCTGGGAAAAGGATATAGCCTCCTATAATTTCTTTTTTCAATACATCCGATTTGTGATCTTTGTAATATATGGCATCACGGTATCTGTGCATTTGGTTAATTGCGTCTTCTGGTGGAATATCTATACCGTTTCTGTCTTTCCCGTCAATACGATATTTTGCGTCAAATAGGTAAGTAATTTTCATACCTTCCAGCAAATCGTTCTTGGTAAGTTGCAACACAATATCCGGCTTTTGAGGAACAGTAGGCACCACCAAATCTGTTATGCCAACAGTATTATTTTCACGTTCCGAACTTTTGGGGTTATAGATGAGTTCAGCCAGTTCTACATTGTCTTTCTTAAAAAGAATGCGTGAATGCTCTCCTTTACCCAAGTCCCATGTAAATAAGCCATTCATTTCCATTCGGTTTCTATGATCAATGTCTTCATTAGACAAATGTAACTTTTCTTTTACAATATGGCTTACTTCAATGAAACACCATATTTCATAAAGTGTTGCTATATCTTTGGTTTGTAAACGATATATGCCATCATTTAGAGAATAAGAACGTTGTAGCAAACTCCATGTGCGATATACCTGACTATATCCAGTAGCCTTTTGCAAAACCAAACTTTCTTGACTCAGACCTTTATAATTTCCCACGGTACGGAAAAAGGGATTCTGTTGTAAATGTCTCAACGTTGCCAATGTAACTTGCATATCCTCTTTCATTACATCAGACGCATTCTTTATCACTTCTATACGCTTTTTCAAGGTCTCATATTTCTTTGTAATTTGGCTAAGTGCAAATTTCAAAAATCTATTTTCCTGTGTATCATTTGTCCGTGTACATTCTTCTACACGATATAAATGTGAGCTGTCAGATCTATGTTCTGCAAGTTCGTTTTCTATACAAGATGGGATAAACGTCAATCTGTCCGCACGTTTATACGATGCCTTTTCATGCAAACGGTGTCTTGGGCGGTCAATGATATTTTTGCATGCCTGGATAAATTTCTTTTGTTCGTTGGCAAAGACACTCCACCAAATTATTTCCGGAGTTTCACCACTTATATCTGGAGAAAAGCCATGAAAGGTTCTTCTCATATAATCCAGCGAAAGCATTCTGTACTCCTGCTCAATATCCTCTATAATAGTTTTCCAGTGCTCGTGATAATTAAGCTTTGTGCTCAACACTTCAAAGGAGAAGGCAAAATTGCGGACTTCTGTTCCTACTTGATATATGATTTGTATTTCACTGCGTCCAACCTCATTGCCATAATTCAAGAAACCGGCTAATATTTGTCTTCGAAAAGTGAATTTATCATTTTCATTTTGAAGAATGGAGCCAAATTGTGCTTTCTTCACATAGTCCTTGAACTCAATCCAAATAGGATAATCTGTATTATCAAAAAAAACAGCAGGAGCCTGTTGGCTATTTTCAATCGTAATCTGTTCTCCAATATGGTTGCTTAAAATAACAGACATTACTCCTTCCGACCAAGAATAAGTGGAGTATAAGTTTTCTTCTCCCACATTATTCTTTGCCTTATTCCAAATGTTATCGAATTTTGTACATTCGACAATCATTTCAAAATCCTGATGTTTTATAGTAAGCAGTTCCATCTTCTCTTACATATCTTTTCCAGTTTTAGCTCCAGAAACTTGTATAACCAGATAACGTTAATCGTTCTTTCATTTCTTTCAGTTTAGCTACAGAAATAGATTCTATTTTCTTTTCTTCTCCGGTCAATATTAATAATTGTGCCTCGATAGTAGTAATCAAACTTTCAAGAAGTGAATGTTTGATTTTTGTATCATCACCTTCAATACGAGACAGAATTTTCATGCTTGTTATTTCGTCCAATGCTATTGCTATGACCTCATCCTCGCTGAACTCGTTTCCTTTTTCATCCAAGTTGTAGGGTAAGTTGTTTACCACATAAAGTAAGAACTCGTTTCGTGTACGATAGGCTATCTTGAATGGTGTGCCATTAAGTACATCATTTACAGCCTGCAAATAGCTTAAAACCTTATTGCAAACTTCCTCATTATCTGCATATACATCCACACCTTCTACAGCTGTACCAATAAACATGTCACTATTTAATTTGCCAATACGCTCATATTTGCTGTCCAGTCCAGCATGCAAATCCACTTCATTCATTTCTATAGTCATGGCACGGTCAAGAACCTTTCTGGAGAAAGAGAAGGTGGTTTCATCCATGTTTACGGTACCTATTACTATCAGATTTTGTGGAATACTTATACCATATTCTTCAAATTCTTTAGTCAAAGCAAATACTTTTTCCAGTGGGCATTCTGCAAGCAATTCTTTAATGAGCTTGCTATACCAGGATTTTATTTGTTTTGTTTCGCTATCTTTATTTATTTCAAATTCAGGCTTTATAATAGGATCTGTAATAACATTCCCATCATCGTTTCTTTTTCGACTTTCAATAACACTAAGAAATTCTGCAAAATATTGTTCTACAGGAGCAAGATTCATTTCGTCCAAACAAAGGAAGTATGGTACGTCAATATTTTCCCAGGCTTTAACAATGAATTTTAGAAAATCCCCTGCTACAAAAATTGGCTCCCCACTGACACGACTGATATATCCCGTTAATTCTGTAGAATCGTGCCAATTAGGTTTAACCTGAATCATCTCAAAATTCTTAGGTTTTTGGGCCTTGTATTCTATTGAATCTTCATCCCAACATGCACGGGCAAGTTCACGAACAATGCGACTCTTGCCAGTACCAGAGATTCCTGCTAAAAGAAGGAAAGGCTTTGATTTAATTGCTGTAATGTAAGGTCTAAATGGCGATTGCAAATAAGAAAAGGCTTCTTCTTCCCATAATTTATTTCTTATAGGAATATGTTGCACGTCTGTGTTTTTAGTTCTTAAAGCATTAAGTCTACCTCCAAAAGAATCTATAACAATTTTGTTTACATTATAAATTTTTGACATTCCCTGTTTAGTTACAGTAAATAGTCCCCAATCAGCTAAAGCTAGAATTGGCTTTGGATCACTCCACTTTGCGGCTGCTAAATCTGGTTGTACTACTAACCCTTTGCTTCTTAGTAATACAACTTGAAATAAAGCATCAGCAAGTTCCATCTTTTCAAATTCCATTTTTCCTAAAATAAAACCAAACTCTTTGTTTGTTAAATCTTTTATCATGAGACAACTTTTTAGGAATATATTTGGAGCTTCCAAATCGGAATCAGAATCACAACCAAGAACATTTCTACCAAAAGTTTTATTTGTCAGAATATCTATTAAAAGAGAAAGTACTGACATAGGATCTTTTTTTTCTCCCTTAATTCCGCAACACTATTATAAAATATTTTTTTTAAGTACCTGAGCAACAAA
>OOCM01002645.1_pt1 | contig 11394 bp, 10 predicted proteins | sample 1671111 | NCBI WGS metagenome assembly OOCM01 (sample SAMN06348123, study PRJEB24527) | human gut metagenome | biome: human gut; feature: ankylosing spondylitis patient; material: feces | host: Homo sapiens | place: China | collected 2015-10 | reverse complement strand
TTTTGGTGTTAAAAATGCTCAGAGAACATCCTCTCAGCTAGTCAAGAGCCTTTTTGTTTTCTTTGCATCTGCGTACTTATATTTAAAACATGTAATAGCCGCTTCTTCTAAAAACGTACCAGCGTATTTGTATAAAAATCGTCCTTTATTCTGGTACAAATCAATCAGATTTCCTTCTTCATCTGAAACGCCTAAAACCTTATATATCAAGTAATGCGAATTATCATCATCTTTCATTTCTTCAACTCTAGCATCTACTTGCTCTTTTAAATCATGTGCATATTTATTAGCTAAGTTCTTAATCAGTTCATAAACTTCTTGATTCATTTCACCATCTCCTTCTTATTTCTATCAGCACTACGTAGTTCTGCGTTCTTTGCCATCTTTTCTCTTCCTCTTTTAATAAATTTTACTTAGAATACGTTGAAAAGTTCTGAATGTCCATTTGACTTATCAAGAAAATATCTCAATAAGCAAAAAAATCCCATTTATCTACTACTTTGGTGGGCGAATGGGGATTTGATTTTTTGTTCTTAGGTAGTTAGGTCTATATCAATAGCGAGTTATAACAGAGCCATAATAAAAAAGCCGCCTTCCAGAAGAAGGCGGCTTTATGTGTGCTGTTGAGGGAGGAATTATTCCATGCCCATGGCTTTTTTCACCTTGTCGAACAGACCGGACTTGTTCTGTTCTTCGGAAAGGCGTTCAAATTCTCTGAGCAGTTTTTCCTGCTCGGCGGAAAGCTTCGTAGGCGTTTTGACCACGATGCGCACCAGCAGGTCGCCCGTGCGCTTTTCTCCCGGATATTTGAGGCCCTTGCCGCGGATCTGGAAGATTTTGCCGTTCTGGGTTCCCTTGGGAATATCGAGGTCGAGCTTTTCGTCGTCATCGATGCTGGGAATCTGAATGCGGGTACCCAGCGCGGCCTGCGGGAACGTGATGGTGGCGGTATAGATGAGGTTCTGCTCGTCGCGGTCGAAAATCTCGTCATCCTCCACATGAAGAACGACGTAGAGGTCGCCGGGAGGGCCGCCGTGAACGCCCATTTCCCCTTCGCCGCGCAGACGCAGCCGGGCACCGTCGTACACGCCCGCAGGAATGCGGACGGAAAGTTCCCGCACGGTTTCAACAATGCCTTCGCCCTTGCACTTGGGGCAGGGCTTGGGAATGGTGAAGCCGCGACCGTGGCAGGCAGGGCAGGGCTGCACGAACTGCATGAAGCCCTGACGGATGGCCACCTGACCGCTGCCGCCGCACTTTTTGCAGGTTTCCCGGGAAGAGCCTGCGGCGGCGCCGGAGCCGTTGCATTCGGGGCAGCTGACGTGGCGGGGAATCTTGATGGCCTTTTCCGTGCCTCTGGCGGCTTCACGGAAGGAAATGGTCATGTTGTAGCGCAGATCATCGCCCTGCTGCGGGCGAGGGCCGCGGGACCGGGACGCACCGCCGAAACCGAACAGATCACCGAATATGTCGCCGAACTGAGCGAAGATATCTTCGGCACTGTTGAAGGACGCTCCTCCCATGCCGGGATCGGCCGTGCCGAATCTGTCGTAGTTGGCGCGACGTTCAGGGTTGCGCAGCACGTCGTAGGCTTCTGCGGCTTCCTTGAACTTCTGTTCGGCCTCGGGATTGTTCGGATTGTGGTCGGGATGATACTTGAGCGCCAGCTTGCGGTAGGCGCGCTTGATCTCGTCCTCGGAAGCGTCCCGGGAGACGCCAAGAACTTCATAATAGTCGCGCGTGCTCATGAAATTTTTCCGTGGAACAGGGCTTAGTCGTCGAGATCGGGCGTGGTTTTCCCTTCAACGGGGGTATAGAAGCGCTTGTCTTCGGGAAGCACCTTGCCTGCGGCGATTTCGCGCAGAGCGGTGACGACTTCCTTGTTCTTGCTGTCCACCAGAGGTTCGTAGCCTTCGCGGAACTGACGCACACGCTTGATGGCCATCTGCACGAGCAGAAAACGGTTGTCCACGCGGCGCTGGCAATCTTCAACGGTAATACGGGCCATGAAATGCCTCCAGGATGTTTATCCGGTCGAGCCGGAAGATGTCGAAACATATACAAGGACCCGTGCCGGGAAGGGCACGGGAGGAAATAAAACTTGCGGCATGATGCCGAACCATTTTTTTTATCCGGAGCGGCAAGTGTTGTCAATAGCTTGAACATCACCTCAGACCCCGGGGAAGGAAGCTCCTTCCCCGGATCCATGAACGCTTCGGATACGCGTCAACGTGCGGCCGGACGCGGCGGATTACTTCCTGCGCTTGCCGAAACGATGCACGGGCGTTTCCGGTTCCGTGCTGATGGCGAAGAAGTCGTCGGGAGCGCCGTGGAAACCGCGCGCCTTATGATCGCGCGGGCCCTTGCCGGGACGGAAGCTGTGTTCGCGGCTGTGATGCCGGTCGTCACGGCGGCCGTCGGCAAAGCGTTCCCTGCGGTCGTCCTCATCACGGAAGCGGGGGCGCGCAGGGCGGAAGGAACGTTCCTCTTCAAAACGGGGTTCTCTGCGGTCATGCTTTCCGGCAAAGGAACGGCCGTATCCGCCTTCGCGGCGGTCTTCCCTGTTGAAACGTGCGGGTCTGCGGCCGTTTTCCTCCGCATGCCGTTCGAACCCGGAGAAGCGGTCGTCATCGGCACGCTCTTCACGACGGAACGAGGGACGGCCGGGGCGGAAGGAAGGGCGATCGTCTTCACGATGGAAGCGGCGGTGTTCCTTCGGACCGTGCGCGGGACGGGGCGTGTCGCGGAAGGAGAATTCCTCGTTCTGTTCGAAGCGTTCGTCTTCCTGCGGGAAGGCGGCCTTGCCGCGGAACGGTCTGCGATCCTGACGGAAGCGGCCTCTTCCTTCGTCCTCAAAGTGCCGATGTTCCTTGAAGCGGCTCTTTTCGGGACGCTGAGCACGACCGCGGAAGGGGCGATCCTCTCCGGCGGCGTTTTCTTCCCTGAATTCTCCGGAGAAGCGACGGCGGGGCTTCTGCTCCTCATCGTCCCGACGGGGACGGAATCCCTTTCTGTCGGCAAAGGCCCGGCGGCCGGAACGGCGTTCTTCGCCGTCTTCGTGTTCGAAACGGGGGCGCCTGTGGGCGCGATCGTCATTTTTGCGTCGGAAGGGACGGCGTCCTTCCTCATCCTTCTGGTATTCCAAGTCTATCTCCAGTCTGCCGACATGAACGCCGGTCAGTGTTACGGTCACTTTCTGTCCGAGGCGGAACGTTTCGCCGCTGTGTTCGCCGCGCAGTTCCTGCCTTTCCTCATCAAACACATAGTAGTCGCGGCCCAGCGTCTCCACTCTGACCATGCCCTCTGTCGGCATGCCGTCAAGTTCAACGAAGAAGCCGAAATTCATCACGCCGCTGATGATGCCCTCGAAGGTTTCTCCCGTGCGTCCCATCAGCAGCAGGCAGCTCATGCGGCGTCCGATTTCCCGTTCCGCATCGGTGGCCACGCGTTCCCGCGCGTTGCACTGTTCGGCCGTTTCCAGCAGCTTGTGGCCCGCAGGAATGGGGCCTCCGGCATCGAGGCCGAGAACATAGCGTAAGGCCCGGTGATTCACAAGGTCCGCGTAACGGCGTATGGGCGAGGTGAAGTGACAGTAGCAGGGCGAGGCAAGGCCGAAATGGCCGTCCTCCTCGGGAGAGTAGCGGGCCTGCATCATGGAACGCAGCGTAAGGCGGGCGATGATGAAGGCCTGGTCCGTTCCGGCCGAGGCATCCAGCACATGGGTGATCCAGTTCGGAACGCCCGCTTTTGCCGCCCGGGGAAGCGGAAGATCCGCATCCGTGGAACGGAGGGCATGGTACAGTTCCTCAAGACGATCCGGTCCCGGGGAGGGATGCACGCGGTACAGGAAGGGCGCGTTCTTGCGGGTAAGAAATTCGGCCACGGCCTCGTTGGCGCGCACCATGAACGCCTCGATGAGCCGGTGGCTGAACAGCCGTACCCGGTTGCGTATGCCCGTCACCTGGGCGACGCCTTCTTTTTCTTCCACCAGAAATTCCGCTTCCGGCAGATCGAAGTCCAGACCGCCCTGTCTGTGACGGCGTTCGATCAGCACTTCGGCAAGCGCTGCCGCCTCCCTCAGCATGGCCGGTACGCCGGGCGCCCGTTTTTCCATGTTCGTTGCGGCCTCGCCCTGCGGATCGTCCAGTGCGCTCTGCACTTCGCGATAGGTCAGGCGGGCCCGGGAGAGCATCACCGCATTGGAAAAGCGGGAGTCCGTAAGATTGCCGTTTTCATCCAGCCGCATGTCCACGGCCATGCAGCGGCGCTCTTCACCGGGGCGCAGACTGCATACGCCGTTGCACAAGGCTTCGGGCAGCATGGGCTCCACGGACGTGGGAAAATAGTAGGAGTTGCCGCGTTCACGGGCTTCCCTGTCCAGAGCCGTTCTCGGGCGGACATAGTGCGATACGTCCGCTATGGCGACCAGAAGACGCCAGCCGTCTGCCGTGCGGGAAACGCAGACGGCGTCGTCGAAGTCACGGGCGTCCTCTCCGTCTATGGTGACGAGCATTTCTCCGCGCATGTCCACGAGCGCGGGATCATGCATCGCATCGGCTCTCGCCGCCTCTTCCGCTTCGGCAATGACGTTGTCGGGAAATGCCGTGGGAATGCCGTTGTTCAGCTTGGTAAGGCGTTCCTGCACGGCCGCGTCGTTTTCAAGGCCGAGCGTGGCCTCGGCGCTGCCCGCCCACAGGGGGCGCTCGCCTTTTTCCTTCAGCTTGTCCGAAACGGCAACCCTCAGAAGTTCGCCTTCTTCAGGGCGATTTTCCAGCCGGGAGACGTCCGTCAGCACGTCGAAGTTGAGACGGGAGTCGGCAGGGCGGCAGAGCAGCGTCTGATCCGAATCGCCGCGTCCGATGACGCGGACCACGATTTCCGTCTGACCGCGGCTCACCACGGCGACGACTCTTCCTTCCTGCTTTTTGAGGGAGCCGCGCTTCATGGGCAGAAGCATGACGTCCACCACGTCGCCGTTCCAGGCGTCGCCCACGTTTTCCGGGGCTATGTAGATGTCCTGTCCCGTTCTGGCTGCGGTGTTTTCCGGCGTGACGAACGCCGCGCCGGAGCGCTGGGCGGCAAGAATGCCGCGGCGCTTTCTGAGCGCTTCAACCGGCACCCAGCTTCCGCCTTCAAGGCGCACGAGCTCCCCGTTGCGGGCCAGATCGTGCAGAGCCTCCAGAATGTCCCGCTTGAGTTTGCGGGAAAAGCCTCCGGTGCGGAGAATGTCGTCGAGACGCAGAGGGCGTCCCGCACGTTTGAGAATGTCGAACAGAAGCTGTTCGTCGAAATCTTCCTGTCGTTTCATGGTAAGAATGCACGGGCGCATGGCGCGCGTGACTTTGCTGAATTTTTCGGGGAGAGGGGCGGAATTACTCAGTTCAGATGATTCCGCAGCCAGTTCTCCCACCAGAGTTCAAAGGATACGGACGCCTCCTGTCCGCTGCCGGTCAGTTCTTCCGCGCTGAGAGAGGCAAAAAAATGCGCGGAAACCTCCAGAGAAAAGCAGGGCACAGGCAGATGCAGCGCGGCCAGCTTGACGGCGTCCTTGCCGGTGCATACCAGCGGGAGCTTGATGCTTTCAAAGCCGGATTTTTCCCTGCTGAAGTCGTGATGATCGGGGAAGGTCAGCATGCGCTCCGGAGCGCGTCCGAAAAACGAGGTGACCGTGTGCAGAGCCTGCGAAGGATTGCCTATGCCGCAGGCAAAGACATACGGCCCCTGAATGGCGGAAGCTTCCAGAAGCGGCGTCTGATCCTGCAGATCGGCAGCGGCAGGACGCAGCCCGACCGGAGCCATGCGGAAGGCAAAGACCGGACGCGGCCACTGTTTCAGCCTCATGCGAAGGGCTTCGGTCAGCACCGGCCAGTCTTCCGGTTCGGCCTTGATGAGATAGGCATCCGCGTCCTGCAGCGCGGAGACGGGTTCCCGCCAGCTGCCTGCCGGGATGATGCGGTTCCAGTTGGAAGGCTGATGGCCCGGAGCCGGATGCAGGCGCACGTCGTCCTGATCGAGAAGCACGAGATCAAGGTCTCGCCCTGTGGAAAGATGCTGGAATCCGTCGTCCAGAAGATAGAGATCAGGGGGCGAAGTGTTTTCCAGAAGGCGTCCGGCCCTGTTGCGGTCGGGATCGACCATGATGACGGCATCGGGATGCCGGAGCGCCAGCATGAGGGGTTCGTCGCCGCATTCCGAGGCCGGAACTCCGGCGGCGGCGCGCAGAGGAAGATGGGACGGTTTTGCTCCGTAGCCTCTCGTGAGCACGGCGACGCGAAGGCCGCGTCTGGCGGCATCGTCGAGCAGCCAGTCCGTGACGGGAGTCTTGCCCGTGCCGCCCCAGGAGATGTTGCCTACGGAAACGCATGGCCGCGAGGGCTTCCAGCGGTTGGGAGAGCGGCTGCTGCGCGCGCGACGGATCCGTCCTCCGGCTCCGTAAAGCAGGGACAAAGGCAGCAGCAGCGGCGCAAGGGCGTTCTGAAGGGGATGGCGTTTTGCCATGTCGGCACCGGGCGGAAAAGTGGTTCTGGTTCGGATGGGTGTCCGGCGGAAGGGGATCAGGCCTTTTTGTCTGCGGCGGATGTTACGGGCGTGTAGTTGAGCACGGCTTCTTCTTCCGTGCGTTCCAGCTTGAAGATGACGGGACGCAGGCCGTCATTGCAGCTGCAGATGGCCGTTCCCGGTACTCTGATCCAGTCGCCGTAGTAGAAAAGTTCGTTGCCCGTACCGTGGGCAAGGGCGAAAACATACTGGTATATGGCCTTCCATGCCTCGTCGCAGAAATGATCCGGTTTCGCGTAGTCGGCATAAAAGACCTGACCGGCCCGAAGCATGGGACAGGGGCCGAGGCCGTCGGCACCATATTCACGGGCCAGCTCTTCGTCAAGCGTTGTTTTGAGAACGGTGATCCGTACCTTTTTCATGGCAGAGTCCGAAAAGGCAGGGGGAAGGCCTGCGGAAAAACGTTGATCCGACAGGAGAGGAAAAGCGGAAAAGCAGAAAAGGCCCGGAAGAATCCCGTGCGGGTACTCTTCCGGGCCGCTGGTTGTTTTAGCTGTTGCGGTTGCCGAAGAGGCGCAGGAGCATGAGGAACATGTTGATGAAGTCGAGGTACAGCGTGAGCGCGCCGAGCAGGGCGCCGCGGCGCATGGCCAGGCTGTCGTCGACGGGGGCGCTTTCACCCATCATGCGGAGCTTCTGGGTGTCGTAGGCGGTCAGACCGGTGAAGATGATCACGCCGAGCACGCTGATGGTGAGATCCACGGCACTGTTGCCGATGAAGGCGTTCACAATGCTGGCCAGCAGAATGCCCCACAGACCCATCATCATGAAGCTGCCCATGCCGGAGAGATCACGCTTGGTGACCATGCCGAATACGCTCATGCCGCCGAACATGCCGGCGGTGACGATGAAGGCCTGAGCCACGGAAGCGCCGGTATACACCAGAAGCACCGGGCCGAGGAACACGCCCATGAGCGCGGAATACAGCAGGAACAGTCCCGTGGCGGTACCGGAGGAAAGAACGTGTATTCTGGCGGTGATGAACATGGAAAGGCCGATGACGGCCACCATGAGCAGAATCATCATGATGGTGTTGGTGAAGAGGAACTGCATGATGGCCATGTTGGAAGCCGTGAACACGGCGGCGAGGGCGGTAACGCCGAGGGCGACCGTCATCCACAGGTAGACCTGCTGCATGTAGACGGCAACGCTGGAACGTGCGTAGCTCTGCACCTGGTCATGAGAAGCATTATTCATGAAACGTCCTCCCGAAGGGATTGATGGCAAGGTTTACCGCAATATTTCTGCGGATTCAGTATGACGATAAGGCTTCTTTGCCCATAATGCAAGGATGAGAAGGGAAAGAAAATGTCCGAGCTTGACGGCGGCAGGCGTTTCCTCTATTTTCCCCCACGGAGGCGTCTCGTAACCGGTGTTGCGCCTGGTCTTCAAAACCAGTGTCAGGCTGAGAGGTCTGAGGTAGGTTCGACTCCTATACGCTTCCGCCAGCTTTGCCATCATAAAGCCCCGTAAGGCCGCCAATGCCTTGTGGGGCTTTTTTGTATCCGGAGCGCGGTCTCTGAACGCCGGGCGTGCTTCTTCCGTTGTGCCTGATTTAAGGAAAGGAAGACATCTTGAGGCGGGCACCCTTGCGTTTTTTCCGGCGGGCGTTTGCAGGCGAAAAAAGCCCCGGCACATCGTGCCGGGGCTTCGTGTTTCAGAGGACGACGTTCGTCAGATTACAGGGCGAAGGGTTCCAGACGGGCGAGGAAGTGGGTGATGCCGGCAACCGGGGGCTCGTAGGTGAGCTTGAGGCCGTAGTTGATGGATTCGCGGCGTTTGTACACGTTGATGACGGTCTGCGCCAGGTATTCCATGTGGCTGTTGGAGTAGGTACGGCGGGCAATGGCCATGCGGTACAGTTCCAGCTTGGGCATGATCTTTTCGCCGGTCACGGGATCCTTGTCTTCGAAGGCCAGGGCGCCGAGGCCCACGCCGCGCACGGCGCCTTCGCGGTAGATTTCGATGGAGAGCACGTCGGCCGGGAAGTACTTCTGAGGAATGTGGGGCAGGAAGCGTCCGGCATCGATGAAGATGGCGTGGCCGCCCACGGGACGGATGATCGGAACGCCGCCTTCGATGAGCATGTCGCCGAGCATGCGGATCTGGCTGAGGCGGTGGGCCATGTATTCTTCGTCGGTCATTTCACGCAGACCGACGGCCAGGGCGTCGAGATCACGTCCGGCCAGACCGCCGTAGGTGATGAAGCCTTCGAACAGCACCACGCGGGGCAGGAGGCTCATGTAGTCTTCCTCATGACGCAGGGCGACCATGCCGCCGATATTGACCATCGGGTCCTTCTTGCAGGACACGGTGGCGCCGTCGGCGGTATCCATCATGGCCTTGAGAATGGCCGCCATGCTCATGTCGGCGCATTCCTTTTCGCGTTCCTTGATGAAGAAGGCGTTTTCCGCCATGCGGGCGGCGTCGAGGAACAGCTTCTTGCCGTACTTCTTGGCCATGGCGCTGACGTCGCGCAGGTTCTGCAGGCTGACGGGCTGGCCGCCGCCGGAGTTGTTGGTCACGGTCACCATGACGAAGGGAATCTTGTCGCCGTGTTCCTTGAGGGCGCTTTCCAGCTTGGCGAGGTCCACGTTGCCCTTGAAGGGCTGTTCCAGTTCGGGCTGGAAGGCGGCATCCACCACGCAGTTCACGGGCGTGGCCTGCGCGTTGAACATATGGGCGCGGGTGGTGTCGAAGGGCATATTGATGGGAATGTAGTCCCCGGGCTTCACCAGAGAGCCGATGAGAATGTTTTCTGCGGCGCGACCCTGATGCGTGGGAATCACATAGTCGAAGCCCATGACTTCCTTGACGGAGTCCTTGAGGCGGTAAAAGCTGTCGGCGCCGGCATAGGATTCGTCACCCAGCATGAGGGCCGCCCACTGTTCCTTGCTGAGAGCACCGGTTCCGGAGTCGGTGAGCAGATCGATGTAGACGTCCTTCGCCTTGAGGGCGAACATATTGTAGTGAGCGTCCTTGAGGGCCTGTTCGCGTTCTTCCTTGCTGGGAAGGTGGATGCGTTCGATGGATTTGAAGCGGAACGGTTCAGGCAGAGCACGGTACATAAGGATATCCTCTAGTTTTTATGAAGGTAAGGGACGGGCATGGCCCGCGGGCCTGAATTTGGCGGAAGGGTGTCCGGGCGGGAGGGGACGGTCTGCCCGGACGGGGCAGTTGTTCGTCAACGTCAGAGCTGCCGGAATTTTTCCCACAGACTGCTGATGTCCGGATCAAGTTCGTTTTTTCTGTATATGGAGTTCACGACGAAGAAGATGAGCGGAGCGCCGATGAGTCCGACCAGAAGAGCCGGGATGCCCGTAGGAGCCTGCAGCCAGATGGTCCATATCGGAATGATGAACATGATGCTCACCATCTGTGCAAGAGCCGCCTGCTTGGTGGCATTCGGGATGAGGATGACGCCGATCATGGGCATGAGGAAGGTGAAGACCAGAAATCCGAAGGCGAACACGCCGATCCAGAAGATGATGGTCGGAGGTTTGATGGCGAAAAGCAGCGGAAGCAGCACGAAGATGGTCGCACCGACACGGTTGTAGAACATGGGGTGCCGCTCATAGCGCTGAGGAATGACCAGCTTGAAGATGTCTTCCGTGAGCGAGGAGGCCGCCACCACGATGGAGCCGCTCACGGTGGACATGATGGCGGCAAGCACCGCGGCAAGATAGAGGCCGCCCATCAGAGGCGAGAGCACCTTGGGAATGAGCAGCGGGATGACAAGATCGGGATTCTTCACTTCCCCCGGAGCAAACACCATGTGGCTCATCATGCCGGTAAGCACCAGCGTCCAGGCGAGGATGGCGGAGAACACCACGCACACGATCATGGCCACGCGGGCGGTGCGCACGTCGCGCATGGAGAAGATGGCCACGCTCTGCTGCGGCATGGCGATGCCCACCAGCATGGTGATGGCAAGAATGATGAACAGGTTGGCCCAGCTCATCTTGCCGCCGCCCGTGATGTCGAGAAGATTGGGATCAATGGAGCCGAGCGCCGCATTTATCTGGGAAAGCAGATCGGAGGAAACGCCGCCGAAGGCCGCGTGTGCAGTGGCGACAAAAATGGCGATGGAGCCGAAGACCATGATGATGCCCTGGATGAAGTCGGTCCATACCGAGGCGAGGTAGCCGCCCATGATGCAGTAGACGCCCACGATGATGGCGCCGATGAACAGACCATGCATATAATCCAGTCCGAGGATGGCGGAGAAGATTTCTCCCGTGGCCTTGAACTGGGCGACCAGAGAACCGCCGAGACCGATGAGAATGGCGACGGCGGCCACGACGCGGATGGCACGGCAGTTGTAGCGCTTTTCCAGCATCTGGGGCAGGGTGAGCACGTTGAAATGGTCAAAGGCCAGCTTAAGACGCTGTCCGAAGACGCGGAAGGAGAAGAAATAGCAAAGCGGCGTGCCTATGCCCATGGCCATGGAAGACCAGCCGGCATTCCAGGCCATGCCCGGGCTGCCCACCAGCTTGACGCCGCTCTCCCATGTGGCGGCGAACTTGAAGGCCGTGAACCAGGGACCGAATCCCTTGCCGCCGAGAAAATAATCTCTGGAATCCCGCACCTTCTTCGACGCAAGATATCCGATGAACAGCATGAGGGCGAAGTAAACGACAAGTATGGCTATCATCATGGCGTGCGATCTCCGCTAGTTCCGTTTGTTTCTGTCGGATGGGGTTCTGTCCTGGAGGCACCACCAGATGCCGTAGCCTATGACGAATACGAATTGGACCAGAAACGCTCCGATGTAGAGGAGGAACGTCGAAGTGGGCATATTGGCTATCATGCATCCTCCTGCGGATGCCCGGCTTC